>Ga0193961_1000065_pt1 | contig 40716 bp, 35 predicted proteins | sample FB_4_MG_FD_140371 | JGI IMG/M metagenome (GOLD analysis project Ga0193961, IMG submission 140371) | Microbial mat bacterial communities from the Broadkill River, Lewes, Delaware, United States - FB_4_MG | ecosystem: Environmental > Aquatic > Freshwater > River > Microbial mats | place: USA...
ACGGCGAGTCATGGTGCCTGTATGCCAGTGTTCAAGTACGCGTCCTGTACAAAGCCACATATCGAACTCATCATTTGGTACTTCTGGTGGCGCTTCATACGGGGCAGAGATGATTTTTGCTTTGCCATCTTTGTTGCCGTAGAAATCCCAACCCGTTCCAGGCTTCGCATATGGGTCAGAACCTTCTTTGAAACGCCATAGTGTCTCTTTACCATCAATAACTGGCCAGCGTAGACCTCGTACTTGGTGGTAAACGTCATATGGCGCTAAGTCATGCCCATGCCCTCGACCGAATTCAGCATATTCTTCAAATAGACCTTTTTGCACGTAGAAACCAAAGTCGTGTGATTCGTCATTAAGTTCGCGTGCTTCTTCAACAGGGAATTTGTCGACTTGTCCATTTTTGAATAACACGTCGTACATAGTTTTGCCGCGATATTCAGGTGTTTTGGCAAGCAGTTCTTCTGGCCATACTTCTTCCATTTTAAAGCGTTTTGAGAACTCTATGACCTGCCAAAGATCGGATTTTGCATCGCCGACAGTTTCAATTTGTTGGTACCAAGCTTGGGTGCGTCGTTCTGCATTGCCGTATGCGCCTTCTTTTTCGATCCACATAGCGGTAGGAAGAACAAGGTCAGCCGCTTGAGCGGTTGCGGTTGGGTATGGGTCTGAAACAACGATAAAGTTTTCTGGGTTACGATAACCTGGTAAACGCTCACCATTGATATTAGGACCCGCTTGTAGGTTGTTAGTACATTGCACCCAATAGCAATTCAACACACCGTCGTTTAACTTGCGGTCTTGTAACACTGCATGGAACCCAGGTTTTGGTGGAATAGTGCCTTCAGGTAGCTTCCAGATCTTTTCTGCAATTTTGCGATGTTTTGGATTCTTTACAACCATATCGGCAGGTAAGCGGTGAGCAAAAGTGCCCACTTCACGGGCAGTACCACAGGCAGAAGGTTGACCAGTTAGCGAGAATGGGCTGTTACCTGGAGTGGCAATTTTACCGGTTAGTAGGTGGATGTTATAAACCAATCCGTTCATCCACACGCCACGTGTATGTTGGTTCATACCCATGGTCCACAGTGACATTACTTTAGTGTTAGGGTCCGCGTATTGTTTGGCGAGCTTGATCAGTTTATCTGGGGCAACACCTGAAATTTCCGACGCTTTTTCAACTGTGTAAGGTGCTACTGACTTTTTATACTGTTCAAAAGTAATCGGTGTCTGCTTGCCAGAATTTGCATTCTTCGCTTTGACTTGTAGTGGGTTGTCATCTCGCAAACCGTAGCCGATATCAATATCAGCCTGAGTAAAGTTGGTGTGCTTATTGACGAAGTCCCAGTTCACAGCATCATTTTCGATGATGTAATTTGCAATGAAGTTTGCAATGGCGAGATCCGATTGAGGGTTGAAAATGTATCCATCATCCGCCAGTTCAAATGAACGATGGTAATAGGTAGAAAGTACGTTTACTTTTACGTGTGGGTGGCTTAGGCGACGATCTGCAATACGTGTCCATAAAACTGGGTGCATCTCTGCCATGTTCGAACCCCATAGCACAAATGCGTCTGCGTGCTCGAAGTCATCGTAACAGCCCATTGGTTCATCAATACCAAACGCACGCATAAAGCCCACTACGGCAGATGCCATACAGTGGCGAGCATTTGGGTCGATATTGTTAGAACGGAAACCAGCTTTCATCAATTTAACTGCTGCGTATCCTTCCATTACAGTCCATTGGCCAGAACCAAACATACCAATGCTTGTTGGTCCTTTTTTCTGAAGCGAGGCTTTCCACTTTTCCGCCATCGTGTCAAACGCAACATCCCATGATACAGGAGTAAACTCACCGTCTTTGTCGTATTTACCATCGGTCATGCGAAGTAGAGGCTGGGTAAGGCGATCATGGCCATACATGATTTTCGATAGGAAGTAGCCTTTAATACAGTTTAACCCTTTGTTTACTGGTGCTTCAGGGTCACCTTGGGTTGCTACAACCTTACCATTTTGGGTACCTACTAGCACTGAACAGCCGGTACCGCAGAAACGACAAGGAGCCTTGTCCCAAGTGATTTTTGTTTGGTCTGAGCTAGCAATCAGGTTGGTTGCAGATACAGGTAGGGTAATACCTGCAACTGCTGCCGCTGATGCAGCTGCATTCGCCTTAACGAATGCACGTCTTGTCATTTTCATACTTCACCCTCTACTTGGGATTGTTGCGTTCCAGTGTTTTGTTCGCCGTCGTCAAGTTCAGTTTCAATTTGGTGATAAACCATTGCTGTACTGACAACATGTGCAAAATTAGAAATTTTTTCGATAACGTCTGTGATAAACCCATGGGTTTGCGTTTCAAGTACAACGACTATTTTGCCCTCTGGGCTGTCGCCATAGATTTCTGCGGCGTCGAGTTGGCTGATTTGAGCTTTCACTGTTTCCATGTGTTCTGGTACGACATGGACAACCAAACTTGATATATGAACTTCATTTTGTGGCATTATCTGCTCTCATTTCTTATAGGTTCGCCTTAAGCGACGGAATTGCTCACATTGATAGACGAAGTAGGGCATACCGACACACAAGCTCCACATCCATTACACAACTGCGTGTCGAGTTTAGGTTGCGCCACACGCCCAATTTCTAAGCGAAATTGAATAGCCATGCTTTCGCACATATCACCACAAGAACGACATTCAACATTTTGTTGCGCTAAACATTGCTCATTGATATTGGCTTTTGCTGACCACGCAGGCTGTTGTTTTGATGCAAATAGAGATTCAGGACAAGCATCGGCACACTGATAGCAAAAAGTACATTCATCAATGGTGAAATCAACCTGTGGAAACCCGCCGTCGCCTTTGACTATAATTTGTGTCTCGCAGGCTTTGAGACATTCGCCACATTGTGTACATAGGTCAGCGAAAAATTCAGGCGCATTCAACCAAGGCAGGCGTAAAGTATCTTCACTTGCCGTGTTGCGGGTAAAAAGTCGTCTTCTCGAAAGATCAACCATTTAGCAGGAGTCCAAACCGGGGTTGGGTGAGAAAATAATTTCCATTCACAACCTTTCATTTATCAATACATAAATTGTAGGTTTTGAAATATTTGTATAAATACCCCAAAGGGGGTAATTAGGGACCGATATTGTTTTAGATCAACTATTTCAAATGGCTTTGATCACATATTGTGTAAAGCACTACTTTATTTATAGTCTAGATAGCCTAAATATCACCACATTGTTTTCGAGGTAAGGTTGTTAAATAGTATTAAAAGGTCAGTAACTGGAACGATAGCAAAGGCATTATCCTTGATTGTGTTGCTATCAGTTGCAACGATTGGTTATGCCTTCGTATTACTTGCGTCGAGTTTGAATGATGCGGAAGCGCTTAATGTCGCAGGGTCGATGCGAATGCAAAGCTATCGCCTTTCTCATGATATTCAATCACAATCCCACGATTTTTCTTCACATATTTATTTATTTGAGCGTTCAATCTATTCACCTTCGATGAAGGCTCTACAAAACTGGAATGTCCCGGACGACATCACGTTGGATTACTATCATTTGATTATGCGGTGGCATGAGCTGAAAAACGTTTTGGAAAGTGAACAGCGGTCTGAGTATTTAGTTTTGGTTCCCACATTCGTTGCACAAATCGATGCATTTGTTTTCAAGCTGCAAGGGTTTTCTGAACGAAAATTGGTTGAGCTGGCTTGGGTTGGCGCTGTGGGGTTAGGTGGTATTTTAATCACCAGTTTGTTTGTTGTGTTATTTGTTCGTAGGGAAATTGTCCATCCACTAAAGGCTCTTGTTGTTGCTAGTAAGCAGATACAATCGCATTCTTTTGATATTGAACTCAATGTCGTTAGCGATAATGAGATGGGTATTCTCACTCGCTCCTTCAACAATACAGCGAAAGAACTAGGAGCCCATTATCGGGGCTTAGAGAAAGCCGTGAATGAAAAGACCCATAAACTGCAGCATGCCAATCAATCACTGGAAGTATTGTATAAGTCTTCCAGTGAACTCACCGCGTCGCGTATCACTCTCGACAACTTCGCTGCGATCTTACAGCATATTGTAAGCATCGAAGGAGTTAGTGCGGCTAAATTAGAGATTGGAGACAGTACGGAAAAACCCTTGGTGCTGACTAAAGGTGAAGTTAGCGAGCAGTATTTAGCAAGCCAAACGCTAACGCTTGATGGGCAAGAGCTAGGGCGGTTGTATTGGAATTGGGCTCTGCCGTGTCCAGATCAAGATTTGATTGATAACTTTGTACGAATATTGTCGCGTGCGATTTATTATAATCAAGCTCAGAGACAAACTGAACAACTGTTGTTGTTAGAAGAACGTGCGACGATTGCACGAGAATTACACGATTCGCTAGCGCAGTCTCTGTCTTATTTAAAAATACAAGTATCATTGCTTAAACGAGTGATGAATAAGCTTGAAACAACACCAAATTTAGATAAGGCAGGTCAGATTGTTGCCGATCTAGATTCTGCGTTATCAGGCGCTTATACCCAGTTACGTGAACTGTTGACCACCTTTAGGCTCTCAATTAAAGAAGGCAGCTTTGGCTCCACACTTAAAGAGATGTTGTTACAACTGCAAGATCAAACGACAGCTAAAATTATTTTGGTAAATGAACTCTCTTCGGTCGAGTTCGATGCTCACGAGCAAGTGCACTTACTGCAGCTTATTCGAGAAGCGACGATTAACGCCATCAAACATGCAGATGCGACTAAGATTGAAGTTTTCTGTATTGAGCAAGATAACAATGTAGTGATTAGAGTCACCGATGATGGCGTGGGTATTGAAAGCCAAGATGGTAAAATGAATCATTATGGTTTGTCGATTATGCATGAACGGGCAAGCCGTTTACATGGTCAACTGACTATCAATACAGCTAACCAAAAAGGCTGTGAAATAGAATTAAAATATCCAAGAACAAAGGATGACGACTTTGACACAATGTAGAGTAATGCTAGTCGATGACCACCCTCTGATGCGCCGAGGTTTGAGTCAATTGCTGAGTTTTGAAGATGAATTTGATGTAATTGCAGAGGCGTCTTCGGGAGCTGAGGCTGTGGCCAAAAATCACGAAGTTGAACCCGACTTGATCCTATTGGATCTGAATATGAAAGGAATGTCTGGTCTGGATACGCTTAACGCACTTCGAGCCGACAACTGCGATGCGAGCATTGTGATTCTAACCGTTTCTGATAATGCGGCTGACATTGACGCGCTAGTTAAAGCAGGTGCCGATGGTTATCTATTAAAAGATACCGAGCCTGATGAATTAATCGACGTGTTGAAAAAAAGCTTACAGGGCGATAAAGCTTACAGTGCTGAAGTGGCTCAATATCTTGCTGAGCGTGCGGACCAAAGTGATGTTTTCGACACCCTGACAGATCGAGAAATGCAAATTTTACGTCAAGTCGCCAAAGGGCTACGTAATAAACAGATTGCCGATAACCTATTTATTTCTGAGTCAACGGTAAAAGTGCATATGAAAAGTCTGTTGAAGAAGTTAGAGGTCCCGTCTCGTACGGCGGCAACGATACTTTACCTTGAACGTTACGGCGACAATAAATAGTTTAAAAAGCGATAGGTGGAAACGAAGCGATAGCGTCGTCTTAAACCATAAAAAGAATAGGTTCATCACCCAAGGGGGAGGCGATGAACCTAGTATTACTTGTTAAAAATTCAAGCTATTTTGGCTATATACCGGATTCGTAATTATTGCGTTGTGGGCAAGTACCAATAATCTCGTGCCTGCCAGATTCTTTCAGTTCTTCCAAAATTATATCAAAGCCCCATAAGCGATACAGATGCTTCAGTACTTCACCGTAGCCTTCATGCAGTGGAATACGGTCGTGTGGCACATATTGCAACGTCATCGAGCGATCACCACGTACATCAACATTAAAGACTTGAATGTTGGGTTCAAGGTTACTTAAGTTATATTGCGCCGCGAGCTTTTCGCGAATAGAGCGATAACCGGCATCATCGTGAATATGGCTTACTTCGATGTAGTTTTTTCTATCATCATCAACGATGGAGAACAGCTTAAAATCACGAATTAACTTGGGTGATAAATATTGGCTGATGAAGCTTTCATCTTTGAAATTGTGCATTGCGAAGTGGACTGCTTCAAGCCAATCGCTGCCAGCCAGTTCGGGGAACCACTCTCTGTCTTCTTCGGTAGGTTCCTCACAAATTCTGCGGATATCGCGGAACATGGCAAAACCGAGTGCGTAAGGGTTAATACCACTAAAGTAAGGGCTATTGTACGCAGGTTGTGCAACAACACTGGTGTGACTGTGAAGAAACTCCAGTATAAAGCGTTCTGAAACAATCCCCTCATCGTACAAGTGGTTTAAGATAGTGTAATGCCAGAACGTTGCCCAGCCTTCGTTCATCACTTGAGTTTGCTTTTGCGGATAGAAATATTGGCTTATCTTACGCACGATACGCACGGTTTCACGTTGCCAGGGCTCCAGTAATGGTGCGTGCTTCTCAATAAAGTAGAGAATGTTTTCTTGTGGTTCACTTGGGAAGCGAAGCTTTTCATTTTGCTCTTTTTCTGCCGATTTTGGTACAGTGCGCCACAAGTCATTGACTTGCGATTGTAAGTACGTTTCTCGCTCTTCTTGACGCATTTTCTCTTCTGCAATCGATATTTTCTCAGGGCGTTTATAGCGATCAACACCGTAGTTCATTAGAGCATGACAAGAGTCGAGTAATTCTTCCACCTCGCTAACACCATATTTTTCTTCGCACTCAGTAATGTATTTTTTGGCAAACAACAGGTAGTCAATAATAGAACCGGCATCAGTCCATGTCTGAAACAGGTAATTACCCTTAAAGAAGGAGTTGTGACCGTAGCAAGCGTGCGCCATGACCAAGGCTTGCATCGTGACGGTGTTTTCCTCCATCAAATAAGCAATACAAGGATTAGAGTTAATAACGATCTCATAAGCTAACCCCATTTGACCGTGTTTGTAACCTTGCTCAGTCTGGATGAATTTCTTACCAAATGACCAGTGGTTATAGTTAATTGGCATACCAATGCTTGAGTATGCATCCATCATCTGTTCAGAGGTAATCACCTCGATTTGGTTTGGATAGGTATCGAGTTTATAGTGTTCCGCTACACGTTTTATTTCAACGTGATAGCGTTCTAATAAACCAAACGTCCAGTCAGGACCATCAGGCAACAGTTTGTTATTCTTTTTTGTGGCTGATCTTGTTGTCATGGTGCCTCCCTAAGCGTTTTCTTTTTTGAACAGTTCCCTGAACACAGGGAAGATGTCATCAACGCTACGAATATTCTTCATCGCAAAGTTAGAAAAATTATTTTCAAGTTTCTCATACTCATGCCACAAGGTTTGATGAGAACGGCGAGTGATCTCAATGTAGGAGTAGTATTGGCACTTAGGCAGTAAATCTTCTTGTAGCAGATCTTTGCATCGAGGAGAGTCGTCAGCCCAGTTATCGCCGTCTGAGGCTTGTGCAGCATAGATGTTCCATTGCCCGATAGGGTAGCGATCGGTCACTATTTCGTTCATTAAACGTAGTGCACTGGAAACAATGGTACCCCCTGTTTCTTGTGAGTAGAAAAACTCATGTTCATCCACTTCTTTTGCCTGAGTATGGTGACGAATAAACACCACCTCGACATTTTGATAGGTACGAGTAAGGAATAGGTACAGTAGAACGTAGAATCGCTTGGCAATGTCTTTAGTTGCCTGATCCATCGAGCCGGAGACGTCCATTAAGCAGAACATGACGGCTTGGCTTGACGGGATAGGACGACGTTCGTAGTTTTTAAAACGCAGATCAAACGTATCGATGAAGGGAACGCTGCTGATTTTCTTTCTCAACGCTTCAATTTCTTCTTTCAATCGACGTTCTTCAATCAATTGCGCCGGTTCTTGATTTTGAATGCGTGTCAGCTCATCTTCGAGCTCTTGCATCATACGTCGTTTACCCGCAGTCATTGCTGTCCGGCGAGCTAGAGACTGTTGCAGTGACTTAACGATGGCAATATTGGCAGGTACACCTGCAGTTTGATAGCCCGCGCGATGCGTTTTCCATTCAGTAATTTTATTGACTTGAGTTTTGTCTAAATTTGGCAGTGCGAGGTCTTCAAATAGAATGTCGAGGTATTCATCTTTGGAGATCTGGAATACAAATTCATCTTCCCCTTCGCCATCTTGGCTAGCATCACCCTCACCAGAACCGCCTCCTCCTTGGCCACCACCTTTTGGTCTATCTATCTTATCACCTTGGATGAACTGATCGTTACCGGGGTGAACGCGCTCTTTTACGCCCCCTTGACCTTGATGAAAAATAGGCTCGTTAATGTCTTTATGTGGAATCGCCACATCTTCACCAGTCTCGGTATTGGTGATAGAGCGACGGTTAACCGCATCGGCAACCGATTCCTTAATTTTTTCCTTATGGCGACGAATAAAGCGCTGCCTGTTAACGGCACTTTTATTCTTGCCATTCAGTCGTCTGTCGATAAATTGCGCCATGAGTCACCCCTTATTTGCTACATGCTGATGATCGTTGATATGCATGTATTTCCGCGCATCCAATCTCCTGCCAGAGCATCACACTCTGACAGGTACTCCATGGGCAATCCTCTAACCTAGAGGATTTACTCTGCTGCTATTAAGATGATTTGCGTACGCGAAGGTACCATTCAGATAGCAAGCGTACTTGTTTCTCTGTATAGCCCTTCTCCATCATGCGGGCGACAAAATCGTCGTGCTTCTTCTGATCTTCAGAAGAGGTTTTCGCATTGAAGGAGATAACAGGAAGAAGCTCTTCGGTATTGGAGAACATTTTCTTCTCTATCACAGTGCGTAGTTTCTCATAGCTGGTCCAAACTGGGTTTTGACCTTTGTTGTTAGCGCGAGCACGCAGTACAAAGTTAACGATTTCATTACGGAAATCTTTTGGATTGCTGATGCCCGCCGTTTTTTCGATTTTCTCTAGCTCGTTGTTAAGTGCAGAGCGATCAAATAGCTGACCGGTCTCTGGATCACGATATTCTTGGTCTTGAATCCAGAAATCAGCGTAAGTGACGTAACGATCAAAGATATTCTGACCGTACTCAGAGTACGACTCTAAGTAAGCGGTTTGAATTTCTTTACCGATAAATTCAACGTAGCGTGGTACAAGATAGCCTTTCAAAAATTCTAGATACTTGTCGGCGATATCTTGCGGGAATTGTTCGCGTTCAACTTGCTGTTCAATAACGTAAAAGAGATGAACAGGGTTTGCAGCAACCTCACTTTGATCGAAGTTGAATACTCGGGATAGGATCTTGAATGAGAAACGGGTCGATAGACCAGACATGCCCTCATCAACACCCGCATAGTCTCGATACTCTTGATAACTCTTCGCTTTTGGATCGGTATCTTTCAGTGTTTCGCCATCATATACCCGCATTTTTGAGAAGATAGATGAATTTTCAGGCTCTTTCAGGCGAGATAGAATACTAAATTGAGCGAGCAAATCGAGCGTGCTTGGTGAGCATGGTGCTTTTGATAGCTCTGAATGGTCGAGTAGTTTTTGGTAAATTTTCACTTCTTCAGAAACACGTAGACAGTAAGGGACTTTGACTATGTAAACACGGTCTAAGAAAGCCTCATTGTTCTTATTATTTCGGAAGGTCTGCCACTCTGATTCATTCGAGTGCGCGAGAATCATGCCATCAAACGGTAGGGCAGAAAGCCCTTCGGTCCCGTTGTAGTTACCTTCTTGGGTTGCAGTTAGTAGTGGATGCAGCACTTTGATCGGCGCTTTAAACATCTCTACAAATTCCATCAAACCTTGATTGGCTTTACAAAGAGCACCAGAGTAGCTGTACGCATCAGGATCATCTTGCGAAAAGTGCTCAAGCATACGAATATCAACTTTACCAACCAACGATGAAATATCTTGGTTGTTTTCATCGCCTGGTTCTGTTTTGGCAATCGCAAGTTGGTCAAGAATTGAAGGACGTACTTTAACTACTTTGAATTTGGAGATGTCGCCACCAAATTCGTGTAGGCGTTTGGCTGCCCACGGCGACATGATGGAACGTAAATAACGTTTTTCTATCCCATACTCCTGCTTTAATAGATCGCCATCTTCGGTAACATCAAACAAGCAGAATGGGTGGTCGTTGACAGGGCTTCGTTCTCCATTGGCAGAGAGTATATACACAGGCTGTTGCTGCATCAGTGCTTTTAGTTTCTCAGCTAAAGATGACTTACCACCCCCTACAGGTCCGAGCAAATATAAAATCTGCTTGCGTTCTTCGAGACCTTGGGCGGCATGCTTAAGATAAGAGACAATCTGCTCAATGGCATCTTCCATGCCGTAAAAGTCTTTGAATGTTTCGTAACGTGAAATCACGCGGTTAGAAAAAATTCGGCTAAGATGTGGGTCCTGCGCGGTGTCGATCACCTCAGGCTCTCCGATAGCCATTAATAAGCGTTCAGCTGCATTAGCGTACGCGCTTTTATCATCTTTACACAGTGCTAAGAAATCTTGTAAAGATAACTCCTCATCCTTGGACGCTTCGTAGCGTGCTTGGAAATGGTCGAAAATGCTCATAATGATTTCCCCTCTGAACCTGTCAAACTGACATACAACTCGCAAAAATTAACTAATCCCTCATTAATTAAGACTAGTGGGGATTTCTAATTTTGCTTAAAAAATATGTGTTTATTTGTCAAATATAGTGAATGTGTCTTCAGGTAATCCATCAACACTCGATGGCTAAAACGGCCCCTTTCTGTAGGAAAATAATGATGTCAAAGTGGTTTTATAAAAGCTTGAAATCGAGCACATAGCTTAGACATCGAAGATGTATTCATTTGATTTAAAGCCCAGTGCACTTTATCGTTTCGGGAATTAATAGATATGAGTAAATGTGATGAACAAAAAATGGATACCAATAAGTGCATTAGCAGTATTGATGAGCTCGCCAGTTGTTAACGCAAACGTTAATCAATGGTCGCTAGGTGTGGGGGCGTCATACTCACCAGCCGTTTATAAAGAAACCCCATCCAACAAAACGGTAATACCAGTCGTGGGTTATGAAGGTGAGCATTTCTTTATGCGAGGATTCAGTGCGGGTTACCGACTTAACCCTATTGGGGCAACTCACAATATCATATTCAGAGCGGTATACGACCCTCGTACTTTAAAACCAGAAGATTCCGATAATGCTGTGGTCCAAAAAATGGATGAGCGCGATGCAAGCATATTAGGTGGCGTAAGTTATCAATTGACTACGCTCGTTGGCATGGTTGAAGCGACTGCAGGGACAGATCTTGGTGGTAAACATAATGGGTTGTATAGCGAACTTGCATGGCGTTTACCTATTCATCAAAGGGGCTGGGGATTTACGCCTAGTATTGGTTATGCCTATAACAGTGACAATATAAATAATCATTTATATGGCGTGACACAGACCGAAGCAGATAGAGCGGGTATTGAAGCCTTTGATGCTGACTGGGATGGACAGTACTTTGTCGGTTTATCAGGTTATATGCACCTAACGCCAAATATTCGAGTGGCGGGAGGGGTACGTTATACAAACCTTGAGGGTGATATAGAAAACAGTCCCTTGATTGAGTCTGGCGTTTATACTGCTGCCAATGTAAGTGTTGTTTATACTTTTTAAGTCTTATTTTTTGCAATAAAAAGGGCTGCTTTTATGCAGCCCCTGAAGTTTAATTATTGAAATCAAGCGTTAAAAATCTGCTTTAGTTCGTTGGCACATAGGTGGTATTGACGAGGGCAGTTGCGCCATGTTGTTAGCATGCGACGGTATTTCTCCAGCATTGGCATCTGTGCGTTAAACTGATGCTCACCTTTTTCAAATTGAGGGTATAGCCCTTCAGAGTCAACGAGGAAGCGAACGTAATGAACCAGTTGGCATTCTGTACCGCAGTCAAAGCCAAGGAACTGTAGACGGCGCTGATCAACCTCTTTTCGCTCATGCTCTTCTAACATATTGTTAGATTCTTGCATTGCATGATACATCTCCATGATGTCGATGATTTCACGACATTCGTCTTCTTCAATACAGCCAAAATCTTTGTTAAGTTCATGCATTTGTAATGCATAGCCACGTTCTACTATTTTTTGTAAGCGGCTGTATTTTTGAGCATTTTCCGGGTCCATTTGTGACATCAGGTAATACTGGTTAGATAGAATTAAACGTTGAGCGTTTGTCATTTCCATTGGGCGACCTCATAAAATCTAGTACATCTTTAATGTGCTTAGGTTAGCCTGTTGCTGTAGGCTGAAACATGATCTTGACACCTATTTGTGAGCAAAAATGAAAATTTTTTAATACTATTTTTTATGGTAATGATTGTAGATGTAATCACTGTCGGAGAAGGTTCGCAGCCACTCGGGCTTGAAGACGGATAGTATTGCTATGGTCATGCCGTTGAGTAAACCTTCAGGAAACGCGAGTAACGCCATGAAAATTAGGTAGTTATCAACGATTGTTTGCCATTGGTGTTGGTCTGTAAATAGGTTAAATAAGCCTGTAGCCATAAGGTGTACACTGCCACTTATTGCCCCATTGAAGAAGCCAGCCACAAATATGTAGACAAAAATGTTTCTTGGTAAATAGCGGTAACTCATTAAGAAAATAACATGACTAGTTAATATCGGGATGAGGCAGGAAAGAAAAAGGTATTGCCCAATCAACTCGAAAGAAAGTGAGCCGAACAGCGCCAAACTAAAAACGATAGGCCAACAGAGTAGGTAAGCCACTCGCCACCCGTACATCAACGTTAAACTCGTTAAGGCAAGAAAGTGTATATCAAGCCCCTCCCTTATCCCTGCTTCTGCTGACCAAAGTAAAAAAAGAGCAAAACAGATAGCGAACGTTAGGTGTTGAAAGGAACTTTCAGCGATGATCTTAGGGTAAAAATTGCGCTTTGCATCAGTTATACAAGGAAAGATGGTCAACAAGGCGATAATCCATGTCCACATTTCAGTTAGTTGCACATTTCGTCTCCTGGTTTTCACCGTTTTAGTTCGATGGATAGTCGTCTAACTTGTCCATACCCTCCTAATGTCCCCACAATTAAATAAGTTGTGTCATTTTTTCATTTTAGCAGTGCGTTTACTTTGTCAATCAAGCAGGTTGGGTGTAGCTTTATTATGGAACAATATTGATATTAGATCGATAACATCGAATGTGGGTTAATTATGAAAAAATCGATACTAGCGCTAATTTTTGCCTCTTGTTTTTACTCATCAGCTAACGCTTGCACGGGCATCTCTCTGTCTACCACAAATAGTGATTATATTCAGGCTCGAACGATTGAGTGGGGACATAACGATTTAAATAGTAAGCTTATCGTCTCACCGAGGGACTATACGTATACTTCGACGATGCCGGATCAAAAACAAGGGGAGAGTTGGCAAAGTAAGTATGGCTTTGTAGGTATCTCAGTAAGCGATGATAAATTCATTGCTGAAGGTGTGAATGAAAAGGGTTTAAGTGCAGGGCTATTTTATTTCCGTAATTATGGTTCTTTGGCGACATATGACCCAAGCGATAGAGCGAACAACATTACTGATATGGATTTTGTTCGTTGGATGCTGAGCCAGTTTGAAACCGTAGACCAAGTGGAAGCCGCGCTCAACAAGATTAAAATAGTGACTGTCTATTTTGATGAACAGGGGAACCCTTCACCGACGGCACACTGGCGTGTATCCGATAAGAATGGCAATAGTATTGTGATTGAAATTATGAACCATGGTGAAATTAACATTCATAAGAATATTGCTAAAGTGCTGACGAATTCCCCTGATTACGATTGGCATGTTACCAATTTAAATAATTATATTAACTTACAACCAGGTAGTATCGCAGGGCAGAAGATTAATGATGTTGAAGCTCAGTCGTTTGGTGTTGGTTCGGCATTTGTGGGTCTGCCAGGAGACATTTCGCCACCATCACGTTTTGTACGCGCAGCATTCTATGTTAATTCTGCACCAACGCTAAAAACATCGGAGCAGGCTGTCGCACAGGCATTCCATATCTTGAATAACTTTGATATTCCAATTGGTAGTGAATTTAACGATAAAGCACACATCTCTGATTTACCAAGTGCGACACAGTGGACATCGGTGATAGATCAAAATAATGGTTTATTCTTTTATAAAACAATGCGTGATAGCACCATTCGAAGAGTTGACCTAAACAGCCTTAATTTTGATGCAAAAATAGAGCATAAGCAGGCATTAGACAGCGGAACCTTTCACTATGAAAGTGTGATTGTAAAATAGCGAGCATAAAAAAAGGCATTTCATCATTGAAATGCCTTTTTTAAAATCTGTGGTCGATTAGTATTTAACGTTTGGGTTGTATTGCTCAAGAATCGACTTGATTTTTTCCATGGTTTCTTTTGGTGGTGGGTTAACACCATCAAGTGGATAGGTTAGCCCCATCGCTTCCCATTTGTGAGCACCTAGCTTGTGGTATGGCAGCAATTCGACTTTCTCGATATTGTCCATATCTTTAATAAACTCGCCAAGCATGTGCGCTGACTCTTCGTCATCGGTGTAGCCCGGTACGATAACGTAACGAATCCAAGTTTTTTGACCGATTTTGTGTAGGTAACGAGCAAAATCAAGCACACGTCGGTTTGAAACACCAATGAAGTCTTGGTGGATCTCATCTTTCATATGTTTAAGATCAAGCATGACTAGATCAGTTGCTTCGAGAACTTCATCAACGACATCAGTATGCTTACGGATATAGCCGTTAGTATCTAAACAAGTATGAATGCCTTCAGCTTGAGCTGCGCGGAAGAAGTCGCGAACAAATTCAGGTTGTAGCATTGCTTCGCCACCTGAACAAGTGATACCACCGCCAGAAGCGTTCATAAAGTGGCGGTAAGATTTCGCCTCAGCTATTAACTCTTCAACCGTTACTTCTTTGCCATCATGCGTGTCCCATGTATCGCGATTATGGCAATACATACAACGCATCAAACACCCTTGTAAGAAAACGATAAAGCGAATTCCAGGGCCATCCACTGTCCCACATGATTCAAAAGAATGTATACGACCAGTCTTTGACATGAGTTAATCTCTTTAGCTGTTATTTGAACATTATTTTATTACAAATCACCCCGATTAAATAGGGTTATACGTGCTTCTGAGTGAATAAATGCATTAGGAAAATAAAAACGAATAAAACTTGTCCAATGCTGGATTTTGTTTGGAAAATTTATAAGAAAAAGAACAATGAAAGAGAGGCGCTGCCGTGGGTACTATCGATGGCCTCTTTATAGTCATTAGTGTTTATTGTCGCAGTAAAACTGCCACCAAAGTTGGCATTGTACCAAGTAAATCCGGCAACAAGGGTTGCCTGACCCTTTTCGAGTGTGGCGGGATAGTTTTCTGGGTCAGCAATGCCCGGTCTGTCACCTTCAATCGTAATATCGTTAAATCTGTAGCGAGCTTCTAATCCGGTGAAAGCAAACCACCCGTCAGTTCCTTTTCCTAGATAGCCAGCTCGGAAAGGGCGTTCACTATCGATGTTTGCAGCGCCAATACTGGAAGATAAGTACTCACCCCAACGAAACATCAATCCAGTTGATACATCACTACGGAAATTGCCGATATTGACTTCGGAAACATTAGCTAGCTCAAATTGAGTTGAATTGGAGAAGGTTGTTCGATTCCAAGCGTAGTGGTTTAAATAGCCTAGATTGGCAACCAAGCCTTCATCAACCTGAAACTCCCAGCCATTAGGATATTCAGAATCTGTCATATCGTGCACGAAGCGCTGAGCTTGTTGGGCTAGCGAATTTTCGCCCACAGTTCCTAGGGTGACGTTATAACGAGACATCCTCTCTGGCAATATAGTGAGATAATTCACTTCACTATAGAGAAAGCCAGCATAAGGGCGATCATTTGCGATAGGGAAAGAAGATGAGATGTTGTCCGGCGTGTACATTTTTTGCCCAAGCACAAATTCAACTTTATCAAGTGAATGAGTAGATAAGCTTAATAGTTCTGATCGTGCACTATCATTCAGTTTGCCAGTGGTATAACTGACGAACAGCCCGTTGGTGTAATCACTATCTGTTCCAAATGGCGCATCGTTGTCGGAGGTGAAGCTGACCGTTGCTAACTGTGATGCGTAGCCACTCGTAGAAAGCAGCAAAGAGATAAGCACAAAACATTGTGTTTTCATTGAAGCTCTCCTTCGAGGTAGGGGGAAGTAATAGTGCGTAATTTACTCTGGTATGCAGCTGATTATAGCTATAACGATGAGTTTATGTGTTGATAGGTAAGCCAATAATCAAAGAAAAGGGTGGGATACACGCATAAAAAAAGCCCCGCTGTAAAAGCGGGGCTTCATCAATCATTCAGCTGAGAATTATAGAGACTCAGTGAAAGTACGTGCGATTACGTCAGCTTGTTGCTCTGCAGTTAGAGAGTTAAAGCGTACAGCGTAACCAGATACACGGATTGTAAGCTGAGGGTAGTTCTCAGGGTGCTTAACAGCGTCTTCTAGAGTTTCACGGTTAAGAACGTTCACGTTTAGGTGTTGACCGCCTTCGATACCAGCTTCATGGTGGAAGTAACCATCCATTAGACCAGCAAGGTTAGCACGTTGGCTGTCTTCTTCTTTACCTAGTGCGTTTGGCACGATAGAGAACGTGTAAGAGATACCATCTTGTGCATCAGCAAACGGTAGTTTACCTACAGAAGTTAGTGATGCTACAGCGCCTTTCTCATCACGACCGTGCATTGGGTTTGCACCAGGAGCGAAAGGAGCGCCAGCACGACGACCGTCTGGAGTGTTACCAGTTTTCTTACCGTACACGACGTTTGAAGTGATAGTAAGGATAGACTGAGTTGGGATTGCATCACGGTACATCTTAAGTTTACGGATTTTGCCCATAAACGTAGAAACAAGTTCACATGCGATGTCATCAACGCGAGCGTCGTTGTTACCGAATTTAGGGTAGTCGCCTTCGATTTCGAAGTCGATTGCAATGCCATCTTCGTCACGAACTGGTTTAACAGTTGCGAATTTAATTGCAGATAGTGAGTCAGCTGCAACAGATAGACCTGCGATACCACATGCCATAGTACGACGAACGTCACGGTCATGAAGAGCCATTAGAGACGCTTCGTAGCTGTATTTGTCGTGCATGTAGTGGATGCTGTTTAGCGCAGTCACGTATTGCTTAGCTAGCCAATCCATGAATGTGTCTAGGCGAGCCATTACGTCGTCGTAGCTTAGTACTTCGTCAGTGATCTTGTCAGAAACAGGACCAACTTGCATCTTAAGTTTCTCGTCTACACCGCCGTTGATTGCGTAAAGCATAGTTTTAGCAAGGTTAGCACGAGCGCCGAAGAACTGCATTTGCTTACCAACAACCATTGGAGATACACAACATGCGATTGCGTAGTCGTCAGATTGTAGGTCAGGACGCATTAGGTCATCGTTTTCGTACTGGATAGAAGAAGTATCGATAGATACTTTAGCACAGAAACGTTTGAAGCCGTCAGGTAGCTGCTCAGACCAAAGTACAGTGATGTTTGGCTCTGGAGAAGGACCCATGGTGTATAGGCTGTTTAGGAAACGGAAGTTAGTACGTGTAACTAGTGTACGACCGTCAAGGCTCATACCACCCATTGACTCTGTAGCCCAGATTGGGTCACCAGAGAACAACTCATCGTACTCAGGAGTACGTAGGAAACGAACCATACGTAGCTTCATTACGAAGTGGTCGATCATTTCTTGAGCTTGTACTTCTGTGATTTTACCAGCTTCTAGATCACGTTGGATGAAGATGTCTAGGAAAGTCGAAGTACGACCTAGAGACATTGCTGCACCGTTTTGTGATTTAACAGCAGCTAGGTAGCCGAAGTAAGTCCACTGGATAGCTTCTTGAGCAGTTTGAGCTGGCTCAGAGATATCGTAGCCGTACTTAGCTGCCATTACTTTGATTTGACCTAGAGCGCGGTGTTGCTCAGCAATTTCTTCACGAAGTTGCATAGTTGCAGTTAGGTCTTCGCCGTTCTCAAAACGCTCTTGAAGAGATTTGAATTGAGCCAGCTTGTCCTTCATTAGGAAGTTGATACCGTATAGTGCAACACGACGGTAGTCACCGATGATACGACCACGGCCGTAAGCATCTGGAAGACCAGTCAGAACACCAGACTTACGACAAGCTAGGATATCAGGAGTGTAGATATCGAAAACGCCAGCGTTGTGAGTTTTGCGGTATTCTGAGTAGATTTTTGAAACCATAGGGTCAAGTGTTTCACCGTATGCTTTGCAAGAACCTTCAACCATACGCACACCGCCGTTAGGGATGATTGCACGCTTAAGTGGTTTTTCAGTTTGTAGACCAACGATAGTTTCTAGATCTTTTTCGATGTAGCCTGCATCGTGAGCAGTGATGGTAGAAATAACAGAAGTATCAAAATCTACAGGAGCTTTAGTAGCGTTTTCCTGTTTGATACCTTCCATTACTTTAGCCCAAAGCACGTTAGTTGCTTCAGTACCTTCAGAAACTAGGAAAGATTCGTCGCCTTCATATGGGGCGTAGTTTTTCTGGATGAAATCACGAACGTTTACTTCGCTTTGCCACTCACCTGCAGCAAAACCTTCCCAAGCTTTAGCAAATTGCTCTGCCATGACATACCTACCTTTTTAGTAGAAAAAACACGTACTGGTTTCGCTGGGGAGCCAGCTATCCTCTGAGGAGAGGAACAGTACACTCTTATTTAATAACAATATGTATAGCCTTTTTGACCGTTCGTCTTTTTTGATCAAAAACCTATAGAAATTGTCATTACTCTTTATATGGAATCTTACCAGTTCAATTTCAAGGTTACACTAAAAAAATTTTGAAACCTTAAACTAAATCAACAAAATCTAAAAAAAATTGATAAAAAGGGGGAGCGCTAAGCGCTTCCCCATCAGTTATAGCTCAAAAATTATAGGAATGCCTTAAGACCGTATTGACCTTCAAGCATACCAACAGCAAGCATTGCAACCAGACAGATTACAAGTACGCCTACTGGAATAATGATCTTATCAACAAAAGAAAGACGTGAAGCACGCTCTTTGTCGCCGATTAGACCGTTATTGTCTAGCAGCATGGTTAGTGCCCATGCTAGTACTGGGTTAGCAACCGCTGAAGCGAAGATACAGATACCTGCAGCTTGAGAGTCTTTCGAGTCTCTAACCATTTGCATACCAGCTTCTAGTAGAGGTAGAGATACACCTACTAGTAGTGCTACACGCATTACTGGTGGCCATACTGCTACGTCCATTGGGAAACCAAGGATTGCAACAATAATACACAGTGAACCAAGTAAGATTGCACCAGCAGGGATTGGACGCTTAGCGATCGCCGCTGGGATCATGTAAGTACCCCAAGAAGACGTGATGTTACCACCACCGACAGCTGTACCTACCATTTGACGGAAAGAACACATAGTCATAGTGTCATCTACGTCCATAAGTACTTTTTCAGTCTTTTTAGGGTAGTTCAGTTCTTGGAAAATACGGTGACCTAGGAAGTCAGGTGACCACATTGCTACTGCCAAAATTGCGAATGGTAGTGATGCAATAAAGTGCTGAACGTTAGGTAGACCTAGCATCCAACCTTCTTCCGTGCTACCCCACCAGTAGATTGGGTTTAGGTTTGGAATACCAGTTTCCGTTTCGAATACGATATCAAAACCAGTACCCATTAGAAGGGCAATAGCTAAACCAGCAAAAGCACAAACAGGAATTGCTAGCCAACGTTTGTTCACTTTAGCAAGGTATGCGTAAAGTACGATAGTAACCGCAAGAACAACTAGACCAACATAACCCATGCTGCCAGCTTCAACCGTTGCAGATTGAAGACCAACCGCCCATTCTTGAATAGACGTGATTTGGCTCACTGTACCGGTTAAACCTAGGAAGATAAGCAAGCCGCCGGCTGTACCTTCGGAGGTTAGGTTAACCAACTTAGAGCCACCTTTAAGGAAGCTTAAGATCAAGCCAAACACACCAATTAGAATTGCAAGAGCAAGAGGGTGTGCGCCAGCTAGAGCGATGGTACCGATAAGTGGGATCATCGGACCGTGGTTACCAGCAAGGTTAGCTTTAGGGTTAATAAAGCCAGATGCTAGAACACAGAATAGCAGCGCAGGGATAAGCATCTCTACACGTGCAACTTCAATCGCAAAATCTTTACCTAGATTTACGTGGTCCCAAGCAGCTGTCAGACCTTCTGCCCAAGACATCATTACCGCAGAGTACATTGCGATGATGCCGATAGTACCAGCAAGTGCTGGAACTAGATCTTCAAGTTCGAAACGGAAGTCACGACCTGGAAGGTTTAATCTGAAACGGCGCGGTTTCATGATTTGTAGTTCGTGATCTAGGTAATCAGAACGTGATGCAAATTCCGATGACGGGCGATGCAGCTCGCGATAGCTCTTGTCTTCGATATCCGAATCAGAGTGCGGCTTATTGACTGCGTCTGACATAGATTCCTCATATAAAAAGTTAGTGATTTATTTTAAGTCGCTTGTTTTTTTGTTATCTAAGCGACTGCGTAAAAACGTCTGTTTAAGCTTCTTTCAATAATTCCTTTTGCCCTCGAGCGGCACGTGTTGCATGTGCTTTAAGATAGACGAAGAAGCGGACAAAGGCGTTATGGAGGCTTTTATCTAGCGGGAGTTTAACGTGCTAACCCTTTAGAGTGATTGATTTAGATCACTATATGAAAGATTGTGAAAGAAAACTACGCAACATGGTTAAACTTTGACTTACTTCCTTTGGTATATCTGAAAATACATTTCACTTTGTAACCTTTACAAAACTTTTTCCTGATTTCGCTATACATAAATGAAACAAATTGTTGCTAGCTTTGATGATTGGATGGTGTGTCTCAATTGTTAAAAATAGGTTTGATGATATTTTGTCAAAGCGTCTGTTATGCACTTAGATAAGTAGCATTGACTGGTTAATGCATTATTACTCACATAAAGTAGTTATATATTGATTTTATATAGGTTAATAATTTGTTGCATGTTGTTGGTGTTAGTGCTAGTTTGAGTGGGATGGGAGGAACCCATGCAGTCAAATATTTGTAAATAAAGTGTTTGATCAAGAAGACAATTCAGGGAGTAGAAGCGGATGAATGATGTACCCGCGCTAAATATCAATAACTTACATAAGACCTTTGGTCAAAATAAGGTACTAAAAGGCATTTCTCTGGAAGCTCATAAAGGCGATGTTATTTCCATAATAGGCTCGTCTGGTTCAGGAAAAAGTACCTTCTTGCGTTGCATTAACCTCCTCGAAACACCTACCGACGGTGAAATTTGGGTCAATGGTGAATTGATCGAAATGAAGACAAATCGCCAAGGTGAGGCTGTTCCCGCTAATGAAAAACAAGTCCAACGTATTCGCTCTCGTCTCGCGATGGTATTTCAAGGCTTTAACCTTTGGTCCCATATGACGGTGTTAGAGAATGTGATCGAAGCCCCAGTTCACGTATTGGGTGTGCCCAAAGCACAAGCAATCGAAAACGCAGAACTATTGTTAAAGAAAGTGGGTTTGTACGAACGAAAAGATTATTACCCTGGGCATTTGTCTGGCGGTCAACAACAACGTGCTGCGATAGCGAGAGCATTAGCCGTTGATCCAGAAGTCATGTTGTTTGATGAGCCAACCTCGGCACTCGATCCTGAACTGGTTGGTGAGGTTTTGGGTGTAATGCGTGATCTCGCGGATGAAGGGCGTACGATGTTGGTGGTTACGCATGAAATGGCTTTTGCGCGTGACGTATCAAATCATGTGATGTTTCTTCATCAAGGGTTAGTAGAAGAGCAGGGCGACCCTGCCAAATTATTTACCAATCCTGAATCAGAACGTTTACAGCAGTTTATATCCTCAATTTATTAACCGTCTTGTCTAGATAAAAAAAGGCGGAGCACTACAACATCTATAAGTAAAACAATCACAGGAGTATGGAAATGAAAAAGTGGTTAGTAGTAGCGGCACTTGCAGCTACGACAGTGACAGGCATGGCACAAGCGAAAGATTGGAAGACAGTTCGTTTTGGTATTGAAGGGGCTTACCCTCCGTTTAGCTGGACTGAAGCGGATGGCTCTCTTAAGGGTTTTGATGTGGATATGGCAAACGCATTGTGTAAAGAAATGGACGTGAAATGTAAGATCGTACCACAGGATTGGGACGGTATTATTCCATCATTACTTGCGCGTAAATATGATGCAATCATTGCAGCAATGTCGATCACCGAAGAGCGCAAGAAGAAAGTCGACTTTACTGGTAAATACGCACTTATCCCAAATAAATTTATTGCTAAGAAAGACGCAGGTTTAGATTTTGAAAACTTAGACGGCGTTAAAATTGGTGTACAACGTGCAACAACGCATGACAAATACCTAACAGACAACTACGACAAAGTAGAAATTGTTCGTTATGGCTCATTTGATGAAGCGTACCTAGATCTTGCGAATGGTCGAATTACTGCAGTATTGGGTGATGCATCAGCGCTTGAAGAAGGCGTACTTAATGCTGAAGGCGGTGCAGGCTATGAGTTTGTTGGTCCCTCTCTAACGGATCCTCAATGGTTTGGTGACGGCTTTGGTATTGCTGTTCGTAAACAAGATAAAGAGCTTACTGACAAGTTAGATGCCGCGATCCTTTCTCTTCGTGAAAAAGGTGTTTATCAAGAAATCGCAGCAAAATACTTTAAGTATGATGTTTACGGCGAGTAAGCCGTAACTAGCGACCGTTGGCTTGTTCCTAGAAGTAGTCAACGGTCGGTTTTGAGTTTAGGGACAGGAACTCACCTATGCTGGATCTTCAAGGATACGAAGCCTCAATTTTGAAAGGGGCTCTGATAACGATAGAGGTTGCACTTCTATCACTGTTGTTTGCGGTTATTTTGGGCATGTTGGGGGCGCTTGCTAAACTTGCACCATATCGCTGGGCGAGAGCGATAGCAACGCTCTACACCACGATAATTCGTGGTATTCCCGATCTTGTGCTCATGATGCTGATCTTCTTCGGCGGTCAAATTCTATTAAATAACAGTCTCTATGCCGTTAATGAATGGCTTAATGAATGGTTTACATCAAGTGACCCAAATCATGAATGGACTGCCTATCTACCTGATTATATAGACGTTAGCCCATTTATTGCTGGCGTACTGACTATTGGTTTTATTTTTGGTGCCTATATGGCGGAAACCTTCCGCGGCGCTATTATGGCTGTTGATAAAGGCGAGCTTGAGGCAGCGAAAGCTTACGGTATGAGCTCTACACTTGCGTTTAGACGCATTCTTTTCCCGCAAATGGTGCGCCATGCCTTACCGGGGTTTGGTAACAACTGGTTAGTATTGCTAAAAACAACGGCGCTAGTTTCCATCATCGGCTTAGAGGATATGGTACGAGTGAGCGCCTTAGCTGCTGGCTCGACAAAAATGCCGTTTACCTTTTATATGGCCGTCGCAATTATCTTCCTATTTTTTACCAGTGTTTCAACCGGATTGCTTAAATTGGTTGAGCGCAAGTTTAGTATTCATGCGAGGTAGAAAATGGATTTTTCTTTAGTTATTGAAAGCTTACCTATTTACCTTGAAGGGTTATGGACTACCTTTTGGTTAGTTGGTTTGGCGCTGATTTTAGGTTTGATGGTGGCAATTCCACTCGCTATTACACGAAATAGCAATAATTACCTTTTGCTGGTACCGAGCTGGGCATATATCTATTTTTTCCGAGGTACACCGTTATTGGTCCAGCTTTATTTGATTTATTACGGTATGGATCAGTTCTTCCCAGTAAAAGACACGCTATGGGAAAACGCTTGGTTTTGTGCCTTAGTTGCTTTTGTTCTTAATACGTCAGCTTATACTGCTGAAATTATTCGTGGTGCAATTAACGGCTTGCCAAAAGGGGAAGTAGAAGCGGCGAAAGCGTATGGCATGAGCACTTCGATGACCTATCGCCGGGTGATCTTACCAAGTGCCTTGCGACGAGCGTTACCTGCTTACAGCAACGAAGTGATCTTTATGCTCCATGGTAGCGCGGTGGCTGGTATTGTGACTATCTTGGACTTAACAGGTGCAGCGCGGTTGGTTAACTCACGCTATTACGCGCCGTTTGAGTCATTTTTGACCGCTGGCCTATTCTATATGGCGCTTACATTTGTGATTTTATGGATATTCAAAAATGCAGAGAAGAAATTCTTAGCGTATTTGAGACCTTTGAGCTAACGAATCTCGACTTAGGTTTAGTCGATAGTTCAGCAAAAAAAAATCCCTCAATATCTTTTGAGGGATTTTGCTTTTTAGCCTTGCAAATCAGCCTAACACGATTGTGATTCTACTCTGCTTTAAGTGTTACGACATCGTCATAAACTCGTCTTTCCCAATCGGTGACCTTGCCTGACGTGTCCATAATTGGGAATACATAAACCGGAGAGATCTCCGTTAACCATTGCCCTTGGTCGTTTTGGAATACGTTAACTTCTAAGTGACCATAATGCTTACCACCACTCACTAGTTGTTTTCCTTGCCATACTTCGGGGGCATCAAGATGCGCTAAGTAAGTTTGGTATGGGTTATCCATATCGACTTTGTATTTACCATCTTTACCAAAGTATGGTCCACGTAAGCCGTCACCACCGATACCAGCGTCGTAGAAATGAATTCCATCGACAACTGAGTGTTCATACATTTCATCGTGCCCTGCGAATACCGCGTCAACACCATACTTTTCAAATAACGGAGTTAAGACTCGAACAGGCACGCCAGACTGGTTGTCTTCGCCTTTTTCAAAGCCATTGCTACCCGTTGGGAAGCCGTGAGGACCAACAGAGTATGGGATATGGTGGAATTGGACAAAGGTAAACTGGCTATTCTTTTGCGCGTCAGCCAACTGTATTTCCAGCCATTTATATTGCTCCGAACCTGGGTTAAAGTCTGGTGCATTTACGCCTTCTAAGCGCCAGTTGGTGTCTTTGTCGGTTTTGTTCGGCTTACCATCGGAGGTATCGATAGTAATGTAGGTAATTGGACCGTAGTCTACGCGATAGTAGCGATCTTTGTAGGCGGCATTATTACTGCCATTGTCAGGAACATCAAAGTACGTTTTGTAACGAGCGATAGCTTGTTGAGCAAGTTCAGTGTCATATTCCGCAAGACCACCGTCAGGACCTGGGTAGTTTTCGTGGTTACCAATGGCTGAGAATAGTGGCACAAACGATGCAATATTGTTGAACTCGCCGGCATTGTGACGCCAAAACTCGTCCCAATCTCGCTGTTCATTTCCTGATTCAACTAAATCTCCTGCAATCGCAATGAAATCAGGTTGGCGTTCAAACATTACGCGGATATTTTCTTGGTAGCCCACCGTTTGGTCCACGAGGTATTGACGGTCAAAGTCGCCATAAGGTTCAGACCAACGACGCGTTTTTCCGGTTGACTCAGGTTCGGTTTCTGAATCGGAGTACACAACAAAACGGACCTTGCCATCCTTAGTTGGGACGGTATTAAACTGAGCATCATACTGTTGATTATTTTGCTCTACCGAATACTGGTATTGAGTGCCAGGCTTTAGACCAGATACTTGAATGTGGTGAATATAAGGGGTTGTTGCCTGATCTTTACCTTGAAAGTATTTTTCTACTTCAGTGGGGAAGTATTGCAAACCTGTGGCAGGCTCTGGTTGGGAAGTAAATGATTCTGTGTAGCCTTCGCCGGACACTTTCAATTCACCCGGTTTGTTGTCTGTTGTTAGCCACATGATAGTCATGCTGCTACTGGTTGGATTTTGTAGATAGGGTTTTACTTTAAAGGCATCTTGCTCTGCCGCTATAGTAGTAAAACTCATTCCAGTTAAGACTAAAGCGCTAATTAATGTTCTTTTCATAAGCGATCCTCTGATGCATCCATAACAGATTGGCGATCATTTGATGGAGTATTAACACAATTCCTATTTTTGAATTACGAACAGGTCTAATTCGATAAACATTATGCCAGTGTAGATAATTCAGATTCATGACGTATTCACGAAATTAATGAATAGCACCTAGTGGCGAAAAAACTTTCATTTGATAAACAGTGAAAGTGTCGAACTTTCACCATTTGACTTGATAGACTTGAGGAGCGAATCAAAACAGAGGGTTAAGTTAATGGAGTGAAAATGTCTAGTGCGGTTAGTACAGCTACCACTTGCGATGTGGTAACTGCGTAAGGTCACATTATCATTACATACCTTTAAATAAGCTTTGCTGTGCGCGACTTACTGGTAGCTTATGCTCAAGCATTTTGACGATCATTCGGCCTGTAAAGTCTTTGCTTACTTTTTCAATGGCGGCAATTTTTACCACCGTAGAGCGGTGTATTTTCCAGAACTGCTCTGGGTCTAGCTGTGCAAGTAACTCTTTAAGTGGTGTACGAATCAAGTATTCACTGTTGTCATCAGTATAAATGGAGACATATTTTTCTTCCGCTTTGAAGAACAGCACGTCGTTGACAGAGATAAGATGAATGTCTTCGCCTCGGCTAGCTTTAATCCATGTTAAGTATTGGGGCGTTATCGGCGCTAGGTGGCTAAGCTGTGACAACAATTGGCTCAGATCGGGTGTGGTGTTTTGTGCTTGCTGATGCGCTAAGCGTTGTTTAACTTTAGCGCAGCATACCTCAAGCCGAACTTCATTTAATGGTTTGAGTAGATAATCGATGGCGCTGTGTTCAAATGCGCTGATCGCATATTCGTCGTAAGCAGTAACAAAGACAATAAGAGGTTGATTGCTATGTTGGTTGAGCGCTTTTGCTACAGCCATGCCGTCTAGCTCTGGCATGCGAATATCGAGAAAAACCACGTCAGGCTTTAGTTCAGTAATTTTTTCCAACGCTTGCTTACCATCACCACAACTGGCGATAATCTCTAGATCTGGCCACACTTCGGCTAAACTCCGATCTAAATGGTGGCGAAGTAGTGGTTCGTCATCGGCAATAATGGCTGTGATAGAAGTCATTGGCTTTATGTTCCCTTACTGGCTATTAGCGGATCAATGGCTGTCGTGTCGAGTGGTATTGCGATGCAAACGCTGAACCCACCTAGTTCTGGTTGGGTGATTGAGACGCTGCCGTGTTGTTCATACAAGCCTTTTACTCGTTGTTTGATGTTACTCAGTCCAACACCATGACCTTTGGTTTGTGCGTTATCGCTTAAGCCCACACCATCATCGGTTACTTTTATGTTTAACTGGTTATTGGCTTGAAAAATTGATACGTGAATCGTGCCGCCTAGACCTTTCGGCTCGATACCATGCTGAATTGCATTCTCAACGAGAGGTTGGATCAGCATTGGTGGCACTGTGGTTCTTTGCAGTTGAGGCTCTACATCAATATGAAATCTTAACCGCTCATCAAGGCGTACTTTTTGGATGGCTAAATAGGCGCTTAGCTTGCGAACTTCATCTTCTACTGTGGTTTCGGCAAGTCGAGAGTTAGCTAATGTGGTGCGCAACAGTTCGGTGAGCTTATCTAGCATCATGCGTGCTTTAGGTACGTCTTGGCTCATTAAGGCGCTTACGTTGGCAAGAGAATTGAACAAAAAATGTGGTTCAATTTGGCTTTGCATCTGCATTAATTGGCTGAGGATTAGCGCTTTTTCTTGTTCCGCTTGTTTGCGTTTCGCTTCTTCTAATAGCTTTCCTGCAATGGCTTGTTGCTCACGATTGTAAAAATAGTAGAAACACATCATAGAGAATATGACCCCAGACATTACAACAGGGAGAAAGTTTAAAAATGTTCCATCAAGGTAAGAATTTAACCAATACCACGCATTGAATGAGCCTAGGATGATAGAGCAGACTAAAGAGAGCACAGTCTCTAGTTGACTGCTTATATTAGGAAATGACCTTCCCAGAACGATAGATGAAATGATAGCTGAGTAACCATAACCAAAGCTGGTAAGTAGATGGATGTAAACAGATCCGCCCCATACATTAAAAGAGGCGAGTGCAACCAGTAAACAAAACAGTGTGGTGATGATAAAACTACGCCAGCAGACTATATAAGCCGAGAGGCAGATGGCTTTCATTAAAATTTTCCTTTGATCATGAAGAGTAGTGTACGGCGATTATTTATTTGTGCGTAAGCAGAATCCGATTCTCCGGTTAAAAAGCGTGCGGTAAATTCCAAATCGACCGATGCATCGCCAGTATCAATCCATTGATAGGTAAGCCACTGAGTGGCGATGATGCCCCCATCTTGTGGTGAAATAAGTAGATCGAGCTTGGGTGTGAAATCACTAAGCCAATGCCAATTGTCATCCGTTTGCCACTGTAACCAAGAATCGGTATCCCAGTTCCAATGCAGCATTATGTTGTGTTGGACAAGGTTATAATGATTGAGCCCTTGAGCGTAAGAATTCGCAACAGGTTGAGTGAGGGGTGATTGCAGCAGGGGCTGCGCGCGCTTTTGTGCTTGCTGCCACTGTTGTTTGCTCCATGCTCGGCTATCAAACCAATATTCACCAATAAAACTGTGCCCATTCATGGTTGTGTAAGTAAAGCCAGCTAGCCCCTGCCATGCTTCACCTGCTTGTCTTAAGTTGACTGGTTGAAATGCTTGTTCTGGCTGAGTGAACTGCTGGCTTTTATGTTGCCACAGCGCCTCGGCGTGAAATTCCCACGATTGGTTAACTATGCTTACCCAACTTGCGCCTAATGCGCCGTGTCGAACATCATCGTAATAAGCAATCAATTGGTATTCGTGCAGATTGATTAAACCGTAGCGTCGTATGCCCACACCTTGTTGTTGGTTAGCGATATCAAAGTTATCAACCTCATTGTCGCTCCAGTGTGAGTTGGTATAAAGCACACTCCACTCACCATCAGCGTCGAATAGCGACAGAGCAGCAACGGTTGCGCCTTCTTCAACACTTAGACCAATGGGGTTTTGTCGATAGGGCTTGAACATATCTAAAGGTCGATAACCGTAACTCACGCCATAATCGAGACGAATCTTGCCTAATGTTACATCAATGCTTTGCTCAGCAATCGTGACGCTGTCTTGCCATGCCAGTTCACGAACGATGAGTTGATTATCGACATGCTCAAGCCATCCTTGTGGATCATTTTGATAAAGGTTTTGACTATATAGCGCAAACAATCCGTTCCATTGTCCGTAACTCACTTGAACGTCGAGTAAGCCATCGAGTTGGGAATGCGAATCTCGTGATGGCTCAATGAACTCGCTGTCTCCCAATTGACGTTGGCTGGCTGATAGTGCCCAGTCCCAATCCACTTGCCAGTCTTGAGCTATCGCAGGTAGAGAGACTAGCGCGGACAGAGCAAGTAGAGTAGCGCAGCGCATAATCAAAGCTCCGCGGTATTGTTACGAGCAAGGAAGCTAGGGTTGTAGAATTTATCTTCCAACTGCCATGGTTCGATAGACATATACTTAATCACGGTTTTCTTCGTCGGTTGAATGGCATCAAGCAGTGTCATTGCGGTGACGGCAAGCTTGTCATCGCGGACTCCGCGAGCAAAATAGGCTTGTTTTGCGAGCTTGCCAGAACGTAAGTAGAGATCGGCTCGAATTGGGAAGCCAGTATCTTGCTCAATCCACAACTCAATTCGTTGGTAGCTAGCGCTACTGGTTTTGGCTGTTAATTCAATAAGGTGAGCGCTGTAGGGTAACTGATTAATGTCTTTCGCCGTTTCATCAGCCACCCATTCACCTTGGTAATCTTCACTCCAAGTCAATGAGCTAATATCACCCACAGATGCTTCGCCAAGTAGCTTCTGCATTGGTGTAATACGAATTGGACGACGGCTTTTTGGCATTTGAAGCCAGAAGTTATCTTGTAGCATTAGCATTTTTTGCCCTGCCTCTACTGGTGATTTAAATACCACCAGAGACTCTCTATTCGGACGCGAATAGACATTGTATTGGCGCATTTTTTCTAATTCGTCAGATTTGTATAACGATACAATTGAAATGACGCGGGCAGATTCTTCACCCAAACGAAACTGATCGGCGGTCTCAATGATCTGCGCCACTTGGCTATCGTTTAAAGCTGCCGCACTCGGAGCTGAGATCATCATGTTAACGAGCAATATGGCGAATATAGTTTTGAATTTAGACATGGATAAGCGCCTCTGTAATTGGTTTTTGAACCCCTTTACGGGCTGATAAATAGGCTGCAACTAAACAGATGGTCAATACTCCCAAAGTCGCTAAGGCTGCAAGCCCAAGAGAAAAGTAGATCGTCAAAGGGTAGCCTTGAGTCATACCTGGAGGAGGGGGCATTTGAACCTCAGCAATCATCAAAAAGAGAGTGAGTAGCGCTGCTGCAATGGTGCCAAGTAAGCTACCGACAAGTGCCAGTAACCCAGCTTCACGTATAAAACCAGCAATGATCTCATTTGGTAAGTTGCCAAGGGCTGAGAGTGTGCCGATCTCACGGGTGCGCTCGGTGACAGACATGGTCATGGTATTGAATAACGATACAAATACGACCATGGCCATAATCATTCCCATAATGCCAAAAATTCGGTCATAGAGGCTTTTTACATTCTGGTAATAGAAAGCACGAACATTCCAAGGTGTTAGTTCAAGCGGTTGCGATTGTGAGGCAATCAGCTTACTGATTTTTTCAGAAGCGGGTGCGGTTTGCTCAAGGTCGAATAGGAATACTGAAACCGTACTGACTTTGTTGCTGTTAAGCAGCGACTGGGTGCTGTCGATATGTAAATAGAGTTGGCGCTTATCGAGTTCAGGAACACCTGTTGAGAAGATACCGTGTACTCTAAAATCGTACGCATTCAGTGCGCCATCGGTTGTGGTGGCAAGTAACGTGACCCAGTCACCGATTGTCACATTGAGGTTACGTGCCAAATCGACACCAAGCATCACTTCGGGCTCGGCTTGGTCGTAGCGAGATGAGTGAGTATTGGAAAGGGTTTTGCCTTCGCGTATGTCGAGAAAAGGACCTTTCATATCAAATTCACGCTCATTGACCCCGCGCCCCACATAAATGGCTGATTTATTGCCGTTTGAAATCAACCCGGTAAAGTCGATGCTTGGTTGAACACCACGAACAGAATCAAGCGTGACGATCTTATTGATCAATTGCTGTGGCTGTTCAAGACCATTTGCCAGCGGCATCTCTTCATCAATTTCAAAGTAACCCGGTGTTGAAATGATTAAATGCCCGATGTCGCGAGCGGTTGCTTGCTTAAGGCTGTCATAGGTGTATAAGCCAAAGCCACCAGTACTGACAAGGGCAAAGACTGTAATGGCAACGATGATGATAGAAAGAGAGCTACGACGTTGATTACGACGCAGGTTTAACCACGCTAAACGCAGTGTATCTGGGATTAGAAAACCGACTAGTTTGCCCATGAAATCACCTCGCGACCATTGGGTTTGTTTTGGGCTTCTCGCAGATGGGCTTCACTTGGGGGAAAGTCAAACTGATTGTTATCAAAACGGTTTAGTTTGCCATCGAGCAGTTCTATGGTGCGGTCGCAACGAGAAGCCATACGTATATCATGAGTTGCAACAATAAAAGTGGTCCCCATCTCTTGTCCTAGGTTTTTCATGATATCGACCACCAAGTTAGCGGTTTTGCTATCAAGGCTGGCTGTGGGTTCGTCAGCGATGACCAAACTTGGTTTATGAACAAGTGCACGAGCGATAGCGACGCGTTGCTGTTGCCCGCCAGAAAGATGATCGGGACGATGATGGATAAAGTCAGATAACCCAACCCAATCGAGCATTTGTTCCGCTTTGTAACGTTGCTGCTTTTTGTCAAACCCGTTAAGCAGTAAAGGGTAAGCGACATTTTCCAAAGCGCTCATTACAGGGATGAGATTGAATCGTTGAAAAATGAAACCCAGTTGCGTGCGGCGTAGCATCGCGGCGTGTTTTGCTTGTTTTGGAAGCGCGCTGCCATCAAGGCTAACTTCCCCTTGGTATTGCATGTCTAGCAATCCCAAGATGTTGAGTAAGGTACTTTTACCACTACCAGAAGGACCACACAGCGCCACCATTTCACCGGTTTGGATCTCGCCTGATACATCCGATAACGCTGGGACGGTTTGGTTGCCAAACTGATAATGACGCTGAATATGATTAAATACAATCATCGTTGCCCCTTAGCCTTGTTCGGCAATTAAGCTTTCTGCGGCTAGAGTTTGCGCACTTGTCGCATCTAATCTTTGCATCGTTAATAGCCACGCTTGCGCCTGTGCTAAATCTTCAGCTTTAAGCGCGGCAACTATGCCTGAATGATAAACCCATGCACTGGCAGTAAAAGGTTGCTGGGCAAAGGTCGGGTCATTGAGGAGGTTTAGGTAGAGATCGTAGCCTCGCTCAAAATGATTAAACATATCCGGTAAAGAGGTATAGGTAATCGCTGCCATCGCTTGAGCCAAATGCGCTTCAGGTAAACCTTGGATGCGCTCTTGCTGACTAATGTCTTTTGGTAGGGTATTTAGCAAACCAATCCCTTTAGCAATAGTCGCGAGCCCTTGCTCAGTGAATTTCATTTTGTTCCAAGGCAGAAATGCGTCACGACCTTGAAGGGTTTGCGTACTGCCTAGGTATACCATGGTTAGAGGCTTTGCACCTTGCTTTTCAAGTAAGCGGTTTAGTTGACCATAAACAGTATCCACCAATGCCTCATCACCACCGGCGGCGAGGTTGTAGTTTGCCAAAATATCAGAGCTTGGGTTGGCATATAAGTTAGCGCTGCCCAATGTAGCGGCCAAAGCAGCGGTTAACAGTAGAGTTTTAGGAGTTTTCATTGCTCAATTCCTTGTGGCTTAGTGAACGATGTCAGAATAGGGCAGTGGAAAATATCTTGCTTGGTGATGAGACGAACGGTCGGTTGTGTGGATGAGTGGTAAAATCGATGGATGAACTGAAACAGTGGATAGTGGCATCGAAGGTGAATTATTTTTCCTATTGCTATGAATGAGTGGTGTTCAATCGTCTCTTTTTTGTCTAGGGTATCTCTTCGGATCTACGGTGAGTAAATAGTTCACCCCGCAGCCTATTTGATGTTGCGAATAAAGCTTGAATAAGAACAAAGGAACACAACCAAAATGAGCGACCTTACGCCTCGACAAGATGTAGCTCTAGCCACATTCAAAACCAATCTTCATTTTCCTCATGGCGGTTTTTATGAGTTGATTACGGAACTCGGTAAAGAGTACCAGTTGCCTTTTCAGACCGTGCGCACTGCGGTGATGAAAGCACAGCGAACTATCGAGAAGAAGATACGCAACGATATTGATGCGGTGACTGAATCTGATTTAACTCAAGAAAACTGGCGAAAAGTGATTAATGAAATATTGGTCGTTCTCGCAAGGGACAATATGCCTGTAATGGATAACTTATTGGTTAATCAAAGCTACCTAAAAGCAGTAAGCGAAATGAGTACGCCGATTGAGAGCGAAGATGAGCGCGCGGCTATTTTGGAGTATTTGATGCAAGCTTATGAACAAGAAGTATTTAAGCCACTACTCGCGATGCTGCGCACCAGTCCACTCTATTGGGAATTAATGCTGGCAGAAGAGCTTGATAAGATGACAGAAACGTATCGGGCAAAATTCAGTGATTATCCGCAGTATATTGAAGCTGCCGCTCATCTCTTTGATTTGGACTCGCAGGTCAGAGCAGCGGTTTTAGCCGCGTAACGAATTGGCATACAATGTTAAAAATCCCTCGCTTGAACGAGGGATTTTTTATTGGGATTAGCTGAACATTAAATAGTTATACTTGGTTAAATTTCGTAATTGGCTTTAATGCCAATATCGTAATGTAGCGGCATGCGCCATTTCATTATTGAGAGGTAGCCCATGATAAGCGCTGACAGCGCCATTAAAACGGAGGCGACGAGATATTGTTGTAGCCAGAGTGACAATGTACTGGCGGCCAATAACAATGGGACAAATTTTAAACCGACCACCTTAAAACAAAATGATTCTTTTAAAGCGATACCGGAGAAGGTGATGAAAATAAATCCTAAAGATAGCCAAATTCGAGTTTGTTCTGAATCACTTAGCATTAACAGGATTCCGCCCCAAGCTGACCAGCAAATAGCAGCACGTACATTTTTGCTATAGATATGGATATTGGCAGCAGATAGTGCACAAGAGATACAGATTGCTAATAAAGCAAAGGAGTAAGCGCGAGCAAAATCACCGCTAGTACCGCTTAACATCACTGAAAAAACCAATAGTGATAGAGCAAACAAACTGATCCCAGCGCGATACAAACACACTCCAAGCTTATCAAGCCCATCTAATACTTCTTTGTGTTCTGGGTTTGCCATAAATTGTCCTGATTGATCTCAATGGAACCGAATACATAGGCACTTAGCAAATTCGGCTGCTTATCTACTTAAAAGTAGCAGTTGTTCACTCTAAAAAATACAGTAATTCAAATAGTTTACTATCATCAATAGATAGCTAAAACAAAACTGGTGTCGTTGCATTATAGGGTGGAGAGGTTTGAATGAGAGTTAAAGTTCTGTCATACCTTGTCGAAGTGAACAGAAAAGTTATCACACTTGTTTTCTTCTCGCTTTGCGTGTTTTTTACCACAGGTGCTACCGCTAAGCCGATATTAATTTTTGGTGTGGTGCCACAACAATCGGCTGCAAAACTTGCTCAACAATGGCAACCACTATTGGACCGCTGGGGAGATCTCGCCGGGGTTGAGATTAGATTCGCGACGGCTCGTGATATACCGACATTTGAAACCCGTTTGTTGGCGGGTGAGTATGATATGGCGTATATGAACCCCTATCATTTTACTTTAGTGAATCATTCCCCTGGTTATACCGCGCTTGCGCGAGCTAAAGATAAACAAATTAAAGGCATTTTGGTTGCTCACCGTGATTGGCAGGGGGATATACAAGATCTGCAAAATCAAGTAATCGCTTTTCCTGCGCCTAGAGCATTTGCCGCATCGATCATCAATCAATCGGAACTTGGTCAAAAAGGCATTAATTTTGAAGCGAAATTTGTCGGCTCTCATGATTCGGTTTATTTAGGGGTAGCCAAGGGGCTCTATCCTGCTGGTGGTGGTGTAGGTCGAACATTTAATAGCTTTGATGATAAAACCAAACAAGATTTGAAAATTATCTACCGTACCAATGCTTATACGCCCCATGCTTTCGCCGTTTCTAATCAGATTGCGCCTGAGGTAAAAAAAGCTCTGCGTGATGCGATTACATTGTTAAACCAAGATCCTCAAGCACAGCAAAGTTTTAATATGCTCAGTATTAAAGGGCTTCAAACGGCGCAAGACAGCGATTGGGACGACATCGTTCAGTTAGGTATTTCACTTTAATTGGTGGCGTATGACTCTTCGTTCTAAAACTATTATTGGCATCGCTCTGATTGAAGCGTTAGCGCTTGGAGTCTTGATCATTAGTGGTCTTAGCTGGTTGAAAACCTCCAATGAGCAGAGTTTAGAAATTGGTAGTCAGCAATTGGTGAGTGTTTTCGCCAAGGCATCCCGTGATGCTGTCATTGCCACCGATCTTGCATATCTTGATAGTTTTGCTCAATCGGTCGTTAGTGAGCATAATTTAGCCTACATTAGAATATCAGACCGAAGTGGCGTAGAGCTTACCCGGCAGGGTGATTATCAAGGTGTCGATACGACGATCCGCCCATTTGATGTTCCAGATGGTATTTTTGATGTTGCTAGCCCAATTATGTTAGCAGAACAGTCGTTTGGGTTGGTTGAGATGGGCGTGCGAGTTGATGAGATTCATCAACTATTTAGTTATGCCAAACAAGCCAGTATTTTCATCGCAGTGATTGAGATGTCGTTAGTGGCGTTGTTTTCATTTGCGCTTGGAACTTACTTGATGAAGCGGTTGGATCTGTTGCGAAAAGGGGTGGTAAAAGTAACTCGGCAAGGTCCGGGAGCACAGATCAAAATATCGGGTAATGATGAAGTGACTAGAGTTGGTGATGCATTCAATCTTATGTCTACCTCTCTTGCTCAAGCACAAGGCGATTTAGAGCAGCAATATCGTACTCAAAAGTTGTTGTCTGACAAAGTATCGCTACTCGCAGAAGTAGCCGAACACGCGCGCGATACCATTATTATTACCAATTCTGATGGCAAAATCGTTTGGGTTAATTCTGCCTTCGAACAGCTCACGGAGTACTCATTTGCAGAAGCCATGGATAAGAATCCGGGTGAGTTATTACAAGGAGGTGAGTCTGATCAAGAGGCGATAGCACTGCTGTCTGAAAGTATACGAAAGCAACAGCCAACACGGGTAGAGATTGTTAACTACACAAAATCAGGGAAAAAATATTGGGTTGAGCTCGATTTATTTCCAGTTTGCGATGAGAGTGGGCAGCTTTTGAGATTTGTTGCGGTCGAACGCGACATTACAGACCGGCGTGCAATCGCACAGCAGCTTTCAGCCGCAGTTGAAAAGTCTAACAAGGCGGTCAGAGCAAAGTCTGAATTTCTGGCGAATATGAGCCATGAAATTCGCACACCAATGAACGCAATTATGGGAATTAGTGAATTGCTGCTGGAAAATGAAAACAACGCGGAACAGAAAGATTTATTGTCGCTGCTTCATCAGTCGGCAGGAAACTTAGTCACTGTCATTAATGACATACTTGATTACAGCAAAGTTGAAGCTGGCAAGCTAAGTTTGGTTGAGGAGGCATTTGATTTAAGAGAATTGATAGAAAACTGTACCAGTTTGTGCGCTTATCAAGCGACCCAAAAAAATCTGCTGCTATTGGTGGATATGCCACTATCAATCAATGGCGCGGTTATTGGCGATAAAGGAAGAATTAATCAAATCCTTCTCAACTTAATCGGTAACGCGCTTAAGTTTACTGAAAGCGGGCATGTGTTACTTAAAGTGGCAAAATTAAATCAACACAGCCGCCAATTCTATCAGTTTGATGTGATTGATACAGGGATAGGTATTCCTGCTGATCGCCTGCCTCATGTGATGGAGAAGTTTGAGCAAGTTGATAATTCAGTGACGCGACGATATGAAGGCACTGGATTGGGACTTGCGATATCGAAACGATTGATTCAGATGTATGGTGGAGAACTGACGGTTACCTCGACCCTTGGAATTGGGTCATGTTTCAGCTTCTGCTTAGAACTCAAACAGCAAGCCGAAGTTGCATTTCATTCAACAACTCTTGAAGGTCAGCATGTTTTATTGGTTGATGATTATCTTCCACGTGTCGAACAATTGTATCGGATGGCTGAGCAGCTTTGCTTGAGAATCACGCATGTAACGTCAGAAACGATAAAACAAACTCAATATATTGATGATGTTAGCTACGACCGAATAATCTTAGGCTGCTGTGATTATGAAGCTTATCAGGTTGTCGATAAGTTGAGCCAGCGCATGACAAAGGCGGAGAGTATCGTTGTGTTGCTTGAGCCAATAGCGATGGATCGTGAAGGTGATAAAACCGTTGATGATAAGCAATGTATATCTCAACCGGTTACTTACAAAAAGTTACTTGATTGCTTCAAAGTGAATCATCAGATAGTGGGCAATGTGGAAGGAAAAGTCAGGTCAAATTTTTCTGGCGTAAACCTGCTGGTTGCTGAAGATAGCCGTGTGAATCGAATTCTCATCTCGAAAATGCTTGAAGATACGGGCGTTAATCTCATGTTGGCGGAAGATGGTGAAGTAGCCGTAGACCTATATCAACGTTTGCCCCCCGACCTTGTTATCACGGACATTTCAATGCCGAATAAAGATGGATTTAGTCTAACCCAAGATATTCGAGAGCTGCAAAAATCGAATGAGTATTCGTGGTGTCCAGTTGTGGCTTTTTCTGCTCATGCATTACAAGAAGAGCAAGATAAGAGTATTGAAGTTGGTATGGATGACTATCTGACCAAGCCAGTTAAGAAAGAGGATTTGTTGAATATGATCTCAAAATGGACGGTAGGGGATAGTATTTCGCAATAGGCTTTCTCGTTTCAATTTCACCCAGGAGATAGCAGATAGGTGAACAGGCGTAGCAGCAGATCGTAATGTGAAACCTCAGGAAGAACCTGAGGTTTCACAATCACTCGTTACGAGCACGAGCCACAGCAACCACTTGGCGTGTCGTGCTTAGTTTTGGTCTCAGTGCCACTGTCCTTGCTTGACGTTTCAGTCGAGAGTTGTTTGTCAGCCACTTCCGTTTTAGCTTCAGAGTCTTTCTTTTGAAATATCTTCTTAATTGATAGCGCCATGGTTGATTCCTCGTTTGTACATCAATATAGCTAGATAATATCATACTAAAATAGTCAGGTATTGATAAATGTATCACTTGAATTGTTCTTTTGGGTCTAGAGCGACAACAGATTAGCTAGAGAAAGGGATTAGGGCGCTCTTTGACCTGGGGTTAGGCTAAACGGGAATTATTTAGCACTGTCTTAATAGGTAAGTAGCGATGCTATGGCTAGCCATTAAATACCTGACTACAGCGGCTATTGTCGTTGCTGTATCTGAAATTGCCAAGCGCAGTGATAAAGTTGGTGCTTTAGTTGCGGCACTTCCAACGGTGACCATTTTGGTATTAATTTGGATGTATGTTGATAACCAAGGCAATGAGAAGCTTGCAAATCATGCGTTTTATACTTTTTGGTACGTACTTCCAACGCTACCAATGTTTTTACTTTTCCCTTATCTACTGAGTAAGTATTCATTCTGGTTAACATTGCTGATTAGCTGCTTGATTTCCATTATTTGCTTTGCTTTGACAAACTTGATAGCAAAACAGTTTGGAATCAACCTATTATAGTGCTCATCTCTTATTTTGGTGGTAAGGAGTCATGATGGGGTTAGAAGCGTTGGTGTTTGTGATGGATGCCTTTATCACTACGTGTTGTATGTACATTGCGTCCAAGCTTTCATTTGTCATTGTTGATTTTAAATCACTGCTTATTATTGCATTGTCAGTTTCTTTGATTTCTTTAGTCCCGACAGTAGGTTGGATTTTAGGTTTACTGCTTTTCATTTATTTATTGAGTAAAGCTGCGAACGCCACTATTGGTGATTGTATATGGGTGGTTGCTTTTACTAAGGTGGTATCGTTTGGGGTGCTAATGGTTTTGGGAGGATTGTTTACTTAGCGATTGATGGTGAGAATGTTGACAGAAGAGGTAGGGTATAAACCGACTTGCAGAGAGCAAGTCGGCTTTGGTGTGCTATCTTAGCTTTCCGCTTTCTTTACACGGATTTTTTGCTTGGCAATTGTCGCCGAGTTTAGGCTGGCAATCGCTGCTTTAGCTTCTTCTTCGTTTGGCATTTCTACAAATGCGAAGCCCTTTGATGAACCTGTTTCTTGATCCAAAACCAACGTACATTCGGCAACGTCACCATGAGCAGAAAACAGAACGCGAATTTCGTGTTCAGTGGTAGTACGTGCAAGGTTGCGAACTAAAAGTTTCATATATATCCATTGGTATAGTGTTAGTACTTGGATTGTCGCAGGTAACAGGCAACAAACCAAGTAAAGATTAGGGGTAGCTTCCAGTCTGTGAGGCGCTGGCGAGGGCGGTGTTACTGAATTTGATGTACTAAACGTGGGGGGGATTGAACTGAATGAAGGTTTGGTGGTTAAGTATCGAGTTGATTACTACTTAATTAGATTGAATTTGAAAATAGAGCTTGGGTTAACTACTTTCATAATATGTGTATTTCATCATATAGAAGGATTTAACATGAAGCATCTCACCATTTCGCTTATTGCGATGGTCATTTCCGCCGGGAGTTTTGCCACAGAGTCAAAGCCCGCCACTCAAGCTACCATTGATGCTAATCAATCCCTCTATAAAACCTTACCCTTTGATGATGTGAAAGATTTCGAACGTGCACAAAAAGGATTTATCGCCAAACAGGATGTCGTCACCATTACCAATGATCAAGGCGATGTGGTGTGGGATCTTGAAGAGTATAAGAAATTTATCACCCAAGATGCCAAAGCACCTGATAGCGTTAATCCTAGTTTATGGCGTAATGCACAACTGAACGTGATTAATGGCTTGTTCAAAGTGACCGATGGCATTTACCAAGTCCGCGGCTATGATCTGACCAATATCACCTTTGTTGAAGGTAAAACCGGTTGGATTGTATTTGACCCTCTAATTTCTCAAGAAACGGCAAAAGCGGCTTTGGAGTTCATCAATGCTGAATTGGGTGAACGCCCAGTGAGTGCCGTCATTTATAGTCATAGCCATATTGACCATTTCGGCGGGGTTCGAGGAATCGTTGATGAGGCTGATGTTTTGGCTGGTAAAGTACAAATTATTGCTTCTCATGGATTCACTGAACATGCCGTTTCAGAAAATGTGATAGCCGGGAATGCAATGGGTCGCCGTGCTATTTATATGTACGGTGCATTGCTGCCTCGAAATGCTCAAGGTGGCGTCAATGGTGGGCTAGGCCAAACGACGTCAACAGGGCTCCCAACATTGATTCGTCCAACATTGATCATCGAAAAAACCGGTGAGGAGCACGTTGTTGATGGCGTGAAGATGGTGTTCCAATACACACCGGGTTCTGAAGCGCCAACAGAGATAAACACTTGGCTCCCTGAGAAGAAAGCATTATGGATGGCAGAGAATAGTACCAAT
>Ga0193961_1000067_pt1 | contig 40136 bp, 38 predicted proteins | sample FB_4_MG_FD_140371 | JGI IMG/M metagenome (GOLD analysis project Ga0193961, IMG submission 140371) | Microbial mat bacterial communities from the Broadkill River, Lewes, Delaware, United States - FB_4_MG | ecosystem: Environmental > Aquatic > Freshwater > River > Microbial mats | place: USA...
CTAATCGCTCTTGTTCTTTAGGATTTAAAATCATCCAATTGGAGAACCACCCTGCCACCTTGAATTGGACCCAAGGGCAAAGGCGTTATAACCAGAAAATACAAGCTGAATCTATTCCTACACTATCGACGAAGGCATTCACAGTTTATGTCGATATTTATTCAGATGGACATTTAGATACTTACTTTAAATAAATTTTAATACGTATTTTTTGATAATGAAATGAAGAGAAAATACTATAGCTCTTGTCGCTTATCCATCTCTTCAAGGTGTTTATGCACAAGTTCGAGAAAGGTATTACCTAGCCGTGACAGGGGTTTATGTGATGGTATTAAAAGTTGGAAATAATATTTTATTTCAGGTTGAAAAGGTCGTATCTCAACTAGCCCTTGATTTTGAAGGCTATTGGCCGTAATTTTATCGATAATTGATATACCTGCCCCACTTGCCACTATATTCCCTACGGCCATTGATAGTTGCGTTTCAATTTGCATTTTACGTGTAATATCACTAGCTAAGAATACAGCATCAATTTTTTTGCGGGTGATGTAGTTTGAACCCAGTGAGATAAAATTTTTATTGGCAAAATCTTGCGGTACCAATACAGATCGTTCAAGCAGCGAATGCCCCTTGGGGAGGATCGCAACCATAGGCGCATCATATAGTACTTGAGAAATAACGCCCGGGTGGTCAGTACTAATTTCTGCAAACCCAATATCAAACTGTTGAGATGCGATACTTTGTAGTGCTCGCTGGGAGCTATGAATTTGTAAGTTAATCGATATTTCTGGCTTGTCTTGGCAAAATTGCGCAATCATACGAGGGAGAAAATCAAGAGCCATGGCCGGAAGGCTGACTAATCGTAGTGCGCCACGCCTAAATGTTCCTATTTCTTTTGCTGCCTCGGCAATAGTATCAAGACCAATAAAAGACCTATCAACTTCATCAAACAATGCTAATGCCTCAGGTGTTGGAGAAAGCCTCTTTTTGTCGCGTAAAAATAATGGATACCCAATGGCATGTTCAAGATCTGCAATTAACCGACTTACAGCGGGCTGTGTGATATATATTCGCTTTGATGCCTCTGTCACACTACCTGTTTCTATTAGTGATCGAAAGGCCTCAAGCTGTCGATGGTTTAGCTTCATTATAAGTCTCCGTTAATCAGCACTGTCTATTATCATAACATTTTGGCATGTTTTTGCTCAAAATTAGCATTAGAAATATGTTTTTAGTTCTGTAGACTAGTTTTGACTCAATAAAGAGGATAATAAAATGTATAAAACTCTCATCGCCACTAGTCTATTAGCACTTACCGCTACGCTTGCTTATGCTGAAGAAAAAACACTCTATTTAGCAGGCTACGGTGGCTCAACAGAAACCTTGTTTAAAAAGATGATCATCCCCAAGTGGGAAAAAAGGACCGGTGCAAAAGTCGTCTATGTCTCTGGTAACTCAACAGATACGCTGGCGAAGTTACGTGCACAAGAAGGCGCACAAGAAATCGACATTGCTTTCGTTGATGATGGCCCAATGACACAGGCAATTAACTTTGGTTACTGTGAAACGGTCAATAAAGACACCTTTACCGACTTATATGATGCTGCTCGTATGCCAGAAAATAAAGCTGTTGGCGTTGGTATTGTCGCTACGGGGCTTGCTTATAATAAAGATTTTTTTGCTAAAAGAGGCTGGGATGCACCTACATCTTGGGCAGACCTTGCCGATCCAAAATACAAAGGTTTAATTGCTGTACCCCCTATTACAAATGGCTACGGTTTACATGCTTTGATTATGGCCGCGAAAATTAATGGTGGTGGTGAAGCGAATATTGAACCGGGTTTTGAAATGTTTAAGTCTCAAATTGATAAGAATGTTCTAGTCTATGAGCCCTCTTCTGGAAAAATGTCCGAATTATTTCAAAATGGTGAAATTGCATTGTCAGTTTGGGGCAGTGGTCGCTTAAAATCTTTGGCCGATAGTGGCTTCCCCGGCGCTTTTTCCTACCCAAAAGAAGGCGCAGTTAACTTACTCCTAGCTGCATGTCCAGTTGTTAATTCTGATGTACCACAGCTTGCTCAGAACTTCCTTAAATTTATTGTATCGCCTGAAATACAACAATATTTTGCTGTAGAAAAAGGCTGGGGGCCTGTTAATCGTAAGACTGAGTTGACGAATGCACAAATGGGTGCGTTACCTGTTGGGCCAAAGCGTGTTGATAAGCTAGTAACTATTGATTATACCCTTGTCAATAAAGCACGTGGCGATTGGACGAAAAAATGGACTCGTCAAATTGAACGTTGATTTTCTATTCATTTTGGTATGCACTTACATTTAATGATAAAACTGTGCATGCCACTTTCTTTATTTCAGGATACACTTATGTCTTTTCTCACCTTTGAGGCTTTAAACAAAACCTTTAATGACTTTGTTGCCGTGCGCGATATGAGTCTCAGTGTAGAGCGTGGCGAATTTATTTCATTGTTAGGCCCATCGGGCTGTGGCAAAACAACCACACTACAAATGATCGCAGGGCTTTTGCCTCCAACATCGGGGAAAATTTTACTAGATGGAAAGGATATTACTGCAACGCCACCGAATAAGCGTGGCTTGGGTATTGTCTTTCAAAGTTATGCATTATTTCCCCATATGAGTGCAACTGACAATGTTGCCTTTGGCCTTGAAATGCGAGGCATAGAGAAAAACGAGAGATTAGAACGTGCGCGTAAAGCTCTCGATCAAGTGAAGCTAGGGCAATTTGCCGACCGGCACCCAAAGGATATGTCTGGTGGGCAAAGACAACGCGTAGCCTTGGCAAGAGCACTGGTGATTGAACCTCCTGTTTTATTGCTGGACGAGCCGCTTTCAAACTTAGATGCAAAATTGCGAGAAGAAATGCGTATTGAGTTACGTATGCTTCAACAGGATATTGGCGTTACAACAATTCTTGTCACTCATGACCAAGAGGAAGCATTATCAATGAGTGATCGAATTGTTGTAATGAAACAAGGTGGTATATCACAAATTGCAGCACCGTTGGACCTTTACGAACGTCCTGTTAATACCTTTGTTTCAGATTTTGTTGGTAAAACTAATTTACTCACCGGGACAATAGTGAGTGATAACGAAGTTATTATTGGTGAAGACACTATCAGTATCGATACTCGCCAGTACCAACATAAATCCAGTGTGATACTGTCAATTCGCCCCGAAAAATTATCTATGTCATGCGATAAATCAGGTTATGAAGTACGGGTAGAGGCAGCTATTTTTCTAGGTGCCAGTTGGCTTTATAGTGTGAGCGGCGCTATGGGGGAATTATTTGTAACACAACCCAATACAGGTAAAGCCGGTTACTCCAAAGGTGACATTGCTTGGTTAAGTTGGCCAGAAGATGCAATTACCCTGTACACAGGAGCCGCGTGATGGAGTTAACTCAGCGTAGTAATACCCCCTATTTTTTAACTGGCCCCGGTGTTATTTTCTTTGCAGTACTGTTGGGTACGCCAATGATAATGACATTGCTACTTAGTTTGCACTCGTACGATTTTAATACCGGCATTCAGGCCGATTGGACAATAGCAAATTATATTGAAGTACTGGGCGATAGTTATTTTCATAAAATATTTACGCGCACGTTTGGTTTAGCACTATTAGTAACAGTTATTTGTGTAGTGATTGGAGTACCTGAAGCTTATATTTTATCGCGATTAAGTAACCGTTGGCGCTCAATATTTTTGCTTGTTGTATTAGGGCCACTGCTAATCTCAGTTGTTGTTCGTACCTTAGGTTGGGCTCTTTTTTTCGGCGGCAGTGGGGTTTTAACAATGATCTCACAAGCACTAGGGTTTGCTGAAGAACCTGTCAGTTTGATGTTTACCTTCACTGGAATGACTATTGCACTAGTCCATGTTTTAGTGCCGTTTATGGTTATTGCTGTCTGGGCAGCCCTACAAAAAATTGACCCTCAAAGCGAAGATGCAGGGTTAAGCTTAGGTGCGTCAAAATCTACGGTGTTGTGGCGCATTACCCTACCACAAGCAATGCCCGGCATACTCTCTGGCAGCTTGATGGTCTTCGCATTAACCGCCAGTGCTTTTGCAACCCCGGCAATTATTGGTGGTCGGCGTATGAAGGTTGTCGCCACAGCGGCGTACGATGAATACCTCAGTACACTCAATTGGCCACTTGGGGCAGCAATAGCCATGTTATTGTTAATCGCCAATATTGTCATCATCGTCAGTTATAACAAATTTATTGAGCGACGTTTTGCTAAAGTCTTTGAATAGGAGAGCACAATGCAACGCCTTAGTCCTGCTGCACTTATTTTTCATGGTTTTTTCGTAGCTTTTATTATAGCGCCACTTTTAATGGTCATTGCGGTGTCTTTTACTGATAAGGGGTATTTATCATTACCGGTAGATGGTTTGTCTCTGCGATGGTTCCGAGCAATTTTGGATAACCCCGATTTTATTCATGCATTTTGGATATCAACATGGTTAGCACTTATCTCTGCGACGGCTGCTGTGATCATTGCCGTACCGGCAGCTCTTGCGATCGCTCGTCATAAATTTTTAGGTCGCGACATTATATCTGCCTTTTTATTATCGCCTTTGATGATCCCTCACCTTGTTTTAGGTGTGGCATTCTTGCAATTTTACTCAAAAATTGGCTTAGGAGGTTCCTTTTATGGTCTTGTGGCGGCACATGTCATTTTAGTAACGCCATATGCTTTACGACTAGCGCTTTCTTCTGTTACGGGTCTTTCAACCGATGCTGAGTCCGCCGCGTTAACCCTTGGGGCATCAAAGTTAACAGTCTTTTGTAGGATTACCCTACCTATGATTTTACCCGGTGTTGCCGGTGGGTGGATTCTATCGTTTATTACCAGCTTTGATGAGCTGACGATGAGCGTGTTTGTCTCTTCCCCGTCAACGCAAACACTGCCTGTAAAAATGTATCATCATATTACCCAGACTATTGATCCACTGATTGCTTCAGTTTCAACCGTATTAATTGTTTTAACTTTTTTAGTCATGCTTATATTGGATCGACTTTATGGGCTTGATAAAGTATTTGTAGGAAAGGGCTAACCTATGAAAACGATAATTATTGGTGGTGGCGTTGTAGGTTTATCCATTGCTTATGGTCTACTAAAAGCCGGTCAAGAGGTGATTGTACTCGATGGCGCCGATGATGATTTTAGAGCATCTCGCGGTAATTTCGGGCTTATATGGATTCAAGGTAAAGGGGCAAATGCACCGCACTATGCAACATGGTCCCGGCGTTCTGCTACTCTTTGGAGTGGGTTTGCCGATGAACTACAAAAAGAAACCGAGGTTGATATAGCGTATAAAAATAAGGGGGGGGTTGACTACTTTACCGATGAGCAAAAACTCCAACAGCGTATTAATACACTGACAACACTACGTAATAATTTAGGCGGTGACTACCCCTTTGAATGGCTTGAGTATAGCGATCTGAAAGCACGTGTCCCTGAAATTGGAAAAAAGGTAGTAGGCGGTATTTATTCACCCATGGATGCACATGTCAATCCACTACTTTTGTTGCGAGCGCTATCAATTGCTGTGCGTAAAGCGCAAGGGACGATCATGACCGGTGTTAAGGTTGTTGATATCACAGCGCAAGATCATGATTTTACAGCCACATTAAATAATGGCGCTAACATTGAAGGCGATAAGCTAGTACTTGCCGCGGGCCTTGGTGCAAGATCGTTGGGCGGTAAGCTAGGATTCAAAGTACCCATTCGACCACAACAGGGACAAGTATTAATTACAGAGAAGCTCCCTTTCTTTTTACACTATCCCTCTGGCACTATCCGGCAAGTCAATGAAGGGGGAATTCAAATTGGAGCCTCTAAGGCGGAGGTTGGCATGGATGATGATGAAGACGTAGCAACAACTGCCGCACTGGCTCAACATGCTATTGATGTTTTCCCCCATCTTGGGCGTGTGAAATTAGTACGCAGTTGGGCCGCTTTACGTATTATGTCGCCTGACGGACTGCCGATTTATCAACACTCACCAACAGTCGCTGGAGCTAGTTTTATCACCTGCCACAGTGGCATTACTTTGTCTGCGGTACACGCACGCCTTATGCCTAGCTGGCTACTACATCGAGATAATGCACCTGATGTTTCGCATTTTAGTGAGGGCCGTTTTAATGTTTGAGTCTATTGATAAGTTACATACAAAAAACAGTTTATCTTTCACATTTGATGGGCAATCTATTGCGGCCAAGCCTGATATGAGCGTTGCCGCAGCTCTTCTTAATGCGGGTGTTTTCAATATTAGAGTTACGCCTGTCAGCCAGTCTATTCGTGGTCCATTTTGTATGATGGGTGCTTGTTACGATTGCCTTGTGTTAGTCGATGGCATCACCGTTCAGGCGTGTTTAACGCAGGTTAAAGATGGGATGGTTGTAAACCGCGTTCCGTTAGTGGATATGAGCAAGGACATATCATGATAGATTACGACCTTATTATTATCGGTGCAGGGCCCGCAGGAATGGCTGCGGCTGTTGAAGCAACCCAGCGTGGTCTATCCGTTTGTATTTTAGATGAACAAGCGAGCGCGGGTGGTCAGATTTACCGCAATGTCAGTAAAGTAAAGCAGCATCAAGCCGACATTCTTGGCCCAGATTATATCGCGGGTAAGCAGCTCGTCAATGCGCTTCAACAATCTACAGCAATACACCGCAAGGCAGTGACTGTTTGGAAAGTCGACAAAGATGCTAAAGTGGCATTTAGTGATGCCGGGCGTGCTGAGCAAATTCAAGGCCGACATATAATTTTGGCCAATGGCGCAATGGAGCGGCCCGTGCCGCTGCCCGGCTGGACACTTCCAGGGGTTTTGACAGTAGGCGCCGCGCAGATTTTGATGAAAAGTGGCTCGGTTGTTGCTCGTGATGCTGTCATTATAGGTTCTGGCCCCCTACTCTATTTAGTTGCGAGCCAATTATTAGCCGCTGGTGCACCACCTAGGGCTTTAATCGAGACCCAGACACGTCGCAATGTCATTGCAGCCCTACCTTACTTTGGTAAAGCACTTGTACAGTGGAGGCCACTTTTAAAAGGCATCCGTATGATTATGAATTTAACTTTTGCTAGCGTTCCACGCTTTATTGCTGCTACCGATATTTCCATTGAAGGTAACGATTCTGTTGAAGCAGTTTGTTTTCGTGCTGGCGGGAAAACTCACCGTATTGAAACTTCTATTGCCCTTTTACATCAAGGGGTTGTACCCAATACACAAATCAGCCGATCACTGAACCTTGAGCATCGTTATAATGTACAGCAACATTGTTTTCACCCTGTCACTAATGAGCTAGGGCAATCATCTCACCCTCTTTTTTCTATTGCAGGTGATGGCGCGGGTATTGGTGGTGCTAATGTGGCTGCACTCTCTGGCAGAATAAGTGCCTTAAATGCAGCTGCTTGTCTTAAAAAAATTAGTATAAGTGAAAGAGATCGTGCCGCTTTTGTATTGCAAAAATTAAAGCGAGCCGAGCTTTCTATTCGACCATTTCTTGATGCATTATACCCGCCACCACAGTCAGTATTATTGCCAGAAAATGATACAATTATTTGCCGCTGTGAAGAGGTTACCGCAGGTGATATTCGCCACTATGCCACGTTAGGTTGCAAAGGCCCAAATCAAACAAAATCATTTTGTCGATCGGGTATGGGACCCTGCCAAGGGCGCTTTTGTGGTTTAACGGTAACAGAGCTGTTAGCAGCAGAAATGGGTGAAACACATGATGTTATTGGTAGTTATCGAATTCGGGCACCGCTTAAGTCGGTTACTTTAAAGGAATTTGCTGATCTCGGCGTTCCCACTACTATGGAATAATCACTATGATAGAAAGATTACATACATCGCAACGTATGAGTAAGATTGTTAAACATAATGGCACAGTTTATTTATGCGGCCAAGTTGGCATAGCCGGTGACAGTGTTAGTGATCAAACACGTGAATGTCTTCGCCGTATCGAAAAGTTATTGGCAGAAGCGGGTTCTTCTTCTTCGCAAATACTGCAAGCGATTGTTTGGTTGGCAGATATGAATGATTTTGCCGAGATGAATGCCGTTTGGGATGAATGGATTCCACAAGGTGAAGCACCTGCACGGGCGTGCGGTGAGGCACAATTAGCACGAGATTCACTTAAAGTAGAAATAATTATCACTGCTATGTACTAGTAGCTTAGTGGTAGAATACTACAGTGTGAGCACAAAAAATATAGCGTGTTCGCGCTGGCAGAGGCGCCTTGGAGCATTGTTATAAAGCATATTAACTGTATGATTTAATTGGTATTCTATCGATTAGCATCAAGCTATATTGCGTACACTGTGCTGTAAATATGTAAATTCTCGGCAGTGTTGTATGTAGTATTACGCTATTACCTTACATTTATCTTCGTGTGTTTTAATCATTTTATTGTTTAATAAAATACATGGGATAGTGAAAATGAGCAGAATACTAATGATTACGGGTGATTTTGTTGAGGACTATGAAAATATGGTCCCGTTCCAGGCGTTAATTGCGATGGGGCATAAAGTGGATGCAGTTTGCCCTGATAAAAAAGCTGGTGATATGATTGCAACGTCTATTCACGATTTTGAAGGTGATCAAACCTATACCGAGAAGCGAGGCCATAACTTTTCTCTGAACGCAACATTTTCTGAGGTTAAATCCTCTCTCTATGATGCACTCTATTTACCCGGTGGACGAGCACCAGAGTACTTGCGCCTCAACCCATTGGTGATTAATCTGATACGTGAATTTGTAGACGCTAAAAAGCCTATAGCGTCGATTTGCCATGGACCACAGCTATTAACGGCAGCTGGTGTTGTAAGTGGGCGTAGTATTTCGGCTTATCCAGCTTGTGAGCCAGAGGTAATTGCAGCAGGTGCAACTTATATTTCTCTGGCAATGGATGATGCCGTAACGGATGGGTTATTTGTAACCGCTCCGGCCTGGCCTGCACACCCTGAATTTTTAAAGCAATTCCAGTTATTATTGAATTAACAACATAATTATAATGTTGAGATGAGAGGTAAATATGTGTGGCTTATTTATTGAGGCTGACGACAGTTTGTGGCGTTCATCTACTCGATCTATACGAATTGATGGCGTTGTCACTTCGATTCGTCTAGAGTCTTTTTTTTGGATAACACTCGAAGAAATATCCGATCGAGATGAGCTTTCGGTTGCTCAACTAGTGACTAAGTTATACCTTGAGGCAATAGATGCCCAACATGACCTTGGTAATTTCACTTCTTTTCTTAGAGTATGTTGTTCAAGATACTTATCATTAGTGGCCGATGGGCGCTTAAAGCGAGATGCACTGACGCCATTAGCATCGGTCAATGCAACACCACTGCTTGAGTTGGAAGCAAACGATATCTCTCAGCGGCAGCATGCTATTACTTTAAGAAGAGCCAGTAATGATTCGTTTAATTGTTAGCTCCAAGCCTTGCCCTACTGTTGAATTTAAATTATTTAAATTAAGTATTGGCATGACACAACGGTAGCCAGCAGATCTAAATGCTAGCTTACCTTCGTGATCTTATAGGCTTTTATTGCAGGAAAAAGACTCATAGGGAATACACTGAGTAGCATTACTAATAGCGCAATACTACTTGAAAGAGTGATTATATTAAGCGAAAAGTACATACCCGTAAATGTGCTAAAAAAGTAATTTGCGATGGTTATTGCAATCATTAACAATGCGATTGCTAGTATGGCGCCGACGATTAAAATCAATAATGCTTCACAGGTCAACAGCCAGTAGTTCATCCAAGGTGAGGCACCTAGTGCACGCAAAATGAGTAGCTCTTGTTCTCGCTCACGCATAGAGCTAAGTAACATTGCTGTTATACCAAAGAGGGCTGCAACAAAAACTAACGAAGATATAATGGTTAATATTTTTTCAATATGCCCCATTGTTTGCCATAGCTCCATTAGTGTTACACCTGGTAAAATGGCCATTAACGCTTCATTAGGATAATCATTAATCCAGCGTTGCATCGAAAATGTGGCTAATTTCTTATTGAGCCCGACCATAATGGCTGTAATATATTCTGGTGTAAGGTTTGCTTTTTGTGTATCACCAGACTGGTGAATAGCTTCAATGCCTTCAAGTTTTACATATAGCGCATTATCTACAGGCGTGTTTGTTGGTTTAAGTATGCCAACGACATTAAAGGGGTGGTTATTGTGTAGTGTAAAACTGGTCTGAGCTATACCGTGTGCCAAAATAAGTTGATCACCCACTGTATAGTTAAGCGCTGCGGCTACTTGTGAACCTAATACGACATCGCTTACCTGTTCGAAGGCATTACCGTGAAGCCAACTAAGCGGTTGCTGCTGACCATAGCGAAAATGCTTAAAAAAATCATCGTTAGTGCCGACTACTCGAAATCCATTGTGTGAATCACCTAGTGACAATGGTATTGTCCAACGTACTTGTGGGTGTTGTTTAATGGCTTGAGCCGATTTCCACGTAATATTATTTGTCGGATTACCGATACGAAAAACCGAATAAAGCAATAGATTAATTTGACCTGTTCTAGGCCCTGCAATTAGGTCAACACCTGAAACGGTATTGGTAAAGTGTTGACGTGTCTCATGGCGAATATGTTCTATGCCAAGTAGTACAAAGACACTCATGGCTACGGATAAAATAGCCATGATGACAGCGCCTTTACGATAAATAAGGCTTTTATAGGCGATATTAACTATTGTAAAGAAGTATGGCATGTTGCCGCCCTTACAGTATTAAGTTTGGCAAGCTCGATAGACTGATCAAAATGTGAAGCGAGGCTTTTGTCGTGACTGACAAATAGTAATGTACCTTGTTGTGCTTCAAGTAGCAGAAACAGATTGTTAATAAACCGTTCTTTATTTTTATCATCCAATGCCGAGGTGGGTTCATCCATCAATAAAATAGCAGGTTGGTTAATCATAGCTCGCGCAATAGCGACCCGCTGTTGTTGACCGATACTCATGTATTCAATAGCTCGGTTTTGTAGGGCCTTTTCAATGTTTAAATCATTCAATAGCTGAGATACTTTTGCCTGTATCGTTGGCCCGTTTTTTTTAGCGAGCACTGAGGCAAGCATCACATTCTCACGTGCCGATAAATAAGGAATTAAGTTAGATTGTTGATAAAGCAGCCCCATATTATGCGCTCGAAAGCGATCGCGCTGCGGTGTTGAGAGTTGGGTTATATCAGTATCATGTATGATAATTGAGCCTGACGTCGGTTTTGTTATACCGGCTAGTAGATGAATCAATGTGGACTTGCCTGACCCAGAATCACCATATAAGAATATTTTTTCACCCTTATATATTTGCCATTGTTTGATATCTACAACAGGCTTATCGGCATAACGGTATTGTAAATCAGTCAGGCTAATCGCTATAGATGGTTCCTTGCGTGTGTGCTGCACTGGTATTGTTGCCTTAATCACGATGGGTAACCCTGAAAGTAACGATATTGGAAATAACAGCGTCGCTTTATTTGACAATGTTATGATGATATATTATATCATCATTTAAACCTAATCAATTGCAGCTAATCAATATGAGCGTTAAATACCGTAAAATCACTGCTGTGTTAACTCTTCTTTGCCTAGGGGCTGCCTGCTCTGATCGAGGTGGCGATTTTTCATCAAATACACCAGTAACCCCCCTTCACATTAGCAGTGCATTAATACCTGCCAGTGAGGCGGCAACCGTACAATACCGCACTATCGAGTGGGTTGATCTTATTCCTAAACAAGACTTAGACGTGTTGATGAAGCCACCTGAGTATTTGAATGAGATTGAAGATAACGCACTAGAGGATCGCATCAGTAATCAGATACAGATGGCCATTTCTAGCGCAAAAGACAGTGAATATCAAAGGGCATTAACCTCAACACGTATCAAACCAGAATATAACCAGCAGCGTATTCGCATCCCTGGGTTTATTGTGCCGTTAACGTTTGATGAGAACAATCACGTAACCACATTTTTTCTAGTCCCTTTCTTTGGTGCGTGTATTCACCAACCCCCTCCTCCACCTAACCAGATTATTTATTCAACCTATCTTGCAGGGAAAAAGCAGGGGGCTCTCTATGACCCCTTCTGGATTGAAGGCACAATACAGACTACCTTAGTGGAAAATGACATGGCAACTGCCGCGTATTCTATGCAGGTTGATTCTATTAAGCCATACACAGAGTAATAGCACTAAAAATAAAATGTTTTATTTGGTGCTAACTGTGTCTTTTTACCTTGTTTTCCATGAATAATCCACTGTAGTTCAACATTTTCAATCCGGCTAAATTCACGTTGCAATGAAACGCTAACACCGGTTAATAGTTTAGGTTGCTGACACTGATACTCATATTCACTAGTAAAGTTGTGGTGTTGATCTTTTTCTTGATGGCCGTGTTCATGGTCGAGTGCTAACGAGGTAGATACATGTGCGTGTACAAGACTGCATTCTCCTCCGTTTAAAGCAATCCATTTACTGACGTTTTTAAGTTGTGCCAGTGCCGTAGTAATTAATTGTTTTTGTTCCGGTGTTTGTGGTTGGTGCTCGAAGCCAATCAGGTTTTCTGCCGGAGAGGCAACCTGTATTTGTAAGGTTTTAGCATCCAACACCATAGTGATGTCCACTCGCCCATGGATATGAGCTTCTGCTGATTTATTTTCATGTTCGTGTTCGTCTTCATGCTCGTGCTGATGCTCATGTTCATGCCCGTGCTCATTTGCCACTGCTATTATAGGCATGGCTAGTAATAATAAGGCTATGATTGCTGACGATAATACAATGGTTGATGATAAATAGTATCTCTCAATAAGGTACATTAATATACGCCTCAAATATCAGTAGGTTAAATGGTTGATGTTTATGCTTACTGCCAAACGGGAAATGGATCGGGCAATTGCTGCCATGCCAGTTTTCCTGCGAGCATTTGAGCTTCGCTAAGCAGGCAGTTGTCGAGTGCGTTTATAACCTGTTCACGATCAAGGTTCTGGCCAATAAACACTAACTCCTGGCGCATATCACCAAAAGGTTCTTGCCAACTTTTTTCAATAGAGGCAAGGTAGTCTTCGTCACTCGGCCAATCTTCTTTAGGTACTGCTTTCCAAAACATACCGGCAAAACCGTAGCGTGCTATCCCCCCAGCTTGATTCCATTGGCCTGCAAATTCGGGGCGGGAGGCTAGCCAAAAATAACCTTTTGAACGAATTAATTTTCCGGCAATATCCTGACTGTGAAGAAAGTGATAGAACTTTTCAGGGTGAAAGGGCCTGCGTGCACGGTAAACAAAACTACTAATGTTATACTCATCGGTTTCTGGAATATGCTCTCCGCGCATTTCTTTAAGCCAGCCCGGTGATTGTTGGGCGCGCTCAAAGCTAAATTTTCCGGTATCGAGTATGTGCTCTAGCGCTACATTACCATTCATTATCGGTGTGATAGATGCTTCAGTGTTTAATGTACGCAAGATAGCGGTAACTTCTTCAATATGCTGAGTGCTGACTAAATCTGCTTTGCTAATAAGGATGGTATCGGCGAATTCAACCTGGTCAACGAGTAAATCGGCAACACTGCGCTCGTCTTCTTCTCCAAGGTTTTCATCGGTATCTTGGAGAGAAACAGCTTCGTTGTAATCATTTAAAAAATTAATAGCATCGACAACGGTAACCATAGTGTCGAGTTGTGCAATATCATTAAGGCTCTTGCCTTCTTCGTCAGCGAAGGTAAAGGTTTCAGCCACAGGTAATGGTTCTGAAATACCCGTCGACTCAATAACAATATTATCAAAGCGCCCTTCTTGCGAGAGTTTTTGAATTTCAACCAATAGATCTTCTCGCAGTGTACAACAAATACAGCCATTACTCATTTCAACGAGTTTTTCTTCACGATGATTAAGCGAAAGGTTGTTTCCAATAGTTGCTGCGTCAATATTAACTTCACTCATATCGTTAACAATAACAGCTACGCGCCTATCTTCTCGGTTGTTGAGAATATGGTTGAGAACAGTGGTTTTACCCGCCCCTAAAAAACCTGAAAGTACAGTAACAGGTAATTTTTTTAAGTGCATTGTGGCCCCTTATAGCGAGTGAGATTTCGATTGAGTAAGTGAGCTGCTATTAGTAGTAAACCCGCTGTTACAGCAAGGTAAGGTACTAGCGCTTCTTCTGCAAATAATGAGATAAGTATGAGTAGCACTGTGATACTGCCAAAAATAATGGGAGGCCATTGTTGGTATGTTTTCCATCCTTGCGGTAGGCTCCACAGTGAAAAAACAATGATTGGCAGTGTTAGAGCAATATGTATCCGTTCGCTTTCCAATAGCGATACCCCGGCAATAGAAATACCAAATACCACCAACAGCGGTACAAGTAAACAGTGAACAATGCATATTCCAGAGCAAAAAGATCCTAATAAATCTTTCATCGTCTATTGAGTAAACCCTTGAAATGATATGTTGTATCATTCTAAGGATTTATGCAATAAAGTCAATTGCAGAAGACAACATTATCTTGCGATTAATACATAGCGATTGTTAAGGACAATAATAAGGTATACACCAGTATTTAAGTCGACACACATAGGGTAGGAATAGATTGTGTAAATAGCTGTGGTGAAAGGACGACGCTGTTATGCAGCGTTTGTAATGCACTGCTCACAGAGGCAGTCAAGTTCGAGTTGTGAATTCATAAGGCTGTAGCCTGCTGCGCTGACATTTTGACTCAATTGCTCAATAATACTACGGGCAATAACAATTTCTTTAACAGCGTTACAGTTTCTACAAATTAAAAATTGCGGTATTTCGTGAGGGTGATTACAGGCTATATGTGAGCAGGCAATGTATTTATTTTCAGAACTCAATTTGTGGGCGAGTTGCTCGCTGACGAGAAAATCCAGTATGCGGTAAGCCGACATAGGTGGCATGGGTTGATCCGTTTCTTCGTTATATAAATCAACGACTTCGTAGGCTGAAAGAGGTGTGCTCGTGTTTACCAAACATTCTAAAATACGTGATCGTTTAGCGGTGAGTTTACTCCCCGTTTGGGCGCATTTTTCTGCCGCTTTTGATAACACATGTTTAGCGTGATTAGTTGACATAATAAAACCTCAATATAAGCCAGGATGTACTTCAGGCTAACCCATTAATAACCTGTTTAGACCATTATTCTATTTCGATGCTGGTGATATTGCCACTTTTATTCAGCTTCAATAAGTGCTCCAGCGGCTCGTTTACGCTGAAATAGAAAATACAGTGTGCCAAATAAGGCCAAACACCACGCAATCAGTGCTCCAGAGGGCAAATCAAGTAAGGCTGATGCAATCAAGCCGCAGGCATAAGCACTAATACCTAGCACGTAAGCACTCAGCAATGCACGTTTACTGGTAAGGGTCGCTAGTGCGGGAATGATCAAACTGGCAAATACTAAATAGACGCCGACCATCTGTGTTGATAGTGTAATAGTAATAGCAAATAGAGGGTAAAACCCCCATTCACCTAATCTATTGCGCAAAAACAGCCAAACCATCAATATTGCACTGTAGACTAAGGCTGTTACCAGTAGTGTAGCGGGTTTAACCCACAAGATTTGCCCTATAAGTAATGCTTTTAAGCGCTCGCCTGCATGGGGATCTTTTGCTAATAACAGTAAACTGCCGGTCGCGGCGAGCATAAAGAGCACGCCAATTAAGGCCTCTTGTATTTTGGCCGGAGCGTGACGAAATTGGTATAGCAACATAGCACCTGCAACTGCCGCTGTAATTGCAATGGCTTGTGTTAACCAAGCGCTATGTTGATCCTGAGTTTCGATACCGAAGGCACTGGCCAAGACTAAGCCAAGTGCAGCTATTTGGGCAATGGCTAAATCGAGGAAGATAATCCCTCGTTTGAGCACTTCTTGCCCCAAAGGGACATGAGTGCTCAGCACCAATACCCCGGCTAATAATGCTGGCCAGAGTATTTCACTGTACAGGATCAGCTCATCCATTTTAGTCGCCTGCTGTACTTAACAAGGATAATGTATTTTGATAAAGCGCAAATAAATTATCCGCTTTTTTATTACCGCCAACGGTAAATGGGAGCGATACGACAGGAATAGCGCTTTTTTCAGATAGCCAACGTGCACTTTTGGTATCTTGATAGGCCGCGACTAAAATAAAGTCAGGTTTTTGCTCCTTGACGGTTTTTAATAAGCTGACCAGATGTGCGCTTGTGGGAGGCAGGCCCGGTTTTGGTTCTAAGTCGGCAATAGCATCAATCGCTAACCAGGATAATAAATAACTCCAGTTGCGATGATAGACTACGGCTTTTTTACCTTTTAGCGTGTCTGCAATCACTTCCCACTGTTTTATGGATTGGCTCCAACGTTGGTTAAAGTCAGTGAATTGTTGTTGATAAAACGTTGAATGCTCAGGATCAATGGCTTGCAAACGCTCAGCTAATGAACGTGCTATATGCTGTAGACGATATGGGTCAAGGTGAACATGGGGGTTGCCTGATGCATGTATATCGCCCATGCTTCTACTGAGTGTTTCAGGCACCTCTAGGCGTTCAACTAGGCTTGAGGCTAAAAAGTAACCCGGTTTGCCCTCTTGTATTGCCGCATTGCCTGATTGCCTTAATAAAATAGGTAGCCAGCCAATTTCCAATTCTGAGCCTGTACATACGACAAGATCAGCTCGGCGTGCCTTTGCAATTAGTGAAGGTCTGGCCTCAATATGGTGTGGGTCCTGGTAGGCTGTTGTTGCCGAAAAAGCCTTAACATGGTCTTTGCCAAGCTCTTCGACCAGTGCTTTCCATTCAGGCTCGCAAGTGAAGACATTGACCTTGGCGGTTGCCGTTTGGGCAACCCCAATAGCAACCACCGCACAGCCGAGTACTAACCACTGTGGTAGTATTTTAATCATTACTTAAGCCTTAAAATGTGTGTGCAGAATGTGAGCCTAAACTCATGGTGTATTGCAGCGTGATGATATCATTTGTATCTTCATGGCCATTATCGAGCTGGCTGTACTGCAAGCGCAATCGGCTAAAGTGACTCGGTGAGTAGTCTATCATGATAGTCTTCTTTTCTGGGTCATCTTCAGTGCCTAAACTGGATTCTTCCAAAAACTCATCTTCATCAATACCATTGGTTACAATGCTGGTCACACTGTTGTCGGCTTCTAAACGATCATAGCGTACACCAACACGCCATGCGGGCATAAACTGATAGACCGCTTGTACGTAAAATCCTTTTTGTTCACCATCGTAATCAGCGGTAGCTGTATTTGCGTCTTCCGTGAATTCGGCATCACCGTCTTCATCGCGAATAAAGTATTCTGCCTGTAGTTTAAAGTTTTGTCTTTTTGAATTGCCGTTGGGCGCCCACTTATAAATGAAATCGATACCACTAACACTCACTTCACCATTGAGTAGTTCGTTGTCTGCGGCTTCTTCTTCACCCCCATGGGCATGGGCACCGGCCTCTCGGGTATCAAACTCAGCCGTATAGTAGCTTGCGCCTAACTGCCAACTGCTGCTGGTATTTATATCGCTGCCGGTTTTAATAAAAAAGGCTCTACCTTTGTTGTTGTCCTCATTTTCACCACTTGGGTACTCGCTGCCGCGAGTGATTTCTGCACCAACGCTAAGGTAGAAGTCAGTCGGTGCAACCCAGCGAAATTGTACGCCGGTTTCCATTAAGTGTCCGCCAAATAATGCATCGTAAACCAGTGGCCTATCGGCAAAGTCATGGGCGTGATCATGGATACTGTTTAAATAACCAATACCTGAGAAGAACTTACCACCTTTAATGGTTAAACCGTGCCCTAATCCTAATGTTTCAATAAAGGCTTCTTCTAGTTCAACCTCTGTTTCACCGTCTTCTTCAACAATAGCGACATTCATTGAACCGTAAAATTTATCATCGATATTCGCAGAAATGGTTAATTCATTATGGCCTGTTGAAAAGCCATTATCAGGCAAGCTGGCCTCACCACCGAGCTGAAAGCCAGGCAGTTCAAGGTCACTGCTATCAATATCACTGTAGCGGCCATCAAGAATAAGGCTAATAGCAGGGTTGAATTCATTACCTGATATTTTACCAGTGGATTGCGCAATAGTGTGTTGGCTGATACCAAGGCTAAGCATAGCCAATGGTGTGATAAGGTATTTCAAAACAGACTCCTATCGGATCAAAGTTGTGTTAAAAGAGTAATGGGTGTTGGAACTAGAATGGATAATATAAAGATATGATATATCATATCTTTTGGCGGGTAAATGGATAAAGCTATTAATACTCACCTGATTATTACTCTGCCAATAGGCTACTATCGCGGCATAATAGCCGTATCCGGTAATGGCTTTTGTTATGGTTTCGTAAGAATGCTTTCCTAATACGCGTAATCAATGCTTAAATGTATCCTCTTTTATGACCAGTATTATCACCCGTTGCTATGGTATTTTTTAATTCGGTCTACCAAGTGTTTATTAAATGCTCAACTTTATTGGTGCTAAGCCTTTTTTTATTGTCGGCATGTCAGGTGCATCAGGTTGACGATGCCCCTGAACCCTCGGTGAGGCCGGTTGATCGTTTCGCATCACAGCCTTCATCACACATCTCTTATAATACAGAGGCCTTAACTGCGCCTTGGTGGAATGACTTTAAGCGCCCTGCTCTTGCGGATTTAATTCAGCAATCGTTTATAGCTAACCAGACATTGCAGCAGGCACGAGCACGAGTACAGCAAGCGGCGGCTATTGCACAGCAAACACGCGCACAATTATTACCCGAGATTACACTCGATGGCAGCCTTCGCAGCGAGTGGGAAGGTGCCAGCCGAGAGCCCAGCACAAGGTCTGTCGGGGCGGCACTACAATGGGAAATTGATCTATTTAACCGTATTCGCTCGCTATCGAAGGCCGATCAGCTCACATTGCACGCAGCCGTGGCTAATGCTCAGCTAGTGCGCTTAACACTCAGCGCTGAGGTCGCGTCTGCTTATTTTGGCGCTGTTGCTGCACAGCGCAGACTCAGTCTTTTAAACCAGCAAATTCAGGGCGATAAAGACTTATTGGCATTGTTACAGCTGCGGTTTGATAGCGGTATTGGCACTAATGTCGATGTACTGCAACAGCGCAGTAGAGTTGCCGATAGCGAAAGCTTGATTCCCGATGCGCAGGCCGATTTAAGAGTGTTTGAAAATCAGCTGGATGTTTTACTCGGTCAAATGCCCGATGGTCATAACCGTGTTGCAGCAAACGATACGTTAGGGTTTGCTCGCCCTCTGCCAGCCATTGGTGTGCCCACTGACCTGTTAGTGAATCGTCCTGACCTGCGTATGGCCAGGGCCGAGTTGGTTGCGGCCGACTTTGCAATAGGCAGCGCCATTGCTGAGCGGCTACCAAATATCGTACTGAGTGGTTCTTCCGGCACGGTGACTACCGATAGCTATTCAGGCCCTTTAAGTATCTTATTGGGCAGTTTTGTTCAGCCGTTGCTCGATTGGGGGCGCAGAAAGGCTGAGGTTCAGCGCAATCGAGGCGTTTATCAAGAGCGACTTGCTCTATTTACACAACAGTTCTTAGAGGCAGTAGCATCGGTTGATAATGCCCTTTATCAAGAAGACCGGCAGCGAGAATTTATTTACCGTCTTGAGCGGCGCCGGGATATTTTACAGGAAACTGTTGCCGAAACAGAGGCACGCTATAAACAAGGCGTGGATGATTATTTACCGGTACTTAATGCGTTGCAGGAATTGCGCGACGTTGAACGTGAGTTATTGAATGAGCGTTTACAAATGGTTACTTTTCGAATTCAACTTTATCGTGCAAGCGGAGGGTTTGTTGGTGTTAATAATGAAAGCCATTAAATACGCCTTGAGTCGTAGTTTATGGCGCCTAATATATGGCTTTGTACTGAGTAGCCCACTGTTTTTTTGCTCAGCTATTGCTCAAAGTAGTAACCCTACACCAGTGTTTGTAGCAGTGGTTGAACGCCAACATTTCGTCGACAAACTGGAAGCGTTGGGCTCATTAAAAGCCAATGAAAATGTTGAGCTGACATCAACGGTAACAGAGTTAGTGACACGTATTAACTTTGAAGATGGGCAGCGAGTTGTTAAAGGTGACGTGCTGGTTGAAATGGATGCAGATGAAGAGTTAGCTGAACAAGCGGAGGAGCAGTCACGTATTGATGAGGCGCAGCGACAGGTAAACAGACTCAAACCACTGATTGCTCGTGGTGCGGCCTCCAAGTCAGCATTAGATGAGCGCCAGCGTGAGCTACAAACGGCCCGTGCGCGTATGAAGGCGATTCTCTCACGTATTAATAAGCGCCAGATTACAGCTCCTTTTGATGGTGTTGTCGGGTTGCGCAATATCAGTGTAGGGTCGCTGGCTCAGCCTGGAACACAAGTAACCACTATTGATGATGACAGTGTCATGAAACTCGATTTTTCTGTGCCTGAGGTGTTTTTATCGACCCTGCTTGCCGGCGTGAAAATTGAGGCAACCAGTGCCGCTTACCCCGAGGATGTTTTTAGGGGTGAAATTGCCAGTGTTGATAGCCGCATTAATCCAGTAACACGTGCCATTATTGTTAGAGCACACCTAGATAACGCATTGCAAAAACTCAAGCCGGGGTTACTGATGCAAATAGCGTTACAGAAAAACCCTCGGCAAGCCCTCGTGGTACCTGAAGAGGCTGTGATTGCCAATGGTCGGGAAAATAGCGTGTGGCTAATTGTAGAAAAAAACGCAGTAACAGTAGTTGAGCGCAGGCCAGTGAGTATTGGTGTACGTCGCGATGGCTGGGTTGAAATACGCGATGGCCTTATCTCCGGGCAGCAGGTGGTCACCCACGGCACTTTGCGCGTACGCCCCGGTGCTGAGGTATCGGTGATGGCTGTTGAGCGTGATAATGAAAGCCTTACTGAGTTGTTGCAACAATCAACTTCGCAGGGAAATACGCCATGATCTTATCCGATATTTCGGTAAAGCGGCCTGTATTCGCCTCTGTTATTTCGCTCTTGCTTATTGCCTTTGGCTGGGTTTCCTATGAGCGTTTGTCTCTGCGCGAATACCCCGATATCGACTCTCCGGTGGTTACCGTTGATGTGACCTACCCCGGTGCGCCTTCTAATATTGTAGAAACACGAATTACTGAAATTATCGAGGAACGTATTGCGGGTATTGAAGGCATTGAATTTATTGAGTCTTCTTCACGAGATGGCCGCTCAAGTGTCACGATTGAATTTTCAATTAATCGTGATATAGATGCCGCTGCTAATGATGTACGCGATCGCGTTGCGGGGATAACTGATGATTTGCCCGAAGAAGCCGATCCGCCTGAAGTGCAAAAAATAGATAGCAATGACGATGTGATTATTTGGCAGAATCTTGTCAGTGACCGCATGAGTGTCCCTGAACTGACTGACTATGCTGCGCGTTTTCTTGTTGATCAATACTCTACCCTAGACGGTGTGGCGCGGGTACGTATTGGCGGCGGGCTGAATTATGCGATGCGAGTTTGGCTCGATCGCAAAGCGCTAGCTGCTCGCGGTTTGAGTGTAGGGGATGTTGAGCGCGCGTTGCGTGCTGAAAATGTTGAATTGCCGGCAGGGTCACTGGAAACCGATGAGCGTTTATTTCATGCTCGTGTCGAGCGCAATTTTAAAGAGCCCGATGATTTTGCCACGCTGGTGTTGGGTGAAGGCGACGACGGCTATTTAATTCGCTTGGGCGATGTGGCTCGTGTTGAGTTGGGTGTTGTCGAAGATCGTACTTTTTTTCGAGGCAATAAAGTACCCATGGTGGGCATTGGCACTATTCGCCAATCGACAGCTAACACCATTGATGTTGCCAATGCCGTTAAAGAGCTGAGTGCACGTTTAAATAAAAATCTGCCAGAGGGCATGTCTATTGAGCAAAGCTACAATGCGGCTATTTTTATCGAAGCCTCTATTGCCGAGGTTTATAAAACCTTATTAGTGGCTATTGCCTGTGTAATTTTTATTATCTATCTGTTTTTAGGCAGCTTCAGAGCGATGATTATCCCTGCGGTGACAGTGCCAGTATCGTTGGTGGCAACCTTTAGCGTGATCTATGCCTTTGGTTTTTCGATTAACCTACTGACACTGCTAGCGCTTGTTTTAGCTATCGGGCTGGTGGTAGACGATGCGATTGTTGTGCTCGAAAATATTGTTCGCCGTATACAGGAAAAAGGCGAGTCACCCTTAGTTGCCGCGTATTATGGTGCTAGGCAAGTCGGTTTTGCCGTAGTGGCAACGACCTTGGTCTTGGTGGCCGTGTTTGTGCCACTGACCTTTTTAAAAGGTGATATTGGCAGGCTCTTCACCGAGTTTGCCTTGACAATTTCAGCGGCTGTTGTTTTTTCATCACTAGTAGCACTGACCTTATCACCAATGCTCGCCTCTAAGTTGTTGCAGGCAAAACAACAAGAACACAACCGGTTCGTGCGCGCTATCGATAGTGCTTTTTTAGCTATACGCAAACGTTACAGCAGCGTTTTATTAAGGGCTGTAAAAGCACCGTTAGTGATGTTACTAATTTTTGTAAGTTTGGTGGTGGGATCTGGATTGATCTACCCTAATATCGCGCAAGAGTTTTCACCAAAAGAAGATCGCGGTGCTTTTTTTCTTATTGTCAATGGGCCTGAGGGTGCAAGCTATTCTTATATAGAAGAGTATATGACAGAAATAGAGCGCCGGTTAATGCCCTATATTGACAGTGGCGAAATGCAGCGGCTGTTGGTGAGGGCTCCTAGATCATTTGGCAATATTGAAAATTTCAACAATGGCATTGTAATCGCACTACTGGATGATTGGGACAACCGTCGCCCGGCAACGGTTATTATGAATGAAATCAGACAAAATTTAGCGGGCCTACCGGGTGTGCGTGCTTTTCCTGTTATGCGCCAAGGTTTGGGTGGCGGCACTCAAAAACCGGTGCAATTTGTCATCGGTGGGTCAACCTATGAAGAACTTGCACGTTGGCGCGATATTCTCATTCAACATATTAATGACAATAACCCCGGCTTTCGCGGCCTCGATAACGATTATAAAGAAACTCGCCCACAACTTGATTTTCAAGTAGATTATGAGCGTGCAGCCGACCTTGGTGTCACCATTGCTGAGATAGGCCGAACACTAGAGACGATGATGGGCGGGCGCAATGTCACTACTTTTCTTGATCGCGGTGAAGAGTACGATGTGATTTTAGAAGGTGAGCGAAATACTCAGCGCTCGTTCAGCGATATTCAAAATATCTACGTGCCTTCTGAGCGCACCGGGGAGCTAATTCCAATAGCGAACCTAGTCAATATTAAAGAATACGGTGCAGCCCAACGCTTGGCTCGCTATAACCGTATTCGCTCAATTACGCTAGAGGCTAATTTAGAAGAAGGCTATTCACTCGGTGATGCGTTGGCATACCTCAATGATGCCGTTGATGAACTTTTACCCAGCGAAGTTATCGTAGACTATAAAGGCCAGAGCCGGGATTTTGTACACTCTGGTGGCTCTATTTTATTTGTGTTTGCTTTGGGGCTTTTAGTGGTGTTTTTAGTACTGGCGGCACAATTTGAGAGCTATATACACCCCTTTATTATTATGCTGACTGTGCCTTTAGCGATGGGTGGTGGCTTACTCGGACTTTATTTAAGCGGTAGCACGTTGAATATTTACTCACAAATTGGTTTGATTATGTTGATTGGCCTGGCGGCCAAAAATGGGATTTTAATTGTAGAGTTTGCCAACCAGCTGCGCGATGAAGGTGTCGCTTTTGAACGTGCAATTATACAGGCTGCTCAGACGCGTTTTCGCCCTATTTTAATGACAGGGTTAACAACGGTCGCGGGTGCGGTACCACTGATATTGTCAAGCGGTGCCGGTGCAGAAACACGCGAGGTTATTGGCGTTGTTGTGTTGGCTGGAGTATTAGCCGCGACACTGTTTACCTTGTTTATTGTACCTGCTGCCTATAGTGTTATTGCGCGTAATACGGGGTCAATAAATGACGTTGCAAGGCAATTACAACGTGAATATAACGGCCATTAGGCCTGAGACTCCCTGAAAGGATGAACACTAATGAAAAAACTATTGCTTGGCACACTGGCGATTACAGTCACAACACTAAGTTGTAGTTTGTTAAATGCGCAATCTGACTACAGCTCGATGCCTGATGGCCTCTACCACCTCGATAAAACCCATGCAAGCCTGACCTGGAAGGTCTCGCATTTGGGGTTGTCAAACTACACAGCACGTTTTACGCATTTTGATGCGAGTCTGAATTTTGATCCCGAGAACATTGAAAATAGCAGCTTAACAGCCACTATTGACCCTAGGTCACTAACCACAGATTATCCGCGCACCGAAAAAAAAGATTTTGATAAGACGCTTATCAATAGTAAACGGTGGTTTAATGCAACGGTATTTCCTCGTATTAGGTTTGTTTCAACTGCCATTACATCACTGAACGAGACGAACGTACTGGTGACAGGCGAGCTAACATTTTTAGGTGTCACTAAGCCTATATCATTGAATGTGACCTTTAATGGCGCTGTTGCTGTACAACCTTTTAACGGCAAGCCCACCTTAGGTTTTTCTGCAACGGGAGTGTTACAGCGTTCAGAGTTTGGCTTAACAACCTATATTCCCAATGTGGGCGATAAAGTCACACTGCTGATCGAGGCAGAATTTGCTAAAGGCCATTAGTGAATATTTTAATGTGCCCCTACTTTGAGCAATCACACTCAACCATTATTGGATAGAATAACGGGAGCAACCTATGCCGAGGCTATGGTTTATGCTGATTATCGTTGTCTCGTGGTCAGTACAGGCTAGCGATTATGTGGTGGATAAGCAAAAGAGTTCAATAGTGTTTGCCGGTAGTTATGATGGCGACGTATTTGAAGGTCAGTTTACCCGGTGGACGATGGATATTGCATTGTCTCGCAATAATATCGGCGGTAGTCATTTCAGTGCTATATTTTATACTCGCTCGGCAAAAACTGGCCGTGTACTTTACAATACGACCCTTCCTCAAAAAGGTTGGTTTTATAGCCAAAAATACCCTAAGGCTGTATTTAACAGCACAGCCGTTCGTGCACTTGGCCCGCATTCTCTAACGGTAATCGGTGACCTAATGATTCGCGGTCGTACGCAACAGGTCTCATTCTTAGTGGAATTAGATGAAAGCTCACCGGACAATAACCACGATCTAGTGATGAAAGGCACATTTGATATTGATCGTTTAGCGTATCATATCGGTAGGGAAGCCGATGAAGATGCCGAGTGGGTCAGTCGTAAAATAGCGATAACATTTAACGTTGTAATGACTAAAAAATAAAAACAAAATCTTTAAAATCAATTATTTATAGTTTTATTTTAAAGTTGATTATATATTAATTGCAGGCTTAAGCTTCTATTATGATACTCGCGCTTGGCTCTCTAGGTTTATCGGTTGATCTATACTAGTATCCGATCAATTCGCATTTTATTTATAGGTCAATTATTGCCCAACTCGAATGCCATTTTTAACATGACTGGCACTTTTGATGTGCTAAAAGGTCCCATAAGAAGGCGTGTGCTTTCAACATGACCTCTTGTGTGATAATTTGATGATTATTAAGGTAAAGTTTCAATTAACCTATCAATTGCTGACTGCTATAGCAGGTATTGAGTTCTCTATGATAAAAACACTTTGCAAGACACCGTTATTGATAATGATGACGTCTCTAAGCATAAACGTGGCCGCATTGAATCCTGTTGAGGTTAAAGATTCTGCTACACAACAGGCCACCACCGTTGAAATTCTTAAACAGCTGGACAATCGCCATTACAATGACGTTGACTTTGATGATAAATTATCCAGTAGCTTCCTCGATAACTACTATAGTGCGCTTGACCCTAACCGGGTGTTCTTTTTTCAACAGGATATTGATGGGTTTGAACAATACCGGTTCAAACTTGATGATATGTTAAAAAAAGGCGATAACAGTGCGGGTTTTGCTATCTATCAGCGCTACCGTCAACGCCTAGTTGAACGCTTAGAAGAAGTTGTTGCACTCCTATCGAATAAAGAGTTCAATTTCAATTTTGCCGTAGATGAGCACTTAGCTATCAACCGTGAAGATGCCCCTTGGCTGGAAAACAAAGAACAAGCTGATGACTTATGGCGCAAGCGTATTAAGTCGACGATTCTCAGTCAAAAGCTCTCTGGAGATACGATTGAGAAAGTTAGAGAACAGCTAACTAAACGCTATCAAAACCAGCTTAATCGCGTTAAAAAACAAAATAGCGGCGACGTGTATGAAATCTTTATTAATGCGCTAGCTGAGCTTTACGACCCGCATACAAATTACCTACCGCCACGGCAATCAAAAAACTTTAATATCCATATGTCGCTCTCATTGGAGGGTATTGGTGCGGTATTGCAAACGGAAGATGAACATACCAAAGTCGTTAGAATTGTCACCGCAGGTCCTGCGGCTAAGCAGGGGCAGTTAAAGCCGGCTGATAAAATTACAGCGGTTGCTCAGGGCGACACTGGCGAAATGGTCGATGTGGTTGGCTGGCGTTTAGACGAAGTTGTCGATTTAATTCGAGGCCCTAAAGGCACCGTCGTTCGATTACAGATTATCCCCAGTGAAGGTGCCACCGGGCAAACTGAGCTGGTGCGTATTAAGCGTGGCAAGGTGAAGCTTGAAGAGCAGGCAGCTAAAAAGGCAGTCTTTAACATTACTGAAAATGGCCGTTCTTTTAAAATAGGTGTGATTGATGTCCCTGCATTCTATTTGGATTTTGATGCATGGCGTCGCCGAGACCCGAACTTTAGAAGCACCACGCGTGATGTCTTGCGTTTATTAGGTGAACTTAATAAAGACGGTGTTGATGGTATCGTATTAGATTTACGTGACAATGGCGGCGGCTCGTTGCAAGAGGCCACTACATTGACGGATTTATTTATTGATAAAGGTCCTGTGGTACAAATACGCCAAGGTGGGCGCGAGTCCTCACGTAGTGGTGGTACACGTTCTTATGCACCTGCGGTATACCGTGGCCCGATGTTAGTATTGATCAATCGCCTAAGTGCTTCCGCATCAGAAATTTTTGCCGGTGCAATACAAGATTACCACCGTGGCTTAATTGTTGGCTCACAGTCTTTTGGCAAAGGCACCGTACAGTCATTGGCCCCTATTAATGACCGTGGCCAATTAAAAATTACTGAATCTAAGTTTTATCGCGTTTCGGGTGACAGCACTCAACACCGTGGTGTTATTCCCGATATTAAAATGCCCGAGCTGATTGATACGCAAGAAGTCGGTGAAAGCAGCTATGATACGGCCCTGCCCTGGGATCAAATTCGCGCAGTGCCACACGAAAAATATTTTTCGTTTTCAACTGTAATGGCACAACTGCAATCGCGCCATCAGCAACGTGTTAACCTCAACCCCGACTTTGTTCATATGCGAGAACAAAAAAGTCTATTGGATAAATACGACGAGCGTGAACACTTGTCGCTCAATGAGAAAAAACGTTTAGAAGAGCAGCGGCAACTAGAGGTCAAATCACTACAGTTGGAAAATCAACGCCGTACAGCGAAAGGGTTAGTTCCTTATAAGAATGTTGAATCCTTGAAAACTGCGAACGAAGAGCGTAGAGAGAAACAGCGGGCCAATGCTAATGTCACTACAATAGAACCCGATGATGACCCTATTCTTTATGAAGCAGGCCATGTACTCAAAGACTTTATTCAGTTGTTTGTTGAGCAAAAAGATAATAAAGTCGCTAATTTTTAATCATTAGTAAGCTAATTCTATGATCAAAGCTATTTCGTTCAATGTTAATAGTGTGCGTATGCGCATGCACCAGTTACAGTTGGTAATCGATACCTATCAGCCGGATTTTATCGGGTTGCAGGAAACTAAAGTAACCGATGAAGAATTTCCTGTTGCCGAGATCGAAGCAATGGGATATCACGTACACTTTCATGGCCAGAAAACCCACTACGGTGTTGCACTGCTGTCTAAAATACCCTTTGAATCCGTTCAAAAAGGCTTTGCCAGTGACGATGACGATGCGCAAAGACGGTTTATTGTCGGTGAGTTTGCATCGCCATTTGGTGGCAATATAACGGTAATGAACGGTTATTTTCCGCAGGGAGAAAGCCGTGAGCACCCCACTAAATTCCCCAATAAAGCACATTTTTATCGCGAGCTTACATCACTGCTCAATGATAAATACAGCCCCGATGATCAGGTATTAGTAATTGGTGATATGAATATCTCACCTGAGGATATTGATATTGGTATTGGTGAAGACAACCGTAAACGCTGGTTGCGAACGGGTAAGTGCAGCTTTTTACCCGAAGAGCGTGAATGGCTCGAAACACTGAAAAACTGGGGGCTGTACGACACATATCGCAAGCACCACCCAGAGAGTAATGATACGTTTAGCTGGTTTGATTACCGCAGTAAAGGGTTTGATCGTGACCCGAAACGCGGCTTGCGCATCGATTTAATACTCGCGACAGCACCGTTACTTGAGCGTTGTAATGCCGCAGGTATCGACTATGATGCCCGCGCCATGGAAAAACCATCAGATCACTGCCCTATTTGGTCTAGTTTTCAATAATATCAGTTATTATCTTCCGGGAGGTTAGTTTTATGCTGCCTCCCTATCCACCGGCTCAGTAGTGTTCTTAGTGTATCTAATTGTATGGGTTTTTCGATGTGCCCATCCATTCCTGAGGCAAGACAAAACGTTTCTTCGCTATCAGTAATATGGGCGGCTAATCCTAACACAGGAAAAACCGTCTCTTGCTGTTGTGATTGCTGCTGTTTAATGGTTGTCACTACCGCTTTGATATCGGTGTCTTTTAAATGACTTTCGGTAATAAACGCATCAAAACTGTGTTCACTACTCTGTGCAATCGCCGCTTCTATTGTTGTTACAGATGTGACTGAGCAGCCTAGGTTTTTAAGCATACCTTCTGCAATGACACGATCAATTTCTTCTGTTTGTAATAATAAAATGGCCTTGTTGTCGAGCCAGTTATCATCTTGTTGGCGATTAATGGGGACGCTTTTCTCAATCAACAACTGTTTAATGAGCTGTAAAACATTGCGTTGTTTAATGGGTTTTAATAATGGATGCACATAAATATGTTGGTTTAAATGGTACTGTACTGCCTCTATTGTTTGTTGTACTGGGCTCATTACCAGTATCTGAGGTAAGGTGCGGTAACTATCGTGGCTTGCCAAGTGTTCGGAAAACGCCAGCGATGCCAATGAGTTTAGTTGCGTATAAACAATCGCAATATCAAAGGGGTTAGATGCTGCGGTAGCACCTTGTAATTTAGCAAGCCCTTGTTCTTGCTGGTTAACAACCTCGATATCCATCCCCCAGTCATTAAGTGTATGGATAAAGGTTGATACAATTTTTTCTGGTGGCTGGTAGAGCAGTACACGCTTTCCGTTGAGCTTGGGAATATTAATCGTATCGGGGTTACTTTTAGTCACAGTTTCCACTTTGATTGAAAACCAAAAACGCATCGCTTTATCGTTGGCATAATCAATACCCGCTGATCCTCCCATGCATTCTGCGAGCCCTTTTGTAATAGCCAGGCTTAAACCAATATTCATATCCCCTGCTCTATTTGCATTAAATGCATCAAACAGTAACTGCTCGTCTTCTGATGTGTTCGATGGCGTCTCATTGACGATATCAATAATGAGTTTACCGTCGATATCATCGAGCTGCTGGTAGTTAACATTAATGACCAGCTCCCCTTTATTGCAGTATTTAAAAGAGCTGGTTACTAGGTTTGTAACCATTTGTTCGATACGTGTTGCATCGGCTCGCACACGTATGGGCAGTTGTGTTGCATAGGTTGAATAAAGCTCAACGCCTCTTTTATGCGAGGCAATACTGATCGTTTCAATGGCCCTTTCAATACTGCTGCGCGGGTTAATAATGCTGGGGTCAGTAACGAGTTCCCGGTTCGTGATTTGAGAAAACTCCATCACATTATCCAAGATCGCCATTTGGCGAACATTCATTTGCTCTGCCAGTGTGACGAGTTGTTTATCGTCTTTGCTGAGCTGTGAGCATTCCAGTAGCCGCAAGGTGCCGGTAATTTCTTGGAGTGAGGATTTTAATTCCTGGCTTAAATTGTTTAAAAATGTATTACTGTTAGCAATTGAGCTTTGGGTGTCAATTCGCTCTGCTTCAAGTGCGTTGGCGCGTTTGGTCAAATTGTAATTAGCTTGCAACCTGTCCCAATAATTTCTGCAAATAACACTGCCCTGATTATTTAACAGTAAAAATAACACTAACATAATCAAGCCATAAAATAAGCTCATTGGTTCAGCAAGCCAAATTGCAGAGAATGCTATTGGTACTATACCAATAAACAAATACATACTTAAGAAACGTTTATAGGGGGCAAAGGCATGGGTAACACTGGAGTAAAATACAGTAGAGTAAAGCCACAAAAGTGGGGTTTCATGTTCTATCCCAACGGCAAGTGTGACTGAGGCGACAGAAAAGCTCCACCATGCAGCACCAATCAAAGAGATGAAAAAGTAGGTATTTCGCCAGCGGTTAGGCCCGCGTGAATAGAGTGTATCAAAGCGGAATAAGTAATAGCCTCGAATCAGTATGAGTAACAAAAGCACGACACACAAGGTGATAGTCATCTGCGGTTTGAGGTGCTGATATTGGCCGATAAGCATGCAGATCGCAAAGGCAAGCAATGTAAATAATAAGCCTCGGCGGCTGTATTTGGCCACGCGCAGATCTGTTTCACGCATAATGCCGCGATGCTTTTGCACTTTAATCTCAGGAACAAAAAAATTGATCATAGGAGTTATCTAAAACCTGTTATCCCGTTAAGTCACTTATTATTTTATATTACTCGATCATTTCCACGAGAACAGTTTTAATAATAAAGCCTAATAAACCAACACCTAATGCAAGGAAGAGTATAAAAGTGCCAAGCTTGCCAGCATTTGATTTTTTCGCTAAATCCCAGATGATAAACACCATAAATCCAATTAAACCGCCAATACCGATCACCAGCGCAATATTTTCAAATTCTTCGATCGTCATACACTCACGGCCTTCTTAATACTGATTGAGTGGTTTTGTTTCATACAGCACGGGCTATTATTAGCCTCAGCTCTACCAAGAAACGTTATAAAGTCGTACTCTTCAACCACTCGGCGCTAAATCTATGGTGATTCGCGGCAATAGTGTGTTGAGAATCCCAAAAACTGTAAAACATCTGTTGAAAGATTTATTACAGTACTCACACGTTGTATTATGCCGCCATATCGCCTAAGAAGACAGATAACGCGGTATATTCATACACTCTTTGTACACAATAGTGTAATTATCTCAATGGAGAAAGGCCATGAAAAACATATTTGCAGTACTATTTACCTCTTTTGCCCTATTTTTAGCGGGTTGCTCCAATGACCAAGGCTCTGCTGAGACTAGCACCCCGGCAGAAACAACCACTAATGTGGTTGAAAATGTACAAGATAGCGCCAACGATACTCTCAATGCGGCTAAAGAACAGACAAACGAAGCGATACAAGATATAAAAGACCAAGCGGGTCAAGTGGCAGCTGAGGCAACACAAACACTGGAAGATGCTCAAGAAAGTGCGCAAAATGCAGTTGACGAAGCGACTGCGACAGTGGCAGAGAAAACGGGTGATTTAAAAGATTTACTGCCTAAAGAGTCAACAGCTGCGGGCTCATCAACGGATGAGTTAAAAGAGCAGGCACAAGAAAAAGTAGAAGAAAACGTTGGTGATATGATGAAGAAACATCACTAAGTAACGCGTTATTTACGAGGGGCTGTTATACAGCCCCGCTAAGCTAGCTCCCCTCTCTTCCCTTACAGAAAACCCTGTCAAAATAGCCTTAAACGCTATCATTGTTGCAAAACATCATTTATTATCAGCTCAGATATAGTCATTTTCAGACTAATTAGAACACCTTATTACAGACATAATAATAGACTGACTGATAGGTAATCGTAAGCATAAGACCGATTAAAAAATAACCATAACGTGATGGCAACGACTATCGCTATAATTTTAATGCGCTTTATTGATAAGCCCTAAATGATTGATCATGAGGTGAAATAATGACTGAGTCGTCATCAGTTGAACGTGAGTCCATGGAATACGATGTGATTATTGTTGGTGCAGGCCCGGCTGGCCTTGCCGCTGCGTGCCGTTTAGCACAACTCAATAGTGATGTCAGTGTGTGTGTTGTTGAAAAGGGATCAGAGGTGGGGGGGCATATCCTTTCTGGTGCGGTACTTGAGCCGAGCGCATTGAATGAATTATTTCCCGACTGGCGCGATCGCGAAGCACCCCTACACACGGCGGTGACGCAAGACAATATTTATTGGCTACGAGATCAATCTGAACATATTAATATTCCGCATTTATTTGCACCAAAAACATTTCATAATGACAATAATTATATTGTTAGCTTAGGCAATGTCTGTCGTTGGTTAGCTGAGCAGGCAGAAACCTTAGGCGTGGATATTTTTCCTGGCTTTGCCGCTGCTGAAATACTATACAATGCCAATGGCTCTGTTAAAGGTATTGCCACCGGTGATATGGGCATTGCCGCTGATGGATCTCACAAAGATGCGTATACACCGGGTATGGAATTACACGGTAAATACACCTTATTTGCTGAAGGCTGCCGGGGCCACTTAGGTAAGCTGTTGATTCAGCAGTTTTCTCTTGATGCAGGTAAAGACCCGCAACACTATGGCTTGGGCATTAAAGAGCTTTGGCGCGTCCCTGATGACCAACATCAGCCGGGGCTTGTCGTACACACGGCAGGCTGGCCTTTAGCGCAATCAAATACAGGCGGTGGTGGTTTTTTATATCACCTTGAAGACAATCAAGTTGTCGTGGGTCTAATTACCGATTTATCCTATAGCAACGCCCATTTAAGCCCTTATGATGAGTTTCAACGCTATAAGCATCACCCCGCGATTGAGCGATATCTGCGCGGTGGTGAACGTATTTCTTATGGTGCTAGAGCCATTGTTAAAGGTGGTTTACAGTCGCAACCTAAAATGACATTTCCCGGCGGGTTACTCATTGGCGATGATGCCGGGACATTAAATAACGCTAAGATTAAAGGCAGTCATACGGCGATGAAGTCAGGTATGGTTGCCGCTGAGGTTGTCGTTAATGCGCTGGCGGCCGGTCGAGAACAAGATGAAATAGTCGAGTATAGTGACGCTTATCAATCGAGTTGGGCGTGGGCTGAGTTACATGAACAGCGAAATTTTGGCCCGGCAATGCATAAGTGGGGCAATTTTCTAGGAGGGGCTTATACCTTTGTCGACCTCAATCTATTTTCAGGTAAGCTACCATGGACACTACACGATCAAAAACCTGACCATGCGCAACTGAAACCCACCTCTGCTAGTGCGCCCATTGAATATCCTAAACCCGATGGCAAAATTAGTTTTGATAAACTATCGTCGGTATTTCTATCAAATACTAACCATGAAGAAGATCAACTGTGCCATTTACAATTGCGTGACAATAACATTCCGGTCAGTGTTAATTTGGCGCAATATAATGAACCTGCACAGCGTTACTGCCCTGCGGGTGTTTACGAGATTGTTGGTGAGGGTGAGAACACACGGTTGCAAATTAATGGTCAAAACTGTGTGCATTGTAAGACGTGTGATATTAAAGACCCCAGTCAAAATATTACCTGGGTAACACCTGAGGGCGGCGGTGGCCCCAATTATCCCAATATGTAATAGATCGTCAATAACCCTGTGACACTAGCGTGGTGTTTAGTGAACTAAACGCCGCGCACTTAAGTTTTTGGTATAAAGACCAATCGCTCGATCAAGAATATCTGGATAAGGCGCACGTCCTGATACCCAACCTGAGCGGGCGTGTACCACGGCTAGATCCAGTAGTCGTTCACTGTGACAATCATAGAGATTAAGTTTTATATCACTACTATCGCGATAGAGCTCTTTGTGCCAGTATGCTTGCTTTTTTGCGGCCTTGCGGTCCAGGCTCATATCTTTATCTAATAACTCAGCCACAATTAAGAATTGGGCATTAGTCAGCCGTGCTTGTTGCAGTGCTGCACGTAGCGACTGTGGCTTTTTGAGTATACGTACCGATGCAAATAGTGGTTGTAATTGTTGGCTGACACTGCCGGCAAGTTGGAAGTTTTCAGGTAATTGCGCTTGAGTGGGTACGTAACTGACAGCGATGTGGCTGTTGGCAGGTAGTGTAAATTGTCTCTGCCGGTGAAGCTTGGCGTGATAGCCTATGCCCGCCTCCCCTTGTAGCTTATCAGCGCTATCAAGTGTGTGTTGAATGGTGCAACCCGATGATGATAATAACCCAGCGGTAATAGCCAGCAGTGATAAATAACGTTGAGGTATAAACAGAGTAATAGACATAGACGCCTGCTATAAAAAAATAAGGTATACCGTTACTATATCGGCGAGTACAAACAAAGGCTTAATCTTTATTCTAGCACTAGATGTTAAGCTCTGTACGCTTTTTAATCATATTGTTGTGGCTAGTATTCGGTATTTAGCTGTACTTGGCGCTTGGTGTTCGTCGGTTTTTTATCATAGGTCTAGCATATAATAATCTGTGTTAGTGCATGATAAAACCGGCACGCCGAAGACTTGCCGGCTGCGGTGAAAACGACTAATATGACCTCTTACGCTGATATGTCAGTGTCCCGTCCGTGGAAAGGGCTGCGCCCAACAAACATTATCTTTTTTGTGATTTCCTTACACCTGCAACGGACACAGGAATGTACGGGAGATTACTATGATTGAAAACCTAGCCCAATTGCGCGGGCAACTGATTAAAAACAACCCCGATCTCAAACAGCCATTGATGAGCGTCTTTGACCTATCCGTCGACGACCCTCGCCATATGCCACGCCTCTCACTGGAACAACAGAAAAAACGCGCGAAAGAACTACTGCGGGCACTTAAACGTGCTGATACATCAGCGCGTACTCGCGCTTATGAGGCCAGTTTACGTATACGTGATCTATCGGCCAGAGATAGGCTCTATGGTGAGCACAAACCCGCAACACTGGCTCAGTGTCAGCACATTATTGCCAGTGAGCTTGGTTTTCGCCAATGGCGAGACCTTAAAAATCATATTGAGCATGCCACTATTGCACAGCAAGCGGTTGAAAACGGCGAACCGACCGCGTTAGATGCGACTAAGCGAACGCTGCATATTCGGTGTGGTACCGACATTAAGCATCCATTGGCTATTTCGGGGTTTTGTGGCGACTTTTTAGCGTTTACTGACCCCTACTGTCAGGGGCCTGTTATTGAGACTGATACCGAGTCAGACTTTATTGATGCACGCACTCTCTTTATTAGCAGCGCCTATCACTTACCTGATATTCATACACTGCGTGCAAGCCTAGTGGAAGAGTATCACTCGTTAGCACTTGCTAAAGATTATGAAAGAGTCAACATATGGTTAGAGCACGATAGTTACGATCAGTTGATCCTGGCGAAGTTACTCGATTATTTTAGTGAGCCAGCCTATAGGCCTTGCGATCTACAACTCATTACGGTTGAAGGTTTTCCGGGTATTAAAGTGTTTAATGGCATTGGCGCCCTACCCCCTGATGCGTTTCGCATACTCTGGGGTGAGTTCAATGGTGTGACTGATGAGGTACTGTTTGTCGGCAAGCAAACCTGGCAAGCACTTAAAGCGCCCTGCCCGACGGTTCTATTGAATATTGCATTGTCAAATACACCCGCACTACCGACAATGGCTAAAGCCGTTGCACGGCACTTACAGGAGCTACCAGGCCTTCATAACGGGTTAAGCCTAGTTGAGGAGTTAACATTAACCATTCTCGCTGACAAAGGGGCAATGAATGCCGCGAAATTATTTGGTTGGTATACGAATCACTACGAACCGCTGACTTTTTTAGGTGATCTTCAGTATTGGGATAATATTACAAGGCTTACTCTCGCTGATACGCCAGCTATTACCCTGACTAAAACAGGTGAGCACCCTAAAGACTGGCAGGTTGCGTTGACTGATACAGGCCTTGCACTATTGCAAGGGGCCGTCGATTGGCTCAGTAAGGTATCGGTTACCCGTTGGGTCGGCGGCATAGAAATAAACCCTACTGAGAATACTCACTGGCGTGTTGATCGCCAGTCGCACCGGTTGCGTATTCAACGGTGCTAAGTAAACAGTCTATACAATTGCACAGCAACTTGTCTGATAGGTTCTATACTCATTAGTGATACGGCTATTGGTGGTACATGCCAATAGTTTCATTATGCTCACTGGTTAGTCGAGTATCTCTATAGACTGGAGTTTCTATGCACACCGCACATACTATTGCCTCGGCAATTCCTATGCTGGAAGAGTTCTTAGCCATTTTAGAACAGGCCTATTGGGAAGCCAGCTCAATGTCAAGTAAAGACTATCTCTACGATAGTATCAGTACCATTAATAATGAGTTGTCAGAGTTGGCAAAACTCAGTATTCAGGATCATGACCTACTTTATGAACCTATTAGCCCTGAATTTAAAGTTACATTAAGCCGCCTGCCCCGCTTTCGTGAATCAATGAATGACTTTATTGGTCGAGGCACAACAGTCATAACACTAGATATGGCAATCGCAGCTATTTTAGAGTTAACAAAAGAGAATACGGCAATGTAGTTGCTGCAATGCTCTTTGTGCTTGCGAGACAATATGCTTATGCGACAGGTATGCGATGTATTATTAAATAACGAATATTGCGATCAATCGTATTTTATATTCTAAAATTGTGTAAAAAAAAGGCATGCATTAGTAGCGTATCGAAAAATATAGACCATACTTAACAATAACGGTCATGCTTACCCCTAACAGCTAGCCGTAAGGGCAATGTCCTTGAGAGGGTATGTTTTATCCTTAAGTTTCACTCCTAATGGTCTTATCCAGGCGCTCTCCCCCCAGACCGCCTGGTTTTTTTTGTCTGCTGCTTTCTTCTATTTTACATGTTCATAGTGGTGTATTTTTTGCGTTGTAATTATTGGCTTTAAGCATTGCATGCCATCTTGGACCATCGACAATATCCCCTTGCGCATTTAATGCTGGGTAAGTAATCCCTTTAGCATCACAGAAGGCCGCTAAGGCGGGGTAGCCCCAACGAAACAACCGCTGTTGGTAGGATGCATCAGATAGCCGTTGATATTCGTACAAGCCCGCTTGCAGTCTCTGATATTGAGCTTCTGCCAAAATCATTCCAGTTGCCACTGATACATTGAGCGACTCAACCATGCCCTGCATAGGAATCGTGATACAGGTATCAACCAATGCCAGTGCTTCGTGGCTAACACCTTGTTTTTCCGTGCCCAGTACAATAGCTGTCGGCTGGGTATAATCTATCTCGCGATAGTCCATCGCTGTACTCGTTAGGTGGGCGGCAATAACGGTATGTTGCTGTTGCTTGAGCTGTTTGATTGCTGTAGTGACGCTGCTATAGGTATTGATATTAACCCACTTTTGGCTGCCTAGCGCTGTACCACAGTAATGCCGATAACCTGCTTTAGGCACGACAGTGTGAATCGTATCAATACCCACTGCATCGCAGGTACGAATAAGGGCTGATAAATTGCGCCCTTTATGGACTTCATCGGTGATTAAGGTTAGGTCTGGTTGTCTGCGCTTTAAAACAGTGGTTATTTTTTGATAGCGATCAGGTGTCATTTTCTCTATTCAATAATACGGATGTCTGGTCAATAATTTGACTCATTATCAATTTTTCCCGCTCCTTGATGTTTTCCACAGTTTCTGTGGATAACTCAGTGGATACATATTGGGAAAAGCCCTTATAGCCCATTAAATGGGGTGTTCCTACAAATTGTATGTTTTTTGATCAGTGATATTTTTTTCTTTATTATCAATGGGTTATAAATGTCAATAGAGCTTTATTAAAAATATAAGCGTTTCTCGATGAGACATATGACAAACTTGTCACACATGTGTATAAAACGTAAGTGTCTCTTAACTCTACACGGTCCAACAACCGGCATAATGGCATTCTATAAATCTTGATCCTATAGAGCTATAGAACTGCCAATAACCCGACAAATATAATTTAGTGCTAATTGAAAAAACGGGTTTGCTGTAAACGATCCACAATACTGGTTAAGGTTTTATCAATGGATGACTGAACACCTATGCCGAATTTTTCAGCAATCGTTTTTTTCTTGGTGTAACTTACGTGATAAATATCAGACTCCGCTTCTAAGGCTGAAATATAATCATCACTTGTCTCTAACGCATCAACAAGCTGCATGTCAATGGCTTTTTGCCCGTACCAAACTTCTCCGGTAGCAACAGTTTCTATCGTTACCTGCGGCCTATTTTCGTTGACAAAGTGTTTAAATAGGTCATGGGTTTTTTCAAGGTCTTCGACAAATTTTTCTCGCCCTTTGTCTGTGTTTTCACCAAATAATGTGAGTGTACGTTTGTACTCCCCTGCGGTGAGCAACTCAAAGTCTATGTCATTTTTTTTCAGCAACCGATGAAAATTGGGGATTTGCGCAAGCACACCAATTGAGCCAATGATGGCAAACGGGGCTGCACAAATTTTATTCGCGACACAGGCCATCATATAGCCACCACTGGCGGCAACTTTATCAACACAAATCGTCAAGGGAATATTGCGTTTTGTAATGCGCGCTAACTGGCTTGCGGCTAAACCATAACTGTGCACCATTCCGCCACCACTTTCTAAGCGCACAACAACCTCATCTACGGGGGTTGCCAGCGTTAAAATTGCCGTGATTTCCTGTCTAAACTGCTCTGTCGCTGCGGCTTTTATATCACCGTAAAAGTCCAGTAGATATACGCGCTTTTTCTCAGGTTCATCCTCGGTTGATTTTTTATTACGTTTTTTTTCTTCTTTTGCTTGCTTTTTTTCTTCTTTGTGCTCTTTCTTTAACTGAGCCTCATCATAAACTGCGGCTTTTAATGTCGCTTGCATGGTTTTAAATTTATCGTTAATTTTCACCACTTCTATATTGCCGGATGGCTCATTTTTACCTTTCTGACTGGCGCTTGCAATTAATCCAATAATGACTGCAATGGCAATGACAAAGGTAACCACCTTTGCTAAAAATAAACCGTACTCCGCTAAAAATTCCAAAATGACCTCCAAGTGAAATGTATTGATAGTGCAGATTACCACCGGCAAATATCAAATAAAATAATTTAATGTGCTATTGCTTTATCGTAAGTCTATGAGGGGTGCAGGGGGGCCTGCCCTACCGTGGCTTGGGTAGTGTATTTACTGCCACTGACTGATCGCTGCCTCAGCGGCTTTGTTAAGAGGCCGTGCTACCAGACCGGCATTTGAGAGTGTTATTTGATACTGCCCCCCGTCAACCATTGGTAGATAAGTTGCACTACCATAGCGTGCGTCGAGTAACGGCAGCCAGTGCTCAGCTTCTTTCGTCCAGGCCCAGACATCAATGCCTGCGGTGCTGCTGGCGAGAGAGTGAATGCTACGAGGTTTGTTGTGTTCATCTTCAAGTGATAAATAGCGCCCGCTTAAGCGATCCAGTCTGTAACCTGACTTAATACCCCATCGGTGCAGATAGTTAGGCCATTTGAAGATACGTGCATCCAGCTGCCATTGGTCACCATACAGCTCATAGATACGCTCGCTGCCATCAGTGTATTGCAGTGTTGCATCGTAGTATTGGTCGTCGCGTTTAGTGAAACTGATGGTCGCTATTTTAGACTCAGCCGATAGTTGGCGATAGCTGAATATGTCCCACGCGGCGATACCTAACACTAATACCGTAGCAATAAGGCACAATCCGGTGGTACCGCGCAACCAGCCTAAAAACCAGCTGCTGCGTACCAGAATTACACTGGCCCAAAAACCTAAGATAGCAGCGAGTACTAAAGTGAGTAGTGAAAGTAAGGTATAAACCATTATGGATATCCTGGCATTTGTTGTCATTCCGATGGTGGCGGTTTATTTCCACAATTCTAACTAACTA
>Ga0193961_1000068_pt1 | contig 39873 bp, 39 predicted proteins | sample FB_4_MG_FD_140371 | JGI IMG/M metagenome (GOLD analysis project Ga0193961, IMG submission 140371) | Microbial mat bacterial communities from the Broadkill River, Lewes, Delaware, United States - FB_4_MG | ecosystem: Environmental > Aquatic > Freshwater > River > Microbial mats | place: USA...
ATCAGTATCATAGTACCCTACCATTGTACGATTATAATAACTCCACGCAATACTCCCTAATAAAGCAGCGATAATTCCCACATCTAATTTCTCAAACTTTTTTGCAATGAGTATAATAGGTATTACCACAAGTGAAGATAAAAAAGCAGGAAGATAAAACAAAATTGTTTCTAAACTAAAAGGGAGTATTTTCGCAAAAAAAGCAGTAAGTTGTGAAGTTGCTTTTTCTACTGGTGAAAGATCATTATCTTGTGTAACACCAGATAAAATATCACGTGTCCCCTCTGCATAATAGTATCCATCATTTGTATTGATCATAAATTGATTATGAAACTTAAACTCTTCTGTATTTGAAAACTGTTGTACCCATATAAGTCGTATAGCAAAACTAAAGGCAAATGCTACGAGTATAAGTAAAATCGTTTTTTTATTGTGTAAAAGGGACATATATTCTCCATAAAATTCTCAATTGATTTGAAATGTATAATATCATACTAAGATTTAAAGTAGTGTAATAGCTCTTTCATATAAAGCTATACATGATTATTTTATTTGTAACTGTTTTGTTACCAATAAGTAATCAAATTGAAATAAATCTGTTTTATACTGTTATTACTTCAAAAAAAGGATATATTATGAAAATAAATCTTCATAAAATCAAATCATACTACAACAAACAAATAGCACAAGCCATAGCAAATAATTATGAAGCAGTCCTTATCCCTTTAGAATATGAAATGGATATTTATTGTCTCAATAATAGTTCTGATGAGGATTATATAATTCAGATAGCAGAAGATTATGGCTGGAATAGATTTATTATCCTAGATTTTTTAAATCATTCAGAAAAAATGATTGATTTATATGAATTAGAAGCTGCTTAAATGATATTTGAAAAATTAGAATTAAAAATAAAAAAATTATTCAAAAAAAAAGATGTTACAAAAAATAAATATCAAAAGCTAATCAACAAAATAAAAAATAAAATTGAAAAACTTGATGGAAACACAGATAAAAATTCATTGGAAGAGATATTTATTTACAAAAAAATACTCTCCAAACTAGAAAAAAAATTTCATTAACATACTCTAATGATCTTCATCTACAATCTTTAGCGTGTAGCTATTTGTTAGTTATCTCTCCTTGCTCACTCTTAATAATAAATATATTATAATACAATTTAAGATTAGAAGGATGGATAAAAATGTATTTTTTAGGAACTGACTATATTATTTCATCATTGATTTGGCTTTTAGCTATCTTTGCTTTTGTATTTACTGTAAAAAAACTTATAGGAAAATTATTCTACAAAAAAGAATCACTTGCACTTTTTATCAATAAACTCAAAATATATTTAGAGAAACACTTTCCTGACATCAAATTTGATTTTACTATTATTGAGCTTAGTAAAAATGAACAAAATCCAGAATTACGAAAATATACTATTGCAGATGAGATGATAGATCAATTTAAAAGAATAAAGATCAATACTTCAAAATATCCAAAAACAACACCAAAAGAGCTCCAATGGAGTAGTTATGTTTTTAATAGCGAACCAAATAGAGGAAAATTACCACCTGATTGGATGCAAAGAAAAAATGCTCTCTTTTTAAGAGAACATGGCAAATGTTTTCGTTGTGGAACAGCTATCACCATGAATACTTTGTATCCAAAACTTATTATTCCTATTGCAGATGGGGGGAAATATTATTTGGAAAACATGATCCCTTTATGTAGTGATTGCGATAAACTTTTAAGTGAAAGTTCTCAAAAATCTTCCTATTTAAATATTAAAGATGTTATTTACGATATTATAGAAAAAAGCTAATAATAAGATAAAATTTATTAATCACACATTTAACAAAAATTTGATAATATAAGTTTTTAATATAAATATTCAAAGGAATCTTACATGACTATACTTGATGGTAAGAAATTATCGACTAAAATAAGAACAGAAGTAAAAAAAGATGTAGAGTTATTACAACAAAAAGGGATTACTCCAGGTTTAGCTGTGGTTTTAGTAGGTGTAGATCCTGCAAGTGCTGCATATGTAAATATGAAAAGTAAAGCGTGTAAAGAAGCAGGAATATATAGCATTGTCCATGAGATGCCAGATTCAATCTCTCAAGATAATATTTTAGAAATTATCACTATGATGAATAAAAATCCCAATATAGATGGGATTTTAGTCCAACTTCCTCTTCCTGCACATATAGATACAACAGCTATTTTAGAAGCGATTGATCCTAAAAAAGATGTAGATGGTTTTCACCCTTATAATGTAGGGCGAGTAGTAGCTGGACTTGATGGTTTTATCCCTGCAACTCCTTATGGTGTTATGGAACTTTTAAAAGAATATAATATCGATCCTAAAGGGAAAAATGCTTGTGTAGTCGGAGCTTCTAATATTGTAGGAAAACCTATGGCTACTTTACTTTTAAATGCAGATGCCACCGTAGAAATTTGTCATATATTTACTGATGATTTAAAAAAACACACTTTACAAGCAGATATTATTTGTGTAGGTGTAGGTGTGGTGAATCTTATCAAAGAAGATATGGTCAAAAAAGATGCAATCATCATTGATATAGGGATCAATAGACTTGAAACAGGAAAACTTGTGGGAGATGTTGATTATACAAATGTTTCATCAAAATGTTCACATATCACTCCAGTACCTGGAGGAGTAGGACCTATGACTATTGCTATGTTATTAAAAAACACAATAAAATCAGTGTTACTTAGAAATCAAGTAGAACTATAAATGAACTTTTTTAAAACACTCTATAAATGGAGCAGCTCTTGGACTGGTACAATTGTAATTGTATTAGGAATTATATTTTTTGTTGCACAAGCCTTTGTAATACCTAGTGGAAGTATGAAAAACTCACTGCTTATAGGGGATATGTTATTTGTAAAAAAATTCTCATATGGTATCCCTACTCCTCGTTTGCCGTGGTTAGAGATACAGGTTTTGCCTGATTTTAATGATAATGGGCATCTTATAGAAGGACCAAAACCACAAAGAGGTGATATTGTAGTATTTAGATATCCACATAACGAAAAAATTCATTATGTTAAAAGATGTGTAGCAACAGGTGGAGATATTGTATTTGTAAAAGATAAAGAGTTATATTTGCATCCTCAAGAAGGAGATGAATATATCGCCAAAAATTATAAAGGGTACAGTACAGTTACAATAGCCAATAAAACTTTTGTAAAAAATCCCTATAGAAAAGAGCATCCTGGTATTCACAATGATGAAACAGTACAAAAAACAAATACACCTTATAGAGAGATATTTGATACACTTCCTACTCAAATACCAAAAGGTGAGTTTTTTATGATGGGTGATAATAGAGACCATAGTAACGATAGTCGATTTTGGGGAACCGTTCCTTACAAATTTATCGTTGGTACACCTTGGTTTGTTTATTTTTCATGGGATGAGAATAATAAAATTAGATGGGATAGAGTATTCCAAACACCATCACAATTAGAAAAAACAAAATATGTAGAAACAAAATCAAATCATACAAAAGGGATATACTAATGAAATATTTTATAGGAGCAGATCACGCAGGAGTTGACTTCAAGGCATTTGTAAAAGAATTATTTGAAAAACGAGGTCATGAAGTTGTTGATATGGGTCCCTCAAATAAAGAGAGAGTAGACTATCCTGATTTTGCAGCAAAAGTATGTGAAGAGGTTCTCAAAGATGAAAATAGCAAAGGGATTTTGATCTGTGGAAGTGGTATAGGGATGTCTATGTCTGCAAATAAATTTGATGGAATACGAGCTGCCTTATGTCACAACGAATACAGTGCCATGATGGCACGACAACACAACGATGCCAATGTATTATGTTTGGGTGAGCGTGTAAGTGGTCCTGGCATGATCGAAGCTATTGTTGATGCTTGGGATACCAATAATTTCGAAGGTGGAAGACACAGCGGTCGTGTTGAAAAAATCAATGCTTTAAGTAAAATGGGAAGTTGTAGAGTCTAATGACAAGACAACCACCGCATGAAGACTGGGTAGTTTATTTAGTCGTTTTGAGTGTTGTTGCTGCCATGATGTTTGGAAAATACCTTATAGGGAAAGGGGATGCCCCTATTCAAGATGTGATCAAAGAAGATATTGAAGAGGTTGAACATCTCATAGAAGATACACTAAAAGAGAAAGAGAAAAAATCTTAAAATAACAATGGAGCTTTAAAATGGAATTTATTTTTGTATTTATCATACTTGCTATCACCCTCTTTTTGTTTTTACAAAATAAAAATAATTCTGTAAAAAATCCAGTGATAAAAAAAGAGGAGATTTATACCCAATATAAAAAACAGCTCCAATCTCTCTTGGAAAAATACAAAGATAATAAAACCGTACAGATAGAACAAAAAAAGATTTTTTTACAAAACTGTAATAGTGAACTCTCAAGAAATATCTTTTTTACACAAGAAGAATCAATTCAAATGTTACAAAAGCTCTCAAGATTATGAAACAGATCTATTTTATCACAGCAACCAATACTGATGTCGGCAAAAGTTACGCTTCAGAAGTTTTTTTAAATAAATTTGCTAAAAAAGGGAAAAAAGTAGGATACATTAAACCTATTGAAACAGGTGTCATAGATCTGCCATTGGATGGTACAAAACTACTCTCTATCACGCAAAAACTCAATCCCTCTTTTGATTTTACTATCAATGAAGTTGTCCCATACCAATTCAAATTGGCAGCAGCTCCTTTTGTAGCCAATAAGAATACAACGATTAATATCCAACATATTTTACGACAAGCAAAAAAACTACTCAAAAAATGTGATATTCTTATCGTTGAAGGAGCTGGTGGTCTTATGGTTCCTATTAGCAAAAACTATTTTATGATAGATCTTATAAAAGAGTTTCAAAACAATTTTAATACCCAAACTATCCTTATCGTTCCAAGTGTTTTGGGAAGTATTAACGATACACTTTTATCGCAAAATATGTTAAAAAAATATGGTATAAACTATAAATGGTATATAAATTTGTACAAAAATAAAAAAGAATTTAAAAAAACAACCTTACCTTTTTATAAAAAGTATTTTAAAAAAATTCGTTTTTTATGATGATTATTTAATCTTCTTACATTTTCATAGTCACCATTACCTATGATTAATGCTGATTTTATGACTCATATACTTAATGCATCAATTCTAAGGTTTCTATATCAGCTATAGTTAAACCTGTAATTAATGATATCGTATCAATATCCAATCCATTTTTCAATGAAACTTTTGCTATCTCTATCTTAGCATTTTTTTCACCTTGTTCAATTCCCTCCTCTTTAGCTGTTAATAATTCACTGATTCGTTTCCCATTTTGCATACTCACATAATCATATATTTCTAGTTCTTTTTCACTCCAATTATATTGGGTAGCTATTGAAAATGCTTCTTTAAATTCTTTTATATCTTCATATTCTTTTGGTATTACTTCGAAGTTATCTGCATTTTGAATAAAATATATCCATTTTTTTGCTATCGTATCACACTCATTAAGATTAAGTTTAAATTTCTTTAATTCTATAAAACTAAATTCAAAGTCTTTTAGCTCTTGCTTAAGAGTTTTTTCATCTACTATAAGATGTCTTGATAGATAATCTTCAGTATCAAATATAGCAAAATCAAGTATACCTATAAAGTATACTTTTTTTAGTTTATAATACTCCTCACCTTTTTCTATTTGGTTTATATATGATTTGGATGTATAATACAGACTTCTTTTTGCAAAATTTTTATCTTTTTCTACTTGCATCTCTACTATAAACTCTTCATTATCTTGGTTTATAGCTTTTACATCTACTATTGTATTTTTCAAATCTTTTATTTGTGGTATTTGATAGGGGTTTGCTATGGTTACAAATTTTATAAGTTTATTATTTTTAAAATCTAATATCGAATTTAAAAATGATATTAAAACTTCTGTTTTATTCTCATCACCAAATATCTTTTTAAATGCCATATCGTTTGTTGGGTCTGCAAATTTCATTTTTATCCTTTTATTTTATTCAACCAGCTCCGAACAAGTTACGGGGTTCCATTTATATGTAAACAGAGTGTATCCCCTATTTTTAAAATATTATAGCTAGTTTTTAATTATAAATTAGCTATTTTATATCCCAAACGCAGTCAAAACTAGTAAATAATTTTGATTAGAATTGCTGTTTAAATTATATACATAAGGTTATTGTATACACTATTTTGATAAAATTCAAAACAAACCATAATATAAGGTATTTAATGAAAATTTTATTTCTCGCTTTTTTAACTCTATGTTCTTTATTTGCTACAAATCTTTCTCTTCAAAAAACAACAATATTTGATCTGCAAAAAGATACAGCCAAAATTGATATTCCCAATCTTACTATTGGGCAAAGTGGTGTTATTGTAAAAACTATTGAAAATGATAGTATTATTATAGCACAAGCTTTTGTAGTAGCTGCAGATACAATGCAGTCTACTATACGCTTTACAGATAAACAGATACTGCCACAAGATGCTATCCCTACATCATCTAAAAAACCAGCACAAGGAGATGAGTTTATTCTAAATCATCTTTATAATACAAGTTTACTTATCGTTCCAAATACTAAGGCAAAAGAGATTGTACAATCACTCTATCCAAAACAAAATTTTCTGGATGAGGATTTTTTTGCAACACATCTAAAATTGATCTATACTCCTATTCCTAACAAAAAAGATTTTTTAAATTTTGCACAAAAACAACAAATAGGAACACTTTTTATAGTGGTTCAAAATCAATTGTATATACTTGATGCTGCAACTTTTAAACTTTTAGATACAATCGCTATAGATAACGATGACCAATCAGAAAACATCCCTTTTCTTACAAAAATCACAGAGATAGAAAAAGGTTTTTGGGACTTTGGAGATAATAAAATAGATAATTATACGCAATACTACTCAAAATTATTGGAGATAAAAAAATGATACAACAACGACATATAGATACTTTTATCTCTATTGTAGGAGATGAAAATGTCAAAAGTGACAAAGCACATCTTATTGCATATTGTTATGATGCAACAAAATCTCGTTTTGAGCCAGATGCAGTTGTTTTTCCAAAAGATGAAGCAGAGATAAGTAAAATACTCAAATACTGTAATGAACATCGTATTATTATTGTTCCTAGAGGTGCTGGAAGTGGTTTTACTGGTGGTGCTTTGCCTGCAAGTGGTGGTATCATCTTATCTCTTGAAAGACATATGAAAGAACTTTTGGAAATTGATATGCAAAATATGGTCGCTCGTGTACAGCCAGGACTTGTCAATATGGCTTTACAAAAAGCTGTTGAAGCAGTAGGATTGTTTTATCCTCCAGATCCTGCAAGTGAAGAGTATTCTACTTTAGGTGGAAATGTAAGTGAAAATGCGGGGGGTATGCGAGCTGCAAAATATGGTATCACCAAAGATTATGTGATGGCACTCCGAGCTGTTTTACCAAATGGTGATATTATTCAAGCAGGTAAAAAAACAATCAAAGATGTAGCAGGATACAATATAGCAGGGATACTCACAGCTTCTGAGGGTACTTTGGCAATTATTACAGAGATTACACTCAAACTTATCCCAAAACCAAAATACAAAAAAACATATATGGGAATATTTCCAGATGTAACATCTGCGATGAATGCTGTCTTTAAATCATTGGCTTCAGGAGCCAATCCTGTAGCTATGGAATTTTTAGATAAACTAGTGATTCAAGCTTTAAGAGAAAAGCTCAATGTAGATTTACCAAACGATGCTGGTGCTGTTTTAGTAGGTGATGTAGATGGAAGTTTAGATGATGAAGTTACTTTTCAACTTGAAACTTTAGAAAAATCTTTTATGGAAAATGGAGCAAAAAGTTTTATTATTGCAAAAGATGATGAAGAAGCAAAAAAATTATGGTTTGCAAGAAGAAATGCAAGTCCTGCTGTAACTATATTTGGTACAAAAAAACTCAATGAAGATATATCTGTCCCTCGAAGTATGTTACCTGAAGCATTAGAAGAGATCTATAAAATAGGTGATAAGTATGGTATGCAAGTGCCTTGTTTTGGACATAGTGGAGATGGCAACATCCATGTCAATGTGATGGTCAAAGATAAAAATGATCCAAAACAGATGGCAGATGGACACAAAGCAATCGAAGAGATTTTTCAACTTGTAGTTGATATGGGAGGTACTTTGAGTGGTGAGCATGGTATAGGGACATCAAAAGCACCTTATATGGATATTGCATTTACAAAAGCTGAGATGCATCTTTTTAAAAATATCAAAAAAGCATTTGATCCTAATAATATCTTAAATCCATTCAAAATGGGACTAGATTAATTGAATCTAGTCAAAAAAATATTTGATTTTTTCAATGATGATACACCCTATTATGCTGCAAGTTTGAGTTTTTTTACGATTTTTTCGATTTTACCTTTACTTGCACTTTTGATAGTTGTGATCTCAAATATACCTACATTTTCTCAGTATCTTGATACAATTATGTTGTATATTTTAGATTTTATCAATCCCACGCACTCAACATCTTTGGCACATCAAATTGATAAATTTTTAGCAAATACACAAAAACTTGGGTATATTGGTATTGGTTATCTTCTTTTTGTATTTACTATGTTTTTTAAAGATTATGAATATATAGTCAATAAAATTTATGGGGTCAATTCACGCGCTATTTACAAATCATTTTTTTTATATTTAAGTTTTTTAATTATGATCCCTATAGTATTCTTTTTGTTTATTTTTATATCAACATATGCAAAATTTTCTTTTTCTATTTATATATTTACCTCTTTATTTATATGGCTCATTTTTATTATCTTATTTATCATCTCTGTTAATACAAAAATAACATTTGCCTCTGCTACTTTTGCAAGTGCAATTACCCTTACTACATTAAGTGTTACAAAAACATTGTTTGGATATTATGTGAGTGCAAATACGACATATGCAACGATCTACGGATCTTTTAGTGTTGCACTATTTTTCTTTTTGTGGATATATATATCATGGAACATATATTTGTATGGTACAAAATTGTGTTCAATTTTAAATAAGGCTCAATTATCAAATGAAAATTAAATTTCTATTTTTATTCTTACTTCTTTGTAGTGCATCACTTTTTGGAGCTGCAGATACACCACTTGTAAATTTATCCGTAGCAGCGGTTGAAGACCCAGCTCAATTTGTAAAAACTATTAATATCGCAATAATATTAATGCTTTTTGTCCTTGCACCTACACTTCTTTTGATGGTTACAAGTTTTACACGACTTATCATAGTTTTTGGACTTTTACGACAAGCGATGGGTTTACAACAATCACCCCCTAATCAAATCATAATTTCATTGAGTCTCATTCTGACATTTTTTATTATGGAACCTTATGCAAAAAAAGCATGGGAAAATGGAATCCAACCCTATATGAATGAAACGATTAATTACCAAGTTGCTTTTGATGAAAGTGTCGGGCCTTTTAAAGAATTTATGATCAAAAATACAAGAGAAAAAGATCTTGCACTTTTTTACCGAATCAAAAAACAAGAAAACCCAAAAAATATTGAAGATGTTTCACTTATATTACTCATGCCTGCATTTATTGTAAGTGAATTACGAACTGCTTTCGAAATAGGATTTTTAGTATTTTTACCTTTTTTGGTTATAGATATTATTGTCGCTTCTATTTTGATGAGTTTGGGTATGATGATGCTTCCACCTGTTATGATATCCTTACCCATTAAACTAATTTTCTTTATCATTATTGATGGATGGCATCTTATTATTGGGAATTTAGCACAGTCTTTTAAGTAACTAATTAATTAGTCTTAATACAATCTCTATTGTTTTAAGATTCATCAAAATAAAAGATTGAATCCGATAAAATCTCATCTAAACAATTAAACAATTCTTAAAAAATGGAGAGATTAAATGAAAATAGCCATAGCTGGAACAGGATATGTAGGTATATCAAACGGTGTACTTTTAGCACAACACAATGAAGTAGTGGCATTGGATATCATACCTGAAAAAGTAGATATGCTCAATAAAGGTATCTCGCCTATAGAAGATAAAGAGATCAGTGAATACTTAAATGCATTTCAACAAAATGGAATACTCAATCAAAATCCAACACCATTCTCGCCAAGTTTTCGAGCTACTTTAGATAAAAAAGAAGCCTATATAGATGCTGATTATGTGATCATCTCAACCCCTACAGATTATGATCCCGAAACGAACTATTTTAATACAAAACTTGTAGAAATTGTGATCAAAGATGTATTAGAGATCAATCCAAATACAACTATGGTAATCAAATCAACTGTCCCTGTAGGATATACAAAATCTGTAAATGAAAAGTTTAATACTACAAATATTATCTTTTCTCCAGAATTTTTACGAGAAGGAAGTGCATTATATGACAATCTTCACCCTAGTAGAATCATAGTTGGAGAGAAGTCAAAAAGAGCTAAAATATTTGCAGACCTTTTAGCACAAGGTGCATTAAAAAAAGATATAGATATTTTACTTACAGACTCTACTGAAGCAGAAGCTGTCAAACTTTTTTCAAATACCTATTTGGCTATGAGAGTATCTTACTTTAATGAGCTTGATTCTTACGCTGAATCGCATGGACTGAATTCAAAAGATATTATAGATGGTGTAGGACTCGATCCTCGAATTGGGACACACTACAATAATCCATCTTTTGGATATGGTGGATATTGTTTACCAAAAGATACTAAACAACTCAGAGCAAACTATAAAGATGTCCCTAGTAACATTATAGGTGCAATTGTAGAATCAAATAGTACTCGAAAAGATTTTATTGCAGATAGTATAATAAAGAAACTTAATAAATCACTCCTAAACCCAAATACCTCAAGTAAAACAGTGGGTATCTATAGACTCGTTATGAAAAGTGGATCAGATAACTTCAGAGCAAGTGCTATACAAGGTATTATGAAAAGAATCAAAGCCAAAGGGATTGAGATTGTGATCTATGAGCCTGTTATGGAAGAAGATGAGTTTTTTAATAGTAAAGTTATCAAAGATTTAGAAGAGTTTAAAAAACAAAGTGATGTTATCATAGCCAATAGATTTGAACATATTTTGGAAGATGTAAAAGAAAAAATATATACTCGGGATATATTTAATAGCGATAGTTGATAGTTTATTTTTATTCAATAAAAAAGCCCTTCAAGTAAATACTTGAGGGGCTTTCTTTACTATAACATTTTAGTATTTGAATAACTGCACTCGTCAGTTTAATAGATACATTTAGTAGTTGAATAACTGCACTCGTCAGTTTAATAGATACATTTAGTATCTATTAAACTGCCTCCTCACCCGTCTCTCCAGTTCTTATTCTGATGATCTCTTCGATATTTGTTACAAATATTTTTCCATCACCAATTTTTCCTGTTCTTGCTGATTCTGTGATAATTTTTACTACATTATCTACATCATCTGCATTTACAGCTAATTCTAATTTAGTTTTTGCTAAAAAATCAACTACATATTCAGCCCCTCTATATAATTCAGAGTGACCTTGTTGTCGACCGTAACCTTTTACATCAGTTACAGTCATACCTGTGATACCAGCTTCCGCTAAGGCATCTTTTACATCTTCTAGTTTAAATGGTTTGATAATCGCTTCAATTTTTTTCATTATTTACTCCTTATGCTTTTTTGAATTCTGGGTAACATTCTAAACCAGTTTCGTGGATATCAAGACCTTCTATTTCAATCTCTTCATCAACTCTTAGACCAACAATCATATCAAGAATTTTCCAAACTATAAATGATGATATGAAAACAAATGTTCCAATAACAACTACACCTTTAAGTTGACCCATAAATGTACCACTTGCTGTAAATAAACCAACAGCTAATGTTCCCCAGATACCAGCAACTAAATGCACAGATAAAGCTCCAACAGGATCATCAATTTTCATTTTATCCCACATTGGAACAGAAAGAACAACTAAGATAGCACCAACAATACCAACACCAAATCCATATAACATACCAGCATCAGGAGCAGCAGTTACAGATACTAGACCAGCTAAAGCACCATTTAAGACCATAGTTAAATCAACTTTTTTGTATAAAAATTGTGTAAACAATGCAGCTGTAATTGCACCAGCACAAGCAGCCATATTTGTTGTAGCAACTACTGAAGCAATCGCATCAATATCACCTTTACTTCCCATTGCAAGTTGTGATCCACCGTTAAATCCAAACCAACCCATCCATAAAATAAATGTACCTAAAGTAGCCAATGCTAAGTTTGAACCTTGGATTGGTCTAACTCTACCATCTTTACCATATTTACCTTTTCTAGCTCCTAAGATAAGAACACCAGCTAAAGCAGCCCATCCACCAACACTATGAACAATTGTAGATCCAGCAAAATCAGAGAAACCTTCGATTAGAGCACCCTCACCTGTAAGGCTTCCACCCCATGTCCAGTGACCTTGAATAGGATAAATTAAACCACTTAAAACTACAACAAAGATTAAAAATGGCCATAATTTCATTCTTTCAGCGATAGTTCCTGAGATAACAGAAGCTGCAGTTGCTACAAATACAACTTGAAAAAAGAAATCTGCCATTACTGGGTATGAAGCATCTGCTGCAGTTGTTTCATCAAGAATTGATAAGCTTCCTATAAAAGCATTTCCTTCTCCGTACATTCCATTAAATCCTATAAAGTAGAACATTATACAAGATATTGCAAATAATGCAACATTTTTTGTTAATACCGTAGCATTATTTTTTGATCTTGTAAGACCCGCCTCCAACATAGCAAAACCTGCTGCCATCCACATAACTAAAATTCCTGCGAATACAAACAAGAATCCATCTAAAATATATTTTACATCTGCAAAATTTTCCATTTTAATTCCTTTTATTTTTGATGAGAAATTATGACATGTTTTGGGAAATTTAGTACAGAATAATTGTATATAAAATATACATATAATAGTTTTAAAAGTTCTATTTTTTAAATAGAACTGTTTAAGATATAATACCTATCTTAAATTTGAATTTTTAAAACTATTAATAAGATGAAAACAATCATCTAAAATAGTTTCGATTGAATTTGAATAACCTAACGCACTACTTTCGATTCGTTGTTTGATAGATTCACCATATTTAATAAGTAATGTATCTAAATCATTTTTATATTTAATAAACAATTGCCACTCTGATTGTGAAGCAAAATTGTTTGTTTGATTTTCTTGTATAAAATTTTCAATATTAGTTTTATGAATACAGTCCAGAGTAATAATTGAGGCTTGATTATTGATTTGATTAAGTACAAGCTGTTTGTATTTTGTAAATTCTATCTTTAAACTATTCAGTTCTTGCATAAAATTAAAATTATCAATTTTAAACTCTCTATCTAAACTATACTTATTTAAAGAGGCGGCTTTTATCATCCCTGTAGATACTGCTTGTGTTTGTGTCGCAACTTCTTTTGTTTGTTGTGCTATTTGTGCATTTTCATTTGTTGATATATCTAAATCTTTCATTTGATTATTTATATCAGAAAGATTTTGCATCTGCGTTTGATTTGAGACTGCAACATCATTAATAAGAATAGTATTATCTTCTATCATTTTACTTAATTTCTCAAAATTGGACATCATTTCATCTGAATATTTTATACCACTATTTGATTTTTGAGTTGCTTGCTCGACCAAAGATTTAATATCTGTAGCAGCTTGTGCACTTCTTGTTGCTAAGTTTCTTACTTCTTGTGCAACAACAGCAAAACCCTTTCCAGCTTCACCTGCTGTTGCTGCTTCTACTGCGGCATTGAGACTTAATATATTTGTTTGAAATGCGATTTGATCAATGAGCAAAATAGCATCACCTATATCCTTATTTGCCTCATTAATCTCTTTCATTGATTTTTGAGTATTACTCATAAGTTCTATACTATTAGATGAATAATCTTTTGTGGTATTTGCTATTTTTAACATATCTCTAGCCTGAGCGGATGTTTTGGTAACATTTTGAGTTATTTCATCTAGTGATGAACTAGTTTGTTCAAGTGCTTTGGATTGGTTAATCGATGAATTGTGTAGGTTATTTACTAGTGCTAGTAACTCATCAGATTTTATATCTAATAATTTTCCATTTTCATTTACCATGGCTAAAAACTCTGAGATATTTATCCCTATCATATTTAAACATCTTAATTGTGTATTTATTAACCCACCTACTTCATTTTTTTCTGCTTTTTTGGTAAAGTCACGATTTGCATACTGCAACGATGTTTGAAATGATTTTACAAGATTTACTCTTAAGTTATCTATCATATAATTAAAAGAATCACTTAATTCATTGATATAGACATTATTAGCTTTTTTTTCAATTCGATCAACCAAAAAACCATTTGCGACCATATTGGAGATATATTTAGCCTCTTGAATCACTTCATTGTCTAAAATCAAACCCTCTTTTATTTTTATCATATTTGTATTGAGTTCTCTCGCCATATCACCAAAGCCATCATTTGAGTCTAAATCTATCAATTCTAACTCTTTTTGTGTAGATGTTAGATAGGTAAAAAAACCATGTATCCCTTTTTTTGTTTTACGCAAAGATAATAAAATATTTTCTTTTATAATAATATAGACATACACACTTACAATAATACTCGCAATAAGTGAAACACTCATAAACAAGAGTATATTGTATGCTGAATCTATAGTAATCTGATTCACATTTTGTTCTATCAAATGTAAATAATTAAAATAAAGCTCATTTATAAAAAGCAATGCTGCTATAATATAAGATATCATAGGCATTACAAACAAAAGTATTAACTTATGTTTTAACCTTATTTTTTGTAATAATGTATTCACTAAAAATCCTTTAGATTGGAAAAATATTGGTTTCTTCCATTTTGTTTTGCTTTGTATAATAACTCATCAGTTTCTCTATAAACTTCAGTTGAAGTTAATTGTGAGTTATGATAAATAAACATACCCATTGAAATTGTAACAAAATGAGATGCACTGCTTTTAGTATGTTCTATTTGTAATGCTTCGATAGATTGAATTATTTTATCTCCGACAAGAGTACTATCCTCAAATTCTTTAACAAAAAATAAAATTCCAAACTCCTCCCCTCCTAATCTAAATACCTTATCAATATCTCTTTTAAATAATTCTTTTAAAGTTCTTGCTACAGCTTTTAAAGTCACATCACCTTCTTGATGTCCATAGGTATCATTGTACTGTTTAAAATGATCTATATCAATCATAGCAAAAACAAGTTTTGTTCCCATTCTTTGTGTTAAAGCCATATCTTTACTAAGTTCTTTATCAAAATGTCTCCTATTATAAAGAGATGTTAAAGCATCTGTTATTGATAGTTCTTCTACTCTTTTCCTATCTGTCACATCTTGTCGTATTGCTGTATAACCTACGATATCACCATAAAAACCAAATTCAGGAGAGATTGTTGACTCTACCCAATAAGTTGAACCATCTTTTTTCCTATTTTGGAACTCTTTTATCCATATTTTTCCAGCCGTAATAGTATCCCACATATCCTTATAAATAGAAATATCTACATCTGGATGTTTTAAAAGATTATGGGACATCCCAATTAATTGATTTTGAGAATAACCAGAAATATCTTGAAATGCCTTACTAGCATAGTTGATCACACCATCTTTATTTGTAGTAGAGGTGATGACATATTTATCAATCAGATTAAAATACTTTTTATTTTCCTCATTTTTTTGAGATTTAAGAAGATTATTTGCCATTATCTCATATACTTTTTTGAGCTTTCTATAGTGATCTTCTTGTGATAACAATGCTAGTTGTGCTATGGCTATCACATTATTATATTCAGTTACTATGGGTATAGTTACAATTTGAACAAAATCAGTTTTGAAAGAACCAAAATCTACCTCTCTTTTCTCAGAAGAATGAATAAGTTGTATCTCTTTATTTTCTAAAACTTCCGAAAAAACACCCTCATCAAAATCTAAGATATGGTTCGCATGACGAGGTGAGATATTATATGTTGAGGACAAACTTAATTTTTTATTTTTTGTATCAACGATATAAAGGAGTCCATTAACCGCATCAATCTTTTTACATAAAAATTGAATACACTCTTTTGATACCTCTTTTACATTATCACAAAATTCTAATTTTCCATAGAGTTCATTTTCAATTGTCGATATATATCTTTCTTGTTTTTTATTGATAAAAAATTTATCAAGCATACTATAAACAAAATATAATATTATTGAAAAAAGAATAAATAAGGCTATAAATAAATAGATACTCTTCATAATACTATTATTAAGTTTTTGTTTATATTCAGTCAAATTTTTTACAATTTTTTCTTCTGAAGTAACATAGTAATTATTAAGATCTTTTACTAAAAGTGTTAAATCATTAAAATAAACCAACGAATTAATATCAAATTGATTTTTACTAAATTTTTCTAAGTATTGCTGTACACGAGTTAGATTTAAAGAGCTAGATTGTGATTCTTTATCGGTGAGTTTGAGTGTTTTTTGGTAGAGTTTAAACTCTTCAAATATACTATTTAACAAAAACTTTTCTGTTTCATTTGCTTTTTGATGAGAGATATAATACGATCCTTTTTCTCTTAAAGATCCTATGAGTTCTACAAGTTGAGGAAGAGTATAGACAATAGATGAGATAATATGATAATCTGTTTTACTGAGATTTTCAAAAAGACCATAGGTTTCCCCTATTTTTAGGATTTTTAATTCTATTTTATTGATAGTATTATTAAAAGCATAAAATTGATCTGCTTTCCAAAGTCTACGAATCTCTTTTTCAAGTTTTTTATCAGTAATTTTAGAAAGAAGATAGGAGATATGTAAAAACTCCTCTTCTATTTCTTTTTGAGATTGGTTTTTAAATTGTTTTAATCCTCTGTATGTTTTCAAAGAGATATTTATTTTATATAATAAGTCTAACTCTTGTAAGCCTAATAATTGCATATTAGTAATTTTATAATTCGTATCATATTTTTTATAATTTGTATATACATTCATACCCATTATAAAGATACCTACAATATATATACCTGCAATAACTTTTTTATACATTTGTAATCTCTTTTCATTTTGTTTTTATTAAAACTGAGATAACTCTTTATTCATCATCTTTTGCAAACTTTTCATAAAGGAAACTCAAAATCGCTTCTCTACATCGTATATATTCAGGATCACTTTGTAAAGCAACTCTTTCTCGAGGTCTGGGTAAATTTACTTCCAAAACCTCACCAATTGTAGCACTTGGACCATTTGTCATCATAATAACTCTATCACTTAACAAAACAGCCTCATCTATATCATGTGTTATTATTATAACAGTATTTTGAGCTTTTTGTTGTATTCTCATCAAATGTTCTTGCAAATTTGCTCGTGTTAAACTATCCAATGCTCCAAATGGTTCATCCATAAGTAATACTTTTGGGGCTATCGATAAAGCTCTTGCAATACCAACTCTTTGTTTCATACCACCAGAAATCTCATCTGGTTTTTTATCTTTTGCATGGTCTAGGTTTACCATAGAAACATATTTTTCGACACGAGACCGTAACTCTGCGCCATTGAGTTCAGGCATAACTTTTTTGACAGCCATCTCAATATTTTCATATACTGTAAGCCAAGGTAAAAGTGAGTGATTTTGAAATACAACTGCTCTATCTGGACCTGGCCCTTTTACCTCTTTATTTTCTAATATAATCGTACCTTCACTTTGTGAATCAAGTCCAGATATCATATTTAATAAAGTTGATTTACCACAACCACTGTGTCCAATGATTGAGATTATCTCATTTTTTTTGATCTCTAAATCTACATCTACAACCGCTACATAATCATCTTTTCCAGGTATTGGAAATCTTTTCTCAATTTTCTCTAAACTTAAAAATTTTTTACTCATTACGCTTTACCTTTCTTTGTATAATCAAAATAATCTGCAATCTTACCCATCACCAAGTCTAAGAAGAATCCAACAAAACCAACTAATATAATACCAATTATAATATTTTCATAATTTAAGTTATTGTATTCATCCCAAATCCAAAACCCAATACCAATACCACCTGTCAACATCTCAGCTGCGACAATAACCAACCAAGCAATCCCTAGAGAAAGTCTCATCCCTGTAAAGATAAAGGGAACCGCTACTGGTAATATAATCTGAACCACTTTTTCAAACGCTGTAAATCGTAAAACTTTTGCAACATTCATATAATCTTCATTGACACTTCGTACACCTAAAGCTGTATTAATGATAATAGGCCAAATTGATGTAATAAAAATAGTAGATATCGCTGTTGCATTAATATCTTTAAATATAAATAATAGTAACGGTAACCAAGCCAATGGAGATACAGGTTTAAAGATCTGTATAAATGGATCCAAAGCATACTGTGCATTTTTTGACATACCAATAAATAACCCAACTGGAACACCAACTAAAATAGCCAATGCAAAACCACCAAATACTCTCTCTAAAGAGGCTAGTATCTGCCAAAATACACCTTTGTCATCTTGATTTTCAATATAAAAAGGATCCGCTAATGATCCCTCTACCTCATCACCATCTGCATTGATACCCCCAAATGCCACTGTATATGTTGAGCTAGGTGTTGGGAAATCCTCTACAACCGTAGCTATTCCTATCCATACCTGTATGATAATTGCCAAAACTATCAATGGTAAAAATATTTTCTTTAATGTTTCTTTATTCATTGTTTTTCCTTTTTTATACTATTTATTTATATGTACTTGGGCTTTAAGTATTTGAAAAGGAGTAAAAAGATAAACCAAGTACACATACATAAATAGTATTTTTTTGTAAAACCTCAAGAAAACTTGAGGTTTAAATCTTTATGTCTTATTTTGTAGTCACAAACTTAGGATCAGCACAACCAGCTGGTCCATATGGACAAGTATATTTAGGCTGTTTTGTTTCAACAGTCCATTTATTTGCATTCATTAATTCTTTTTTAGAAACTTTTGAATTAACTACATCAAAACCATAAATATATTCTACTGCTTTGTTAGGATCCCAAACTTTACCATCGATAAATTTATTGTATTGATCAACACCATCTTTTTTCCAAGCTGATGGAGGAAGCGTATATCCTACTTCTTTTGCTACTTCTGCAAAGAGATCTGGTCTATATACTTTTTCAATGAGAGCTTTCATATCTACTGCTTTATCAATTTGTCCCCATCTATACATCTGTGTAACAAACCACATACCGTGAGAGTAAAATGGATATGCCGCATAATAGTTAGCAAATGTATTAAACATCGGATTTGCACTATCTACACCTTTGTTATATAAAAATGTTCCTGACATAGATTTTCTAAGTACAGATTTAGGTGCTTTTACATAATTCTTTTTTGCAAGATATTTAATCGCTTCTTCTCTATTTTCCCACGATGCATCGAGCCACATTTGCGCTTTGATAACTGCTCTCATAACAGCTTTTGTTGTTTCTGGATATTTTTTAACAAAATCAGCTCTTGCTTGGAGTACTTTTTCTGGATTATTATTCCAAATATCGTAGTTCGTTACAAGTGCACTCCCTTTCCCTTTAAGTACAATTCTTGAATTCCATGGCTCACCTACACAATATCCTTCAATATTACCAGCTGTTAAGTTAGATGGCATTGTTGGTGGTGGAAATGGTTTAATTGTACAGTCCTCATCAGGTTTTATTCCAGAAGCCGCCATCCAGTATCTTAACTCGTAGTTATGTGTTGAAACAGGGTGTACCATACCAAAAGATAAAGGTTTGTAGTTTGAACCCTCAGCTGCATGTTTTGCATCGATATATTTCTTTAAACTATCTGCAGATACAGGGCGTTCATTTTTATCCAAACCATATTTTTCCATATTTTTAATAATATTATTACCGTAAGTAATAGCATTTCCATTAAAATCTAGAGATAAAAGTGCTTGTAAATTTGCATTTCCATTAATTCCAAGTGTCGCTGCAATTGGCATACCTGCTAATGCATGAGAAAAATCATATTCACCTGAAATTACTTTTTGTTGAATACCTGGCCATCCACCACCTTCTTTAGATACATGGACATCAAGCCCCTCAGCAGCAAAAAAACCTTTCTCTTTTGCGATTACCAATGGTGCACAATCCGTTAAGGCAATAAACCCAATTTTTAATTTTGTTTTTTCAGGAGCAGCAAGTAGTGATGATGCAGCTATTGAAAGACCCAATCCAATTTTTAAAACACTTTTTAACATTTTTTCTCCTTAAATTTTCATTTATATTTTAATGTACGGAAAGTATATCAGATAATTGCTTGAATTGATGCAACTAAATGTATACTTTTTATACAGTATATTCTTAATTTTACATTAAAAAAAAGATACTATACTATTATTAAAAATAAAAGGTAGTAAAATGATTAAGTCAGTGTGTGGATATTGTGGTGTTGGATGTGGTTTAGAGTTTGAAACAGATAAACTTATAGGAGATGTAGCATATCCTACAAATGAGGGAAAACTATGTAGTAAAGGAGTATCTGAACTGATCAGTATCCAAACCTCTACTCGCCTACTTCGTCCTAAAATACGGGAAAGTATACATTATGACTTTAAAATAGCTACTTGGGAAAAGACTATTAATACAATCGCAACAAAAATTCAAACTACACCGAAAGAAAAAGTAGCTTTTTATCTCTCTGGACAATTATTAACTGAGGATTATTATCTCGCCAATAAACTTGGTAAAGGATTTATAGGGACATCCCATGTCGATACAAATAGTCGTACATGTATGTCTAGTACCGTTGTTGCTTACAAAAAAGCTTTTGGTATTGATTATGTTCCTGTCCATATGCATGATATAGATGATACTGATCTTTTACTCCTAATAGGTGCAAACACAGCAGAAGCACATGTCGTATTTCACAATAGAATCAAAAAAGCAAAGAAAAATGGCTTAAAAGTAGTTGTCATAGATCCTCGTTATACCGATACTGCAAAAATGGCAGATCTTCATTTGCCACTTAAAGTGGGTTCAGATATAGATTTTTTCAATCTTATTATAAAACGGATATTTGATGAAGGCTTAGAAGATCAAGAATTTATTGAAAATTATGTCAATAACTATACTCTTTTAAAAAATAAATTTAAAAGAGTAGCCGTCACAAAAATGCTCAAAAGAACAGGACTTACAAAAGAACAATTTGAAGAGTTTTGGATACTTTTTAAAGAAAACCACAATATCATCTCTGCATGGACTATGGGTCTAAATCAAGCAAGTCAAGGGGTAGACAAAAATTTAGCTATTATAAATATTCATCTTCTTACAGGAAAAATATTCAAAAAAGGCAATGGACCTTTTAGTCTTACAGGACAACCCAATGCCATGGGTGGGAGAGAAGTGGGTGCACTTTCCACTATGCTAGCAGTACATTTAGATTACAATAAAGAGTCCATAGAAGCGGTAGCAAAATTTTGGAATACTAAAAATCTTGCTACCAAAAATGGATACACTGCTACACAAATGCTCGAAAAAGATATAGAGGTACTTATCATTTGCCATACCGATCCTGTATATCATCTACCAAATAGAAACAAAGTAGAAAAGCTTATGCGAAAAATACCTCTCGTGGTCAATATAAATGCCTATGAAAGTAGTGAAACATCCTATTTTTCACATATAGAACTCCCCGCAGCACCGTGGGGAGAAAAAGAAGGAACACAAACCAATCTTGATAGAACCATAACAAAACAAGAACAACTCTCAAGAACTTCAATTGATTGTAAAAAAGATTGGGAAATATTCCAACTTATTGCTCAACGATTAGGATATAAACATGCTTTTAATTTTCAAAATCCTCAAGAGATATTCGAAGAGTATCAAGAGATGACAAAACTCAATCCACATCTTAATATATATGAAACATCTTATGAAAAGCTCAAAAAAGAGCCATTTGTTTGGGGAAAAGATATTTATAAAAATAAAGAGTTTTTTACAGATAATAAAAAAGCAAACTTACATTTTGTAGAAAACAAACTTTTAAGTGAAAAAACAAATAAGGAATATCCTTTTGTTTTACTTACAGGGCGTACACGAGACCAATGGCATAGTGGTACCAAAACAAATCTACCTCGCACACTTCTTAATTTTAAAGCCTTAAACTTTTGTGAGATCAACAAACAAGATGCAAAAGAGTTAGATATCAATCATAATGATCCTATAAAAATCCTCTCACCTCAAGGAGAACTCAATACTATTGCCTATCTTACAGATACAATAAGAGAAAAAACAATCTTTATACCTATAAGTAATAGAGATATCAACTATGTAACCAATGATATTTTGGATAAAGACTCTTTACAACCTGATTATAATCATAGTGCGGTGAAGATAGAAAAGATTTAAGAAAAATTTATTTTTCTTAAAGGGTATTATTTCTTTTGTAAAATCTCTTTTTCTACACACTCCTGTGATAGTGGCTTTGAATAATAAAATCCTTGGATATCAAAACATCCATGCTCTTTTAAAAATTCTATTTGTTCTTTTGTTTCAACACCCTCAGCGATTACATCCAAGTTTAAGTTGTGTGCCAAATCTATAATAGTTTTGGCTATAACTTGATCGTCTTTATCAAAAGTAACCCCATCCACAAAAGATTTGTCTATTTTAAGTTTGTCTATTGGCATATTCTTTAAATGAGAAAGTGAGGAGTATCCTGTACCAAAATCATCTATAAGTAGATAAAATCCCAAATTTTTTAACTTTTTAAGAGTCAAAATAGTTTTTTCAAAATTATCCATCATTGAACTTTCTGTTATTTCAAGTCCAATCCAGCTCGGATCACACTTTGATTTTTCAAGAAGTTCCGTAATAGTTTTAATAAAATCTTCACTCTCTTTGAGTTGATGAAGTGAAACATTTACAGAAATTTTTCCTGGGTTTAATCCTTGTTTTTTCCATGAAGCAACGGTATAAAAGATACTTTTTAATATCCAATTACCAACCTCAGATATGAGTCCTGAGTATTCCAAATATGGGATAAACTTGTCAGGAGAGATAATACCTAGTTTACTATCTTTCCATCGTATAAGTACTTCCATACCAATAAGTGTACCTTCTTTAGAGTTGTATTGTGGTTGAAAATACAAAGAAAACTCATCTTTTTTTAATGCTTTTTTTATATTGGATTCTAGTATTAGTTTGTCAAGTGCCTTTTGTGTTAAATCTTGTGTATAAAAACAAAAGGTATTTTTCCCTGACTTTTTTGCATTGTGCATAGCACTATCAGCATTTTTAAAAAGAGCTGTTGTGGTGATTCCATCATTTGGATAAATTGCAATTCCTGCACTAAAGCAGATCTCCAAATCATTAAACATCACTTCGATACTGGAATTATTTGTTTTCTCTTGTATCTCTTTTATAAGTCTTACAGGAGCCATTTTATCATCAACATTATGAAGTAAAATAGCAAAACTATCCCCACCAATCCTTGCTATACTATCCTCTTTTTTCATAATACCTTGAACCCATAAAGCAAAATTTTTGATTATTTCGTCACCTACTGTATGTCCAAAAGATTCATTAACAATTTTTAAATCATCTATGTTAAGTAATATGATACAATTCATAAAATCATGATGTTCTGAAAGATCAATTGATTCTTGCAATTGTTTGATAAACTTTTCTCTGTTTGGGAGATTTGTTAATGAATCATAATGTTTTTCATACAAAAGTTTTTCTTGTGTTTGTATCAGTTCAGTCACATCACTACAGTGTTCTAAATAAGCATACACTTCACCATTTTTATTTTTTAGAGGGGAGATTGTAATTTGTTCAAGTTTTTTAATATTATCTTTATCTCTATCTTCATGTAAAATTGAACTTATATTTTGTGTTTTGATCACCTGCTCCAAAAGACAAATATGATTTGGTGTATTACAAGGTCGTTTTATTTGATGCAACACTTCATAACATTTTTGATTGTTTTTATCTTTTACATTCTCAACTTTCATCTGTTTTTTTGAAGCTTCATTCATTAACATAATAGTAAAATTCTCATCTATTACTCGAATAGGATCAATAACCCCATCAATAATATTTTGTAAATTTTGATATTTTTCTTCTATCAAATCTTTTTCTTTTGAAATATTTTGCATTTTTATTTGTTTAAAAATATTTTTAAACTCTACTTGTAACTCTTTTACAATGAGAGGTTTGATTAAAAATCCAGTCACATGTAAACGAATAGCTTCATGTAACATAGCATTATCATTAAATGCTGTTAAAAAAATAAAATATTGATTTGGATTTATCCTTTTTACTTTTTTACACAATTCTAAACCGTTCATTTTAGGCATCTGCATATCAGAAATAATTAATTCAAAAGAATGTTTTTGCAATAAATCAAGTGCTTCTATTCCATTACTCGCAAAATCAATACTATCAGAATAATATTGTAAAATTTTTCCTAATGATTGGTGCAATTTTTTTTCATCTTCTACTACTAGTATTGAATTAAATTTATTCTTGATCATCATCTATATCCTTATATTCTATCATTACTTTAAAACACGCACCTTGATGTCCAATATTATTATATTGAAATAGTTCATTATTTGCAATAATACTTCCACCAAAACTTTCTTGTATAATTTTTTTACTCATATACAATCCAATTCCTGTACCATTATTTGATTCTTTAGTGGTAAATCGTGCCTGAAAAATTTTGTCTAAAATATTGTTATCAATTCCACCTGCATTATCTTTTATCATAATACTTATTTTATTTTTAACTTTTTTAATATCTATAAATACTAATCTTTTTTCTATCGTAGATTTTATAAATGCATCCGCAGAGTTATTTAAAATATTTAATAGTACTTGCACCAATTCATTTTCACATGCATACAATTCAATATTTTCTATATTTTGCACAACTTCAATATCAGTATTTTTATATTTTGATTGGATCAGTTTCAATGTTTTTTCTACAGTTTTTTCTATATAAAAATATGTTTTTATTTTCTTGGCATTAAAAAAATTTTTAAAATCATCTATAGTATCAGACATATATGTTACTGCATTCATAATAGAAGATGAAGCAATAGTAATATCTTCTTTTTGAAAATCATCAAACTCACTTTTGATCTCCAAAACACCTATATTTGCACTTACAATTGAGAGTGGTTGTTTCCACTGATGTGCAATATTATCTATCATCTCTCCCATAGCTGCCATTTTTGATTGTTGACTTAATAAAATGTCTTTTGCTCGTATATCTTTTTCATATTCCAAAACTTGTGTTATATCTGTAAATACACCTACATAGTTCTCTACATCATTCTGTTCATTACTGATAATACTAATATTTAAAAATGAAGCATATATCTCACCATTTTTTTTCTTATTGAATATCTTTCCAGACCAAGTATTTTTATTTTGGATACTTTGCCACATTTCCTTGTAAAACTCTTTTTCATTGAGACCTGCATTTAATAAAGAAGGATTATTCCCTATTAATTCTGTGCGTGTATATCCAGATATTTTGCAAAAAGATTTATTGACACTTATTATAATACCATTTTTATTGGTTACAACTATCCCCTCTGTCACATTTTCAAATACTTTAGATGATATTTTCAACTCATATGTTTTTTTAGATACTAGGTTTTCTAAGTTTTCTTGATACTCTTTTATTGCTCTCGTTTTATCTATTTTATCTACAATATTTTCAAGAGATTGACTCATTTGATCAAATTCAATTGGTTGTAAAATATATCCATCTACACCAATCTTTATACTTTCGATAAAAAGTGATATTTCACTATAACCAGAGATAATAATACAGTTTTGTGTTTGATCTATCTCTTTTATTTTTTTTAACATATCAAGACCATTCATTTTAGGCATATAAATATCAGTCAATACAATATCAAATTTTTGTTCTGTAAATCTTAAAAAACCCTCTTCTCCATCTTTTGCCAAAATAATACTTTTGAAAAATTTATTTAAATAATGTAAAACTTGTGAAGCAATACTTTCCTCATCTTCTACATAAAGTACTGTTAAATTTTTAGATATCTTTTGTAAATTTTCTAAAGTCATGAAACTTATTCCTTTCAAGTATTTTTTTAGCGTTTATATAAAACATTCTTATCCTTTTCATTTTACATTTACTTTAATTAATACAAGATTATTTTATATGTACTTTCATGAGCCTTTTTTTATCAGCCCAGCTTCTTGTAAAAAAGGGCTAAAAACAAAATCAATCTTTTTAACTCTATCGTAAGAAGCATAACTCAAATATAATATATCTTTTGCACGAGTTACCGCCACATAAAAAAGTCGTCTCTCCTCTTCTAAACTCCCCCCTTTACTCATCAGTGTCCGATTTGGAAAACGACCATCCATAAGATCGACCACATACACCTCCTTGAACTCCAAACCTTTACTTGCATGTACAGACAAAAGGTTGACTCCCCCACCTTCACTCATCTCACCACCACCCAAAATCATGGCATTGATAAAATTGTTTAATTTGGTATGTCTATTTGAAAGTTGTTTTAGCGTTTCTACTCTTCTATTAGATTTGACTTTGGCAGCACTTTTCATGCTTTCATTGATCGTACCATCTTTTTGTTTGGCTCGATGAGTACACAACGATTCTATAATTGATTCAAAAAATTTATGTTTTTGAATGTGTATTATCATATTTTTTGGATTTTGTATCCGTTTGAGTTCTTTTATAAGTGTGTAAAAATCATACAAAAAGACTCCCCCCTCAAAAGTAAGTTTTGGATGTTTTAAAATATTATTATTTAAAAACCGTACATCCCAACCCAAATCTTTAAACTTTGAAACACTTCCCATCTCTATAAAATCATCAAATAGACCTAACTGAACATTGGTCACTTTTCTACTTTGGTACGGTTTGATGATACTATTGTCTGGATTAAGCAGTCCATGGAAAATATTTCCATGCCCTACTCGTAAAAGTGCCTCAAATATCTCTTTTGCAATCGCTTTTCCTATATTTTTGCCATATTCTACAAGATGTATAAATGCCATCATATCATTACTATTGACCATTAATACAATCAGATCAAGTACAACCTTTATCTCTCGTGAATCAAAGAAACTATGCCCACCTTTTCTTTTACACTCAATTCCTGCATCTCTTAGATTGGCTTCGATACCATCAGCACTGGAATTATTTCTATAAATAATAGCCATATCTTTTGTTTTATTTTTAGATTTTGCAATATTCTTTGCTATATATTCATACTGTATATACAACTCATCAAATTTTAAAAGTTGAGGAATATGCTCTCTCTCAGGGCGTACCACTTTGAGAGATTTTTCATAAATACGAGGATTGTGTTGTATCACTTTATTTGCAAGATCCAAAATAGGAGCAGTGGAACGGTAGTTTTTATCGAGTGTGTATATCTTTGCACCTTTATATCGGGTATCAAAAGAGGATATAATATTGATGTCACTTCCATTAAAAGCATAAATACTTTGATCATAATCCCCCACACAAAATAAACTTTGAGGTTTAAATCCATCGAGAAGTTTCCCTTGTAATGGATTGGTATCTTGATATTCATCGACCAAAATCTCCACAAACTCAAACTCCTCCTCTTTTTGAAGCTCCAACATATTGGTCAATAGATCATCAAAGTTTACATATCCATATTTTTTTTTCAGCGTATTAAACTCTGCAATCACATCTTCATAGATAAGTGTATACTGTTTTTGTTCCTCGTTTTTATTTCCCATCCATGTGTCAAAATCTTCATCATAACTACTATTGAGATATAAACTATACATATCGTACAAATAACCACCATCATACGGTTTTGTATCTGTTTGATTTACAAAAACTCTTTTTTCATATACAGATTTAAAAAGCGTTTTTAGTTCACTTGGTTGCTTCAAAGTGATAGGTTTTCCCAACTTTTTCAAAAGTTTGTAACTCACACTATGAAAAGTACCCGATACAATTGACTTTGCAATTTTATCATCAAAAAAGTTAGCAACACGCATAATCATCTCCGCTGCTGCTTTATTGGTAAATGTCAAAAGCAAAATTTGCTCTGGTTTGACACCACTTTGTAGCAGATGTCCTATTCTCCCTACTATTGTAGAAGTTTTGCCCGTACCAGCACTAGCAATAGTAAGATTGTGTCCGAGTTGGGTTGTAGCAGAAGCATGTTGTTCTTGGTTTAAATTTGATAAAGGCATAAAGTGATAAAATCCTCGTAAATTAGTATAAGTCGAATCATACTCAAAAGGATGTTAATATTGAATAATAATAACTTGACTTGTTGTTTACAATTGTGTATAATTACACAAAAGAAGGTCATAATGCCAACTATATTGAGAATAGAAGGTTATAGGTTTTTCTTTTTTAGTAACGAACACAATCCTAAACATATCCATATTGAAAAAGGTGATGGCTATGCAAGAATTGAATTAGATACTTTAAAAGTAACAGATAATTATAATTTAAATTCAAAAGATTTAAAAAAATTGATAAAATTAGTAAAAGAAAATAATAAAAAGCTACAAGGAGCATGGAATGAGTACTTCAATCAATAGATCTCTTATAAAATCAGTTGGATTTGCAGAAGATAAAATGTTTATAGAACTAAATACATCAAGAGTATTAACTGTTCCTTATACTTACACTAAAAAAATACAAAATGCAAAGATAGAAGAGTTAAAAAACTATAGACTTATTGCTGGTGGTATTGGTATTTTTTTTGAAGATATAGATGAAGATATATCCGTAGAAGGAATAATACAAGATTTTGGAAATGAATCTAAAAGAATCAACATATCAGTACAAGCCAACTTTTTAGATATAGCAGATAACTATGCAAAAGAACACCATCTCAGCCGTTCTGCCCTATTCCAAAAAGCTACATTGGAGTATATAGCTTCTTAAGATTATTTTCTTCGTGTATTTTGTCTTATTGAAACTACAAATTGATAGATGAGATAAGCGATGATTGTTCTATATATTAGAGTAGTAAGATTTAATTCATCAAGACCTGTCATAATTGCAAATGGATTTAAATTGTTACTAAATTCATAAAATTTACAATCTAATGTAGAAAATGCATAGATAACATATGAAGCTAAAATAATTGAAGCCATCATCTTTATTGACATTCTTTTATTCTCAAAAATTTCACAAAAATTAAAGATAATTATTAATAAACTTAAAAATACTGGAATTGCATAATATTCAGTAAAAGGTTGTTCATCAAAAGTTTTTATATGTGAATAAAAAAAAGTTAAACTTATAATCCAAAATAAAGCCAATAAAGCATCTTGAGAATGATTTGATGATATATCATGTATTTTAAATACTAACCATTCAAACCAATTTTTCTTTTTATCTCTTTCTAATTCTTCTTCTCTTTTTTCCATCTCTATTGCATAATATTTATTAGCTTCAATAATATTATTTTGTTGTTCAAAAGAGTCTTTTATTATTCTTGCTGTTTCACGATTAGCAATATTTTTTGATTCTAATTTATCGTTGTTATCATTTTTCATATCTAAAAAGTTTGATTCATCTTTAAAAATAGAATCTACAAAATTAACAGTATCTTTAAATTTAGTATTTCTAAAAAGTGCTAACTTTGAAAAAGTAGTATATTTAAAATTCACTAATTTAATAAACTCTGATTCTGTCAAAATTGATATATCAGTAAAGGTTGTTTTTTCAAATCTTGTACAATTAAATTTAGTTTTATAAAAATCACATAGTGATTTAAATTTGACATTTTTAAAACATGCAGTCTTTATAAATTTCGATTCTTTAATTTCAACTTTTTTATCAAATATAGTATTTAAACTATGAAATTTTTCCACTTTTATATTATTCATTTTAAATGTATTTAGAAGATGTAAGTTATACATATTTAATGTTTTAATACTTGTTTCATCTCCAATAATTTCTATTGTCTTATAATAGTTAGGAATAATATTCTTTTCCTTATTTCCTAGTTTAATCAAATTTACTTGAATATCTTTAAAATAAATATCTACATCACCACCTGAGACAACAATAATATCACCATTATGTTTTGTATCTATAAAGTGTAATTTTGTATATTCTTTTTTATCATAAAACATTATATTACCTCTTACTTTAGTATGTAGAATTGACAATTCATTTGTATTATGTAATATTAAACCATCTAACACTATACCATCATAGATAAATAAATGACCTTCATTATCATTTACTAATGGAGGGATTAATGATTTTTCTTTATTACTATCATAATCATCTAATGAGTTAAATAAGTCCCAAAAATAAATCCTTTTGTCTTTACTACTACTCCAATCTAGTGAACCATTTTCAGAAAACGTAAACCAACCATTTGTATTTGTCTTTTCACAATGTAAAATACATTTATTAACATCACTAGTTAATTCTTTTTCTTCGTCATCAAATTTTTTTTTACAAACACTACAAATATATTCAGCCATTTACCAACCTCCATTAAAATTCATCTATATTTTATCATAAATCCAAACTAAATCAATCATTTGGTAAAATACATTTTAATATAGGATTTGAATTATGAAAGAAAAAAAGAAAATGAATATTGAAAAATTAAAAAATAAAACTATCAGATGGCAAAATGTGAATAAAAAAGCAATAGATGCGTACAATAAAAGAATAAAAGAAAATGGTTTATTTGGCGATGAATTTAGGAGATTTTAATGACACAAACACAATACAACAAACAAATAGAAATTTTAATATCGTATGCAAAAGCATACTATGTCGATGACAACCCAATAGCAACAGATGAAGAATATGACAAACTCCATCGTGAGGTTTTGGCTTATGAGTCATCTAACCCTACACATACACACCCAAATACTCCTACACAAAGAGTAGGTGGTGGTGTTTTAGATGGATTTGTAAAAGCAAAACATCTTAGCCGTATGTGGTCGCAAGAGGATATTTTTGATACGGAAGAGCTAGAGGACTGGATAAAACGAGCGAGTAAAGTGGTAGATAATCATACTATGTCGTTTGTTTGTGAGCCAAAATTTGATGGGGCTAGTCTCAATATCATTTATGAAAATGGTATTTTAAAACAAGCTATCACAAGAGGTGATGGGAGTGTAGGAGAAGATGTAACCCAAAATGTCAAAACTATCCACTCTATTCCACTCTCTATAGATTATGATGGACTTATAGAGATACGAGGGGAGATTGTGATCAAAAAAGATGATTTTGACATTATCAATAAAGAGAGAATGCAAGAGAGAGGACAAATTTTTGCCAATCCACGAAATGCAGCAGCTGGAAGCTTACGACAATTAGATAGTGCAATAACAGCAAAAAGAAAGCTTTTTTTTAATGTATGGGGTATAGGGGAAAACAGTTTAGAATTTGAAAAAAGTAGCGAAGCTATCTCTTTTATACACTCTCTTGGTTTTGCAAAACCACCGATTCAAACTTTGTGTACAACAGTAGAAGAGATAGAAAGCGTATATCATGAAATTATCGCTAAACGAGAGAGTATCTCTATGGGTCTTGATGGTATGGTTATCAAAATAGATGACTTACAAGCTCAAAGTGACTTAGGATATACAGTAAAATTCCCTAGATGGTCTTGTGCATATAAATTTCCAGCAGTTGAAAAAACAACAAAAGTTTTGAGTATCACTCTTCAAGTAGGACGAACAGGAGCTATTACCCCCGTAGCCAATGTAGTGCCAACTCTCATAGATGGTTCTACAGTAGCAAGAGCAACTTTACATAATTTTGATGAGATAAAAAGGCTTGATCTCAAACTCAACGATGAAGTTATCATCATAAAAAGTGGAGATATTATCCCTAAAATAACCAAAGTATTTACAGATCGTAGAGATGGAACACAAATAGATATACCGACTCCTACAAATTGTCCTGAATGTAATAGTGAACTACTCATAGAAGAGATACTTATCAAGTGTCAAAACCTTGATTGTCCTAGTCGAGTGGTCAATAGTATCATCTATTTTGCTAGTAAAAACTGTATGAATATAGATGGATTAGGTATCAAGATAGTAGAGCTTTTAGTCAATAAAGAGAAGATAAAAGATGTACTTGATTTGTATAATCTAAAAGCTGAAGATTTAGAAGGTTTGGAGAGTTTTAAAGAAAAAAAAATCAATAATCTTTTAAATGCCATACAAAATACCAAACATACAGAACTTCATAGAGTAATAAATGCTCTTGGTATAGAACATATAGGGGAAGTAGCTAGTAAACAGATATGTTTAGAGTTTGGTTTAAATATTTTAAATGTCACATCAGAAGAACTTGAATCCTTAGATGGTATAGGTGAACAGATGGCAAACTCGTTGCTAGAGTTTATACGAGTCAATAAAGATTTAATCAAAAAACTTTTTGAAATCATTGAGCCTATAGTGGAGGAAAAAATAGAAGTTCTTGAAAATCCATTTAAAGATAAAACAGTGGTGTTAACAGGGACTATGTCTGTAAGTCGTGGAATCATAAAAAAAGAGTTAGAAGCTCTTGGAGCTAAAGTATCTGGAAGTGTTTCTAAAAAAACGGACTATCTTATTTATGGTGAAGATGCTGGAAGTAAATATGACAAAGCAGTGAGTTTAGCTGTCAAAACACTTACGGAAAATGAGATGAAAGATATACTTCACTAAAAAGAGTTGATATTGTTAGAATAATTACAGAGTAATGATTTATTTTGATCTGATTCACCAAATAGGTGTTGAACAATATTTCAAATATTTTTTGATTTGCATATTTTCCCTTATAAGTTAAAAACAGCTATAATATAATTTAAAATCTAATAAATGGGGATAAAATATGTACGATGTACTAATTATTGGTGGTGGAGCTGCTGGGTATGGATGTGCCTTGACTTTGGCATCAGTTGAAAACACTCAAGAGTGGGCTAAAGAGAAAAAATACCTTATGATAGATAATGGGAAAAGTGATATTTTAAATGCAAGCTTTTTTAACCTATCTGGGGTACAATTTGGTATAGGTGGAGATGAATTATATGCTAAGATGCAAATGCAACTCAAAAACTTCAAATCATGCGAAACTCAAAATGACACAGTAACAAAGCTAGAGAAGAGTGGTGAGTTCTTTACTGTATCTACACCAAATGAAACATATACTGCAAAAATCGTGGTTATTGCAACTGGTATGCATAAGTTTGAGATAGATTGTGACATGACCAATGTTATAGCACATAGTGATGTGATGAAACCAGGGAAAATAGCCCTTGATAACAATAATAATAAAATAGCAGAAAATTTATATGTTGCTGGACTTGCCAGTGGAGCGAAAACTATGTTTGCAATTGCAAATGGTGAGGGTGCAAAAGTTGCTTGTGAGATTTTTAAACTTTGGACTGGTAAATCTAGCGTAGCACATGATACGATCAAAGATAAAAAAATATGAATCAAAAAAAGATATTTCTCACCAATGATGATGGTTGGGATGCAAAAGGTTTAGCAAAACTTATTGAGGCACTTCGACCATTGGCACAAATATTTGTAGTTGCTCCTGCCAATGAAAAATCTGCATCTGCTCATAGTATGACACTTACCCGACCTATGAGAATGGTAAGTGTAGATGATGACTTTTATAAAATGGATGATGGAACACCTACAGATTGTGTATTTATAGGACTTAATAATCTTTTTGATGATGAGAACAAACCTGATTTAGTTATAAGTGGAATTAATATTGGTTCTAATATGGGTGAAGATATTACTTATAGTGGTACTGTTGCGGGTGCTAGTGAAGCGGTACTTCAAGGTGTTCCTGGTATTGCTATTAGTCAAGTATTTAATGACTTGAATAATGCTAATAAGAATGCTTGGGAATATGAACTAGCACAGAAAACTATTTATGATTTGGCAAAAAAAATACTAGAAGATAAATTTCCTTTGGGGACACGAAAACTTTTAAATATCAATATTCCACCGTGTAGTATAGAAGAGTGTAAAGGTTTAAAGATTACAAAAGCTGGATATAGAGAGTATGGAAATGATTCTAAAAGGCATAGTAACCCTAGAGGTGAAGAGTTTTATTGGATAGGTTTACACCCACTTATTTGGCAAAGTGATGAGAGTAAGAGTTGTGATTTTGAAGCGGTTAAAGATAACTTCGTTTCAATAACACCAATACAACTTGATATGACAAGTTATAACGATATAGAAACATTAAAAGGATGGATAACAAATGAGTAATTTTACAGAAGAATTAAATAAAGATATAAAAAAACTAGTAGGTATTTTAAAAGATGAGGAGCAGCTAGCTGAAGTTTTAAAAAGAAAACTCACTAAAAAAGAGATGAAATATTATAAACTTAAAATGGCAAATGAAGAGGAATCAACAATGTTAAAAGAGTTACAATGTGACAGTGAAAGATTTGAAGCGATTAAAAAACAAACTATAGTCAAACTTAATCAAGAAAAAATCAAAAAAGAACTCATACTCTAATGTGTATACTGAAAAAGAGTGTACTTTGTAGTATATCTCTCTTTATTTTTATAGGCTGTTCTTCTAAGATAGAGCAAAAACCAAACATTTCAAAAGCAAATTTTCAAAAAATTTTGTGGAAAGATTTAGATGGTTTTAAGAGTGATGATTTAGGGACAGCCTTAGAAGTATTTCAAAAAGATTGTCAATCCTCCTCAAGATATAAAAATCTTACAGATGTTTGCACTAAAGCATCAGAACCCCAATATTTACAAAATCCTTCCTCTTTTTTTATTCAAAATTTCAATCCTTACCAACTTCTCTCTGATGATGGCGATACAACAGGTATGATTACAGGATATTATGAGCCACTTTTACAAGGAAGTTATACACAAACTAAACGATTTCAATATCCAGTATATGAAGTACCTTCAAATTTAATCACTATCAATCTAAAAAAGTTCGCTACTATAGATTCAAATTCTATAGTACGAGGAAAATTATACAATAATACAATCATTCCATATCAAACAAGAGAAGAGATAGAATCTATCAATCACAAAGATAATACAAATCTAACCCCTATTTGTTTTGTGGACAATAAAATTGACCTCTTTTTTTTACAAATACAAGGAAGTGGAAAAATACAACTCACAGATGGGTCATTTATCAATATAGGGTATGGAGAACAAAATGGTCACTCTTATTATGCTATAGGGAAAAAACTTATAGAGATGGGTGTGATACAAAGAGAAGATATCTCTCTACAATCAATAAAAAAATGGCTAGAGGAACATCCTGATACAATAGATGAAATTTTAAATTTTAATAAAAGTTATGTTTTTTTTAAACAAAGTACACAAACAGCCACAGGAAGTTTGGGGACAGAACTCACTGCAAATAGAAATATAGCTGTTGATAGAAAAAATATCCCTTTAGGATTTCCTGTGTTTATCAATACTACTAACCCAATCACAAAACAGCCCATAAAAAAGCTTATGGTAGCAGCTGATACAGGTGGTGCTATAAAAGGAAAAATACGAGCTGATCTCTTTTTTGGATACGGAGAAGCAGCAGCACAATTAGCAGGGAAAATGAAACAACAAGGTGAATTGTTTTTACTAATACCCAATACTATAAACACACAAGGAGTAAAATATGCACATTACCAATAAAATATCCAATGCTTTTCACAAGTTTGCAACCAAAGAGTTCCCTCCCACTTTTCAAAATATTATCAATAAAGGATATGTCAATATTCTTGGATTGGATATGAGTGAATTTGAAAATCCAACAAGTTACAAAACATTAAATGAACTTTTTACAAGAGAGCTTACTGTTGAGAGAAAGATAGATGAAAATGACAAAAGTTTCATCTCACCTGCTGATAGTTTTGTGAGTGAATCAGGTGATATACAAGAGGAAACAGCATGTCAAATAAAAGGGATGCGGTACAATGTAAAAGAACTCTTAACTCAAGATATAGAATATGATAATTTTATAAAACTTAAAAATGGCTCATTTATGAACTTTTATCTAAGTCCAAAAGATTATCATAGATATCATTCATGTTATGATTGTCAAGTCACTAAACTTATTCATGTTCCAGGGAAATTATATCCTGTTAATTTTACTTATTTAAATAAACAAGAGAGTTTATTTGTAGAAAATGAACGGGTAATTATAGAGTGTAAAACAAAAGAAAACAAACTTTTTTATATGGTATTTGTAGGGGCATTAAATGTAGGTAAAATGATATTTTCATTTGAACCTCGGGTCAAAACGAATACAAATGTTGATTATCCTACGGTGTATGAATATGACAATTTACACATTACTAAAGGTGAGTGTTTAGGCTATTTTGAGATGGGTTCTACAGTGCTATTATTTTGGGAAAAAGATATGGTAAGCCTTGAAAATATCATCAATACAAAAGTAAAATTTGGGGATCTAATATCTACAATTGTATAATTTGATTAAATTTTAGATATAATTTGGAAAATTGACATAAAAAAAATATAAAAAAGGTACATACTTAATGGTTAAAATTGTAAAATTAAAAAAGACTTTTGGTTCGAGAGTTCTCTTTCAAGATATAAATCTTTCTTTTGATACAGGGAAAAGATATGGTTTGATCGGAGCAAATGGAGCTGGTAAAACAACTTTTCTCAATATGTTGAGTGGCACTGAAGAGATTACAGAGGGTGAAGTTCAGGTTCAAAATGGTAAAAAAGTAGGTGTTTTAAGTCAAAATCAATTTGCTTATGAAGAGTTTACTTTAGCAGATACTGTATTGTATGGAAATAAAAGACTATTTGATGCAATTAAAAGGAAAGAAGAACTTTACCTAGAAGAGTATACAGATGCTATTGGAGAAGAACTTGGTGAATTAGAGATGATTTGTTGTGAAGAAGATCCTACTTATGAATATGATGTAAAAATCACTAAAATATTAGAATCTTTAGGTTTTGCTTCTGAAACACATGGTGAACTAATGAGTACGATTACAGGTGGTAATAAATTTAAAGTTTTATTAGCGCAAGTTCTATACCCAAAACCAGATGTGTTATTTTTAGATGAGCCTACAAATAACCTCGATATGGAAACAATTGCATGGTTAGAAAATCAATTGCAACACCACGATGGTACAATGGTAGTTATTTCACATGATAGACACTTTTTAAATGCTGTTTGTACAAATATTTTAGATGTAGATTTTAAAAAGATTAGAGAATTTACAGGTACATATGATGATTGGTATATCGCTTCTACAGTAATTGCAAAACAAGCAGGTGTTGATAGAGATAAAAAACTCAAAGAAAAAGAGGAACTTGAAGCTTTTGTAAGAAGATTTTCTGCAAATGCATCAAAAGCAAAACAAGCAACATCACGGCAAAAGCAACTTGACAAACTTGATATTTCTGCTATTGAAGTAAGTTCAAGAAGAGATCCTTCGATTGTATTTAGACAAGAAAAACCTATCTCAAAAGAGGTTTTAGAGTTTAAAAACATCACAAAATCTTATGATGGAGAAATTGTACTAAATGACTGTTCTTTAATGTTGGAGAAAAAAGACAAAATTGCTCTCATTGGACCAAATGGTGCAGGTAAAACAACTTTATGTGAAATTTTAATGGATAATATCAAGCCAGATTCAGGTGAAGTAAAATGGGGAGCTACTGCAAATGTGAGTTATTTTCCTCAAAACTCAACTGATTTGATCAAAGGTGATATCACTTTATACGATTGGTTAAGAGATTTTGATAGAGATGCAGATATTGCAGAGATTAGAAACTGTTTAGGTAGAATGTTATTTAATGGTGAAGAGCAAGAAAAATCAGTTGTCAACTGTTCTGGTGGAGAAAAACACCGAATGATGTTGAGTAAAATAATGCTCGAGAAAAGAAACTTTTTAGTTTTGGATGAGCCTACAAATCACCTTGACTTAGAAGCTATTATAGCACTTGGTGAGGGTCTATTGGCTTATGAAGGTACTGTTATCTGTGTGTCTCATGATAGAGAGTTATTAGATGCCTATGCAAATAGAATAATAGAGATTCAAGAAGATGGTACTATCACTGATTTTGATGGAACATATGAAGAGTTTTTAGAATTTAAAGAAAAATAAAACTATGAAAGAGTTATTATTTTTTGCTTTTTTAGCTATTATCATAATTATTTTTTTCAAAAGAGTAAAAGTCCTTGACTTTTTACTCTATAATTTTAATATAAGTATAAGTAACAATACTTTACTTGTTATATTAACATTCTTTTTAACTCTTCTTTTAGTCGCAGGTATGTTATTTGACAATACAAAAGAAAAATATGGAAATATTAGTGAAAATTATGATAATTTAAAACCTAAAGAGGACAAAAGACCCCATAGATATTTTGATGTCAATACATATGATTAGAATTTAAAGAATAGTTTAAGTACATATTAGATATAATCCCAAAATAATTTTATACTCAAGGAATCAATAATGGCAAGAAGATGTATGCTATCTGGAAAAGGCCCAATGTCTGGGAACAATGTAAGTCACGCTAAAAACAGAACTAAAAGAAAGTTTTTACCAAATTTAAGAACAGTAAGAATCAGTCTAGAAGACGGTACTACTCAAAAAATCAAAATATCAGCAAAAGAACTTAGAACTCTTAAAAAGAATTCATAATAAAAATATGATCTTTTTATGAATATAAGAAGCATCAAAAAAGCACTGGGTTGGGAATATAAAGTTACCAAGCCAGCGTTTAACTTAGATAAAGAGATTTACTCTCAATTCAAACACTTTAGACTTCCCCTTATACTTTTACAACTTATTATGATAATCGGTACTGTTGGATATATGGTTATTGATGATTTTCCTATATTAGATGCAATTTATCAAACAGGAATAACTTTTACAACTGTTGGGTTTGGAGAGGTCAAAGAGATCTCACAAGCAGGAAGATTATTTACTATTACTCTAATCATTTTTGGTTTTTTGATATTTACACTTTCTATAACTGCTCTGATTCAAGTATTGGTAAAAGGAAAGTTTTTAGATTTATATAAGGAGCGAGATATGTTATATAAAATAGCAAGACTACGAAATCATTTTGTTATCTTTAATCATAATGAATATAGTATTCAATTAGCCAATCAGTTTAAACAAAATCATATTCCATTTATTATTGTCGATCCACGAGAAGATATGGAGCAAATAGCCTTAAAATACAACTATCCTTATTATATTAAAGAGGAAACATATACAGAAAAAGCATTTTTAAAGTCTCATCTTTCTAGTGCAAAAGGAGTTATCTCCTTATCAAAAAATATTGCAGATAGCATCACTATTATTGCATCTGTAAGACTTTATGAAAAAGAGTTAGAGAGAACCACTCCTTACTTAATTATTTGTAATGCAGAATCACAAAAGGATATAGAAAGACTCAAAAAATTAGGTGCCAATAAAGTGGTGGCTCCTCCTGAACTTATGGCAAAAAGAGTAAGTGCTATGGCAATTCGTCCTGATATGGAAAATGTACTAGAAGAGTTTTTATATAAAAAAGACACTCCTATAGATATGGAGGAGATTTATATAAATGACAATAGTTGGTTTATTGATCAGGCTATTAAAGATGCTCATCTAAGAGATAAACTCAAAGTAAGTATTATTGGTATTACAGAAGCTAATGGAAATTTTTTACAAACACCAAGAAGTTCTACAAAAGTGACAAAAGGTTGTAAGCTCTTAGTAGTAGGCAATCAAGATGGAATCGGTAAAGCGAAA
>Ga0193961_1000071_pt1 | contig 39452 bp, 30 predicted proteins | sample FB_4_MG_FD_140371 | JGI IMG/M metagenome (GOLD analysis project Ga0193961, IMG submission 140371) | Microbial mat bacterial communities from the Broadkill River, Lewes, Delaware, United States - FB_4_MG | ecosystem: Environmental > Aquatic > Freshwater > River > Microbial mats | place: USA...
AGAAACTGGTCTAGAAACACTTACTTGTTCTTTTTGATTTGATGAAACTACTTTAGCTTCAACTTTTTTTTCTGGAATATTATCTTTTTTAATTTGATCTAAACATCTAAATACATCAGAAGTAGCCAAATCTAAATCTTTTGAAAGATTATTTAAAATTAATTCATCAGAATTAGATTTACAGTCTTCATTAATAAAAGATTGAACACTAGCATGAACTATTTCATGTTTCTCTTTTAAAATTTTCCAATTTGATGTTTTTGTAAATGATTTATTTTTATTTTCTTGCTCAATAATCCATTTACCTAAATCACACTCTGTTGGTTTAGTAACACTCCAAGCAGTATTTGAACTACCTAATTTATCAAAATTTACATTTTTAAATTTAATGTGATCATTTTTTAATTTTGCAATTGTAAATACTAAATTTATATCTGCAATTTCTTCTTTTGTTGATTCATTAAATTTTGCTCTATCTGCAATTTGCAATAAGTTTTCAGATAAGAAGGATACTTCATGAGCTAATTCACTAATTGTAGTAGCAGAATTTGCATTTACTTGTGTAGCTTGATCTAATGCATTTACAGCATCGTTAATCTGAACTATCCCTTTTTCTTCTTCTTTACTAGCTTGAGAAACATTTTCTATTAATGTAATTGTTTTATTAATTTTAGTATTTAAATTTGTATATCCACCAATCATATTATTAGCAATATTTTTACCTTCATTAGCTTTTGAAGTAGCTGACTCAACAATACTTTTTATCTCTTTAGCAGCTTCTGCACTTCTTGCAGCAAGATTTCTTACTTCTTGTGCAACAACAGCAAATCCTTTACCAGCTTCACCTGCTGTTGCAGCTTCAACTGCAGCATTAAGTGAAAGAATATTAGTTTGGAACGCAATTTGATCAATTACTGTAATAGCTTCATTGATAGATCTAACTTGATCATCAATTTCTTCCATTGCTTTTGTAGTTCTTGAAGCTAAATCTTCTCCATCTTTTGATGATATTTGCAATTCTGTAGCTAAGATAGACATTTCATGTACATTTTGAACATTTGATTTAACAATTGAAGTAATTTCTTCAACTGCAGCGGCTGTCTCTTCTAATGAAGCTGCTTGTTCATTTGCAGAATCTGATAATCTAGTTGCTGAACTTGATAAAATTTTTGTATCATCATTTAATTTCTTACCACTTGATACAAGCATAGATAAAAATTCTGAAACTGTAATACCTACAAGTTTTGAACTTGCTATTAATGAAGAAATGATCCCATTTGCATTTGTTTCTAAATTAGAATTATTAGTAGAAAAATTTGAATTACCATACTCTAATAATATATTATTTAAATTAACTAGATTTTCATTAGTTTTATCAATCATACTATTAATAGAATCTCTTAAACTTGTTATTTGTTTATTAGAAGATGATTTTTCTATTTTGTATACATAGAACCCATTATTTACTTTTGCGATTACAGAGTCAACTTCTTCTATAACTTTTGCATCTTCTTCATATCCTGATTTTAATTTTGAAATATATCCATTGAAACTATCAACTAAATATCCAATTTCATCATTTGATGTTTTTTTAATTTCATTATTAGAAGAATTGTTATTTGTCATATCAACAACTGCTTTATTTAAATCTTCTAGTGGAGTAATAATTGTTCTTTTAATTAAATAACTGTAAATTAGATAAACTATAATAATTGCAATTAGAGAGAAGATAACAATATTCATAATAATGCTATTAATTTCATCTTTTGCTTTCTCTTTCATTATTCCAACATCAGTTTCAATATTATCTACATAAGCACCTGTTCCAATAATCCAATCCCAAGGTTCAAATTTTTGAACATAAGAGAATTTTTCTCTAGGATCACCTTTTTTCCCAGGTCTATCCCACCAATAAGAAACTAAGCCACCTTCTTTTTTTGCAGTAGATACTTTTACCATTTCAACAAAATGTTTTTTACCCTTAACATCTGAATTATTTGATAAATCTTTTCCTATAAGAGCAGGTTTTATTGGATGCATAATCATTTTAGGGAAAGAATCATTTATCCAGAAGTAGCCATCTTTTCCATATCTCATTTCTGCAATTGCTTTTTTAGCTTCTTCTTGAATTTTTGAAGTCACATCTGAAACATATTCACCTGTACCTATAACCCAATTGTATGGTTTAAAAAGTTTTACGTAAGATACTTTTGGTTGGGGCTTATCAAAACCTGGTTTTGGCCAAACATAATCGACAAAACCTTCACCATTGGATTTCGCAACTTTTGCAAATTCACTAAAGATTTTCTTTCCACCTTTATCTTCATAAGAGGACATATCTTTACCATTTAATGCTGGTTTTATTGGATGAGTAATAATCACTGCATTTGTATCATTTACCCAAAAATAACCAGACTTTCCATATCTTGTAGCATCCACTATAGATTTTAATCTATCTTGCAGTTCTTCAGGGGATAAACTATCTTTTAGCTTTTCATATTCTGATTCTAAAATTGATAATAAGAAATTTGTTTGTTCTTTCAAATAATCTTGAACTTCAATTTTTATCTTTTCAGGGGCTGTTCTTTTATGGTAAGCCTCAACTGTTTTCATTGCCAATGAAATATAATTTTTTAACTCTTCTTCTTTTTTTGCATAAGCTTCATTTTTGTATTTTTCAATATTGTGCGATGAGAACTTATTAATTGAATAAATAGAATTAATTGCAATAGATAAAGAAACAATTACAATTGTAATAAGTGCCAACAATAATAATTTTGTCTTTATTGATATATTAGATAACATGCTACCCTCCTGATGTAAACTAAATTATAGCCTTAGTATAGCGAAATATTTTAAAATATATCTAGTTTTATTCATTATTATTTTAATTATTAATATATCAAAAGCTAATAAATTAGCTATTTAAACTTATTTATGAAATTATTTTAGTAAATCTTTAGCAAATTGAATAGCTTGTGTTGTTACTTTTTCACCACTAATCATCCTTGCAATTTCATTTACACGCTCATCTTTATTCAATAACTTAACAGAAGAGATTAAATTTTGTTTATCCACAAAATAATGTTGATGAGCAGAAGAAGTAAGTTGTGGTTGATGAGAAATTGCAAATATTTGATATGAAGAACTAAGTTTTACTAAAACTTTTGAAATAGCATCGCTCTCTTTTCCACTTAAGTTAGCATCTATTTCATCTAAGAATAAAACACCATTATCTACAATATCAAATTCACTCATTGAGGTAAGAAGTGCTAGTCTTAATCTATTATATTCTCCAGAACTTATAGTACTAAGATCTACTGAGTTTAATTCAAAGAAAACTTCATCAATACCATTTATATCAAGTTGTTTATTCTTAATTATTATTTTTGCATTACTTAAATATAAAGATTCTAAGTAAATATTAATTTTTTCTTCTAAAACCAATGCAGATTCTTTTCTAAAAGAGGATATCTCTTTTGATAATATATCTAACTCTAATAATAACTGTTCATATCTTTTTTCTAATTTTGATTTTTCAAAAGATATATTTTCATATGATTCTAATTCAGATTTTTTTTGTTCTTTGTATTCTAAGGCTTGTGAAATAGAACCAAATCTTTTTTGAAGAGATGATAATTTTTCAATTCTATCAAGCAAATTTTCTATATCTAAATCTTCTAATTCACTTAATGAATCATTAAATTTTTCAAATATATTATTTAACTCATTCATTGCTTCATCAAAAAAAGTAGAATCCTCTTCTAGTAATTCTAAAACAGATGAAACACTATTATTAAACTCTAAAATTCCTGATGCTTTTTTTATAGCTTCTTCAATTTTTTCTTTTTTAGTCATTCTTTTTTTAAGAATATTTAGTTCTTCATATTCGTCAATACTTGGATTAATCAATTCTATTTTTTCAATTTCAAACTTAGCAAAAGCTTTTAGATCTTCCAACTTACTTTCATCTTCAGAAATTTTTTGTAACTCTTTTTTTGTAATTTGTAATTGAGAGTATAAACTATCAAATTTTTCTTTTGTATCTTTAAAATCTGAATTTTTAATAATAGTTAACCTATCCAAAAAGTTAATTAGTTTTACACTTTCAAAATCACTTGTGTCTTTTAAATTTAAATGTTTAATTAATCTAGAAGAAAAAGAGTTAAGATTTTTTTTTGAAATTGACTGATTATTTATAAAAAATCTAACTTTATCTTTTTTTATAGTTTTTATTACAATATCATCATATTCATTTATATCAAAAAGCTCATCTGATAATTTAGATTCACTTAATAAAACTTCACCAAGATTTGCCTTCACATCACTTAATGAAAATAGAGATAATATAGCTTGCATTAAAATTGATTTTCCAGCGCCACTAGGTCCTGTGAAAATATTTAAACCATTTTCAAACTCTAAATCTACTTCATCAAAAGATAAACAATCTTTTAAATAAATTCTACTAATCACTGATTAATTTCCCCATCTTAATTTTTCATTTAAAACTTCAAAATAATTTCTTTGAGTTCTATGTATCATTTTTGCTTTTTTATTTGCAATTTTAATTTTTATTGATTGATTTTGCTCAACTTCATATATATCTTGTCCATCTACAATTACAACTGCCCCTTGATTATCACTAATAGTAAACTCTATTTCAAAATCTGCAGGCATAACAAGTGGCCTTTGTGTTAAAGAATGTGGAGCTACTGGAGTTACAATAAATGCCTCCGTTAAAGGATAAACAATAGGACCACCAACAGATAAGTTATACGCAGTTGAGCCTGTAGGAGTTGAAATAATAACACCATCACCAAAATATGTATTAAATGGTTTACCATCAATTTTTGCTGCAATTTTAATCATAGAAGAGATTGATTTTCTTGAAATTACAATATCATTAAAAGCTACAAATTTATTTAAATTTACACTTCCTTCAACCATCATTCTATTATCAATTTTATAAATATCTCTTTTGAAATCTTTTATAAAATTTGAAAGTTCATCCATATTAATATCTGTTAGAAATCCTAATGTTCCAAGGTTTATTCCAAGAACAGGTTTATCATATTTAAAAGATTTTCTTACAACTGAAAGTAAAGTACCATCCCCACCAACAGATATTAAAAAATCTACTTTATGACATAAATCTTCTAAAGAATATCCTTTTAAAGATATCATATTTGCTGAATTATCTTCAAGTAATATGTCTATATTTGCTTCTTCAAATAACTCTTTAATTTTTAAATATGTTTCTTTCAATTCTGGACTTGAAGGTTTCAATATAATCCCAGCACTTTTAACATCTTTTAATAATTCAAGATTTTTTTCTATTCTCAAAATTTACCTTATTTTCTAAACTTATTTAAGCTATTCTAGCTAATTATTATAATAACTTAAATAAATTTTTATAAAAAAAAAGGGGATATGCAAAGCACATCCCCTTTTTAATTTTAAAAAAGTTAAATATTAACCATTTCTCTTTTTAATAATTTCATCAGAAACATTTTTAGGAACTTCTGAATAGTTATCGAAAATCATAGAATATGTTGCTCTACCTTGAGACATAGATCTTAAGTCTGTAGAGTAACCAAACATTTCAGATAATGGAATCATAGCAACAACTAGTTTAACACCAGCTCTGTCATCCATAGATTGAACTTGTCCTCTTCTTTTGTTACAGTCACCAATAACATCTCCCATATAATCTTCAGGAGTTTCAATTTCAACTTTCATAATTGGCTCTAGAATAACTGCACCAGCAGCTGCACTTCTACAACCTTGTTTGAATCCCATAGAAGCAGCAAGTTTAAATGCCATTTCAGATGAATCCACATCATGGTAAGAACCATCATAAAGTGTTACTTCAATATTTACCATTGGGTAACCTGCAAGAATACCACCTTGCATTGCTTCAAAACAACCTTTTTCAACAGCTGGTACATATTCTTTTGGAACAGTTCCACCTTTAATTTCATTATGGAATAAGAAATTTTCTTCTGAATCAGAAGGTAATGGTTTTATGTCTAAATATACGTGACCGTATTGACCTTTACCACCAGATTGTTTTGCATATTTGTACTCTTGTTTAATTGCATTTTTGATAGTTTCTCTATATGCAACTTGAGGAGCTCCAACTTCAGCTTCAACTTTAAATTCTCTTTTCATTCTATCTACAAGAATTTCAAGGTGTAATTCACCCATTCCTGAAATAATAGTTTGTCCAGATTCTTCATCAGTATTAACTCTAAATGATGGATCTTCTTCAGCAAGTTTACCTAATGCAATACCCATTTTTTCTTGGTCAGCTTTAGTTTTTGGCTCAACTGCAACAGAAATAACTGGTTCTGGGAATTCCATTCTTTCTAAGATAACAGGATCTTTTTCAGAAGCTAAAGTATCACCAGTAATAGTGTATTTTAAACCAACAACTGCACCGATTTCACCAGCATATAACTCTTTACACTCTTCTCTATTGTTAGCGTGCATTTTAAGAAGTCTACCGATTCTTTCTTTTTTCATTTTAGTTGAATTTAATAAATAAGTTCCAGATTCTAAAACCCCTCTATAAACTCTTGTAAATGTTAACTGTCCAACAAATGGGTCAGTCATAATTTTAAATGCTAATGCTGCAACTTCACCATTTTCAGTTGAAGGAACAATAACTGCGTCACCATCTTGAGTTTCACCTCTAATATCTTCAACTTCAGTAGGTGCTGGTAAATACATAGCAACAGCATCAAGTAAAGTTTGAACACCTTTATTTTTAAAAGCTGTTCCACAAGTCATAGGAGTAATTTCCATAGCTAAACATCTAGCTTTTAAACCTGCAGTGATTTCTTCTTCAGTTAATTCTTCACCTTCAAGGTATTTTTCCATTAACTCTTCAGAAGACTCAGCAGCAGCTTCTACCATTTGTTCTCTATATTCATTAGCTTGATCTAATAACTCAGCAGGAATTTCTTCAACGTGGTAGTTAGAACCCATAGCTGCATCTTCATCCCAAACGATAGCTTTCATTTGTACTAAATCAATAATACCTTTAAAGTTTTCTTCAGCACCTATTGGTAATTGAATTGGAACAGCATTAGATTTTAATCTTTCATTAACTTGCTTTTCAACGTTAAAGAAATCAGCACCAGTTCTATCCATTTTATTAACGAATATCATTCTTGGTACTCTATATTTATTAGCTTGTCTCCAAACTGTTTCAGATTGAGGTTGAACTCCACCAACTGAACAGAATACAGCTACAGCTCCATCAAGAACCCTCATAGATCTCTCAACTTCAATTGTAAAGTCAACGTGACCCGGAGTGTCAATAATATTAATCATTAAATCTTCACCAGATTTTGGGTGTTTCCAGTGACAAGTTGTAGCAGCAGAAGTAATTGTAATACCTCTTTCTTGCTCTTGCTCCATCCAGTCCATAGTAGCAGCACCTTCATGAACCTCACCAATTTTGTGAGATACACCTGTGTAGAATAAAATTCTTTCAGTAGTTGTTGTTTTTCCTGCATCAATATGAGCAGCAATACCAATATTTCTAACTCTGTTAAGTGGTGTTTTTCTAGCCATTTTATTAGTTTCCTATTACCATCTATAGTGAGCAAATGCTTTATTAGCTTCTGCCATTCTATGCATATCTTCTTTCTTCTTGAAAGAAGTTCCTCTTTCGTTTGCAGCTTCGAATAATTCGTTAGCTAATCTTTCTACCATAGTTCTTTCGTTTCTTTTTCTAGCATATTCAACTAACCATCTTAATGCTAAAGTTTGTCTTCTTACAGGTCTTACTTCAACTGGTACTTGGTATGTAGCTCCACCAACTCTTCTAGATCTTACTTCTAAAAGTGGTTTAACATTTTCAATTGCTCTTTCAAATAATTCAATACCAGCTTCTTCACCTCTAGCATCTAAATTTGCAATTGCACCATACATAATTTTTTCAGCAACTGATTTTTTACCATCTAACATTACTGTATTAACGAATTTTGTGATCACTTTACTATTGTAGATAGGATCAGCCATTATTTCTCTAACTGGAGCTTTTCTTCTTCTCATTATTCTATCCTTCTACTTATTTCTTAGGTCTTTTAGTACCGTATTTAGATCTTGCAACAGTTCTGTTTGCAACACCAGCCGTATCTAATGCACCCCTAACGATATGGTACTTAACACCAGGTAAATCCTTAACTCTTCCCCCTCTAACTAAAACGATAGAGTGCTCTTGTAAGTTGTGACCCTCACCACCGATATATGAAATAACTTCAAATCCTGTTGTTAATCTAACTTTTGCAACTTTTCTTAAAGCCGAGTTAGGTTTTTTTGGAGTAGTTGTATATACTCTTGTACATACTCCTCTTCTTTGTGGACAACTTTCTAATGCTGGTGATTTAGATTTTTTAATCACCTTTTTTCGCTCTTTTCTTACAAGCTGATTGATTGTAGGCATTTTTTCCCTTTGTATAAATTGGTTTGAGCAGTTAAAGCAATGCTCATGCTTCTCGATTAACTTCAACATTATGTTGAAACGATACTACCATTCTAGGAAACTATATTTTGTTGAGTTTTCTAAAAAAGTTCGTGATTATATTTAAACTTAGCTTATAGAACACTTATATTTAACTTAGTTCATTAAGATACTATGTATAAAACTATAAGTTAAAAAGTACTAGAATTCAAAAATTTTAATTAAAAGTATCAAAATGATGACAAAACAATTATTTCCATTAGCATTAGGTGGTTTGGGGATTGGAACTACTGAATTTATAATAATGGGCCTACTTCCAGATATTTCAAGTTCTCTAAATGTATCTATTCCTGTTGGAGGGCATCTAATTTCAGCTTATGCCTTAGGTGTTGTGGTAGGAGCACCAATTCTTGTAGCTCTAAGTGCGAAGTTTCCTCCTAAATATATTTTAATATCATTAATGATTTTATTTACAATATTCAATGCCTTTTCAATAATAGCACCTGATTATAATACTCTTTTAATATCAAGATTTTTTGCAGGATTACCCCATGGAGCTTTTTTTGGTGTGGGTACAGTTGTAGCTACAAAATTAGCAAAAGAAGGGAAATCAGCCCAAGCAATTGCATCTATGTTTACAGGTCTTACTTTAGCGAACCTTATTATGGTTCCTCTTGTTACTTATTTGGGACACAATTTTCATTGGAGATATGCTTTTGGTGTAGTTTCTCTTTTAGGGTTAATAACAATTCTTTTTTTATATCTTTGGCTACCACATTTAAAATCTCTAAAAACAATAACCTTTAAAGAAGAATTAGAATTTTTTAGAACTATAAAATCTTGGCATATTCTTACAATTGTTTCAATTGGCTTTGGCGGACTATTTGCATGGTTTAGTTATATTGCACCATTGTTAATTAATGTATCAGGATTTGATATTTCAACTGTATCTTATATGATGATTATTGCTGGAGCTGGAATGGTGGTAGGTAATATTTTAGGGGGTTATTTAGCTGATAAGATAGATCCTATTAAAGCTTCTATTATCTTACTTTTATTAATGGTAATAGCACTTATTTTAGTATTTCTATTTTCTGAAAATAAAATAGTATCAATAATACTTACTTTTATTTGTGGAGCATTAGCTATGTCTATTAGTTCACCTATAAATATGATTATGATAAAAAGTGCAAAAAAATCTGAAATGTTAGGAGCTGCTTTTATTCAAGCAGCTTTTAACGTAGCAAATTCATTGGGTGCATTTTTTGGAGGAATACCATTATTATTTGGATTAACATTTAATTATCCATCATTAATGGGTGCAGCAATGGCATTTTTTGGAATGATTTTATGTCTTACTTTTTATAAAAAATATAAGACAGTAATTTAAAGTTATTATTACAAAATCTCTTGAACACGACCAACTTGTCCATCTTGTAATCTTACTTTAATTCCATGAGGATGAGTTGGAGAATTCGTTAATATATCTTTAACAATTCCTTGTGTTAAATTGCCACTTCTTTGATCTTGTTTTAATACAATATTTACTTTTATGCCTTGTTTTATATTAAATCTTTTTTTAGGATCCATTAAGCTTCTTCTTTTTTGTAATTTAAAACTTCTTTTGCAAAATCTGTATTATAAAAGAATATCATTTTAAAGATTGTTGTAACTTTAGTTTTTTTATCTATTGAAGTATCTAAAATTGGGAAAGAAAAACCTTCTCCATCTTCTTCTTTTCTTGGTCTAACATATAATTTTATTGGTCTTAAAGTTCTCATCATATTCATACAAGCTCTATAATCTTTTGGATTTAATCCAGCAATCATATCACCATCTTTTTCTTCTTTTCTCATTGAATTAAATAACAGTGTTAAAGTATCTTTAAATATCTGTTTTTCCCAATTCAATCTACCTTTTGAAAAATTATATGCATTACTTTTATTTAATAAAGGATTTGGCTTTTCTTTTTTTATATCCTCTATCATTTGTAGAAAGAAATTTATACCACCTATGCTATTTGCATATGATAATGTTTCTTCATGTAATTGAATTCTTTTTTCCAAAGGTAATTCTTTAAAAATCATATTTCTCCGATTAATTTTATTTTTGTAAGTATATCTAAAAAATCATCTATATGATGATTTTGAAGATTTAATATTGACATTATAAAAACCATTATTTGCTAAGAAAATTTTTATTTCTTGATCAATAAATTTATTTTTAGGGCCCTTTATGATCTCGACAATTGGTACTACCTCATCACTGTAATTACTAAAATCTAGCTCAAAATAAGGAATTAGATTTCCACATACCGCTCTAAACATCATAGTTGATAAATTATCTTTAAATATAATTTTTTGATTTTCTAAATCATCAATTATTATTGGATTATGAATTAATCTTACTTCTTGTTCTTCTTTAAAAAGTTCATTTTTAGATTTTGCTGACAAATTATTTATGTCATTTATAACCTGCTCACAAACATTTTTAAACTCTTTTGATTCGAAATCTATATTGTCATCTAACTCTTCAAGAGGTTGTAATATTTTTTCAATCAATTTTTGTTGTTCATCTTCATCATATAAAACTTTACTTGTTTTTATTAAAGAATTTAATTTAAAATATTCTGTATTAAAACCAATTGCAACACCATATCCATCATTAGCATAAGCTCTCCATTGACTTAATAAATCATGTCCTTGTGAAAATGAAGCTATATATACATTTGGTAATTTTTTTTCATACAATTTTTCAAAAGCATTATATTTTTTAAAGTTATATTTATCAGTATACTCTTGAATCTTACTAGACACTTTTTCTTTTATCCAATGAATTTCTTTGTAATCATTTAGATTATAAACAGAACTTAGCCATAGTATTTTATTTTGAATTATTGCTTTAAAAGCTTCGACATTACAATAGTGATATATAATATTTCCCATGTGAGCTCCTATGGAAAATATTATACAATAAATTGATTAAATCTATTTTCCTTCAAACTCTTTATCATTTGTATGACTTACAACTTTATCCGCAATTTGTTTTACTTCACTTGCAACTTTATTTGATTCTCCAGCTGCTAATGCATTTTGCTGTGTTACATGATCTAATTTATTAACCGTATCATTTATTTGTTCCATTGCAGTAAATTGCTCTTTTGCAGAACTTGATACATCATTTATTAAAGAAAGTGTATTTCTAATATTTCCATTTAATTTTTCATAACCTTCAATCATATCTGAAGATATTTTTTTACCTTCATTCGCTTTTGTTGTTGCATTTTCAACTAAATCTTTTATTTCTTTTGCAGCCTCAGCACTCCTTGCTGCAAGATTTCTTACCTCTTGAGCTACAACAGCAAAACCTTTTCCAGCTTCACCAGCAGTTGCTGCTTCAACAGCTGCATTTAAGCTTAATATATTTGTTTGGAATGCTATTTGATCAATTACAGTAATTGATTCAGCAATTGCATTTGTTTGTTCATTTATTTCATCCATTGATTTAGCTGTTTTAGATGCTAACTCTTGTCCTATTGTTACCGAACTTGATACTTCATTTGCAAAAGAAGTCATTTTTACTATATTTTGTGAACTATTCTGCATATTAGAAGTTATCTCTTCAATTGCCGCTGCTGTTTCTTCTAAAGAAGCCGCTTGATTATTTGCTGAAGATGTTAAACTATCTACATTTCTTGATAAATTATCTGCATTCGAAGAAAGAACAATTCCTATTTTTTTGTTTTCAATTAACATAGAAGTTACTGCATCACCTAAACTATTAACATCATTACATAATGCTTTTAAATCTCCATCCATTTTTGATATATCAATTTTTGATCTATAATCATAATTTGTATATAGAGATAATACTCTCATTGCATTTTTTATATTATCCTCTACAGCACTTAACATTTCATTTATTACATCTTTCAATTCATTTAATGCAATATTTGAGGTATTACCCTCAATTCTTATATTCAATATTCCTTTTTTAGCTTCATTTGCACAAGCAATAGCACTATCAACAAGTGCTCTATCTTTTTGCAATGTTTGATCTACATTTTTAATATTAGTATTAACAATTTTTGCCATTTCACCTAATTCATCTTTTGAATCAATATCTATAAGCTTTGATTCATTTATCTCTTGGTTTAGATATTTAAAGAAATCAAGTAATCCATCTTGAAACTTTTGAAGTGGTTTTTTTATAGAATTTGTTACCGCAATGATAATAAAAGTTAAAATAACTAATACTAAAACAACTAATGAATACAATGTGTATAATGTAGAATCAATTTCTTCTAAAGCATTTCCATAACTTTTTTGATTTGCTTGTTCTGCTTTTTCATTTATCTGAGTTAAACTTTTATTTATTTGCATAAATAAATCATCAGTTACTGATAACATAGGTGTTGCCATACCAAGATCTATACTTAACATATCAATTGCATCAAGTACTGTTTGATTATATTCTTTAAAAATTTTTTGTAATGCAGCTAAATCTTTTTTATTTGTTTGTGTTAAGTATCCTTGAGATGATAATTTTTTTAAGTCATCAAAAATCTGTTTTTTTATCTTTTCTAATAGAGCTATTTGATCATCAACTTCAGATTGAGCATATCCTCCAGTTGCATAACTAAAAACCTTGTATAAAATAGAGTTGAAAAGATTAACATCTGCTAATATCTTACTACTTGATTTATACAATTCAAATTTAACTTCAACTATATTTTCTAATGTTGACTTTTCAGACTTTAATGCATTATTAGAGAATATTGCCAATACAATTAAAAATATTACCGCAATAGCTGGTGCTACAATTACCTTTGTAGCTATCTTTAGATTATTGATGCCTATCATGTTAGTTCCTATTTTAGTTTTAGTTTCAGTTTTAGTTGGAAAATTTTTTAGTTAAATACACATAATATATTTAAGTAAAAAATTAAAAACCTTGAGAGTTCAAGGTTTTCAATAATTGTTATTTGTAAACACCACAACCAATAAGTTGATTTTCACCAATTCCTGTTACAAAAGATGTTTTTGGAGTTTGTAATCCTGTTGTCGGATGAGCCCATACATAATCAACCCAACCAGATCCTTCTGCTTTAACTTTATCAATAAATTCTTTAAATAATTGATTTCCTTCTTTATCTTTATATCTATATAAATTTTTACCTTTGATAGGTTTTTTAGGATGAGCAGTAATTATCCCATCAAAGTCATTAGCCCAAATATATAAGTCTCCATTTACAAATTCACTTTCAGGTTTATTAAACTCTTCAACACATGCTGCAACTCCAACTTTTTTACAATACTCAGCACCTTTTTTTACTAATGCTTCAGCATCAGCAGGAGTACTTGCATTTGCAAATGAAATACTTAATAATAATGTAGCACCTAACTTAACTAATCTACTCATAACTATCTCCTTAGTTTGTTTTATAATTTATATATTCGCATAAAAATAATTAATTTAATCTTAATTTAATTTAATTATTTTTAATCTTTTAAAAATTTATTATCATGCTATACTAATGCTACTAAACTAATATATCGACATTCTAAAAAGAAAATAAAATTATTTTATTTAATTTTTTTTACAAATTTTTTTCTAAAGTTTGACATTATTTCTTAATACAGATAAAGTGAATAATAATTTATTGGATTTTTAAAGTTTATATTACTTTAATTTTTCTATAAAAAGGAAAATTATGCAAATAGTAAAATTAAACCGAGCAGAATATATTGATTCAGTAACAAAAATAGAAGGTTTTAACAGTTTAAAGTTTTCAAAACAAGCACTCGATTATTGGGATGATTTTATTAGCTGGAAAAATTTCCCTCCTTTATGTATGATAAATGAGAAAAGTGAGCATTTATCTTATTTATTTTATACGATCTCAAAAGATAAGGAATATTTAACTATTCACTATTTATTAACACCCCAAATTCATAGAAAACACAACTATGCCTATGATTTATTAAATTATCTATTTATAAATAATTGCCATGATAAGATAAAAAGATTTAAACTTTTTAGTGTAGTATCATCACTTGGCTTTTATAATAAAATAGGATTAGAATATTGGGGAGTAAATAAATATATGCAATTTTATTGTGATTTTAAAATGCCCAAAAATGATATAAGTGAAATTAAACAAATAGTAAAAGACTCATCTTTAAATGAAATATCAGATGAAAGACTATATAAAATCTATGATAAGCTAAAAGATAATGGGAAGGATTTTGATGAAAAAGAAAAATATATTTTTGAAGAAGCCTTAAAAAAAGTTGATTATAGATTTCATTTTGATTTATTAGAAAATAAGATTAAAGAACTTAACTATTCAAGTAATTAAAGAAACAATCTTTTTCTATTAAGAATTAAAATCGTAATCAAAAATAAAATTATACAAAACATATATATCACAATATCCCATCCAAATTTTTCATATATTAGAGATGGAATATATGAACCAAAAGCTCCACCTAAATAATAAAAAGTAAGATACATTCCTGAAGTTAATGATTTTTGTGAACTAATCATAGAATTTGCAAGGCCTGTACTCACACTATGAACAGTAAACATTCCTAAACAAAAAAAGAAAATCAATACAAACATAGTTAAAATATTTGGTATTGTTAAAAATATTGTTATAAACATAAAAAATACCAAACCAAACAAAATTGTATTAACTTCATTTTTAAAAAATTTAATGATTTTTTTAGAGTTTAAAGATACTAATATTCCCATACCATAACCTAAATACAATAATGAAATTTGAAATTCTGAAACATTAGATGAGATCTCTTTTATTCTAAAGGGAAGGACGTTTAAAACACCAGCAAATACAAAAAATACACAAAACATAAGTAAATATATAGTAGAAAATCTTTTATCTTTTAAAATAGAAGTTACATCACTGATTTTTGGTTTAACAATTGTTGCTTCACCTTCATATGATAATTTATTAATAAAATATATTGAGATTAATATTGCAAAAGATAAAGAATAAAATACATATTCATATGAAATATTAGTTGCAATAAATCCAGAAAAAACTCTTCCTAGTAATCCACCAAATACAGTTGCAGCGACATAAATAGACATATTAAATTTTATATTCTCTTTATCAATATTTGCCAAAATACTCATAAGTGAAGTTAAAATTGCAGGAACAACTAAAGCTTCAATAGTTCTAAACAATAAAAATAACTCATAACTACTTGATAATCCTAATAATATATTCGTTATAAATAAAACTACTGAAGAGTTAATTAGCATTTTTTTTGCATTTACTTTTTCAAGTATATATCCATAAATGATTGGGGATATTGCTAAAAAAAGCATAATTACTGCTGTAAATTGAGAAGCTTTTGTAATAGAAATATCAAACTCTTTTGCAAGTAATGGCTGTAATGGTTGAGTTGCATACATCACAGATAGAACAATGATAATACAATAGACAATTATAAATAAATCAAACTTTTTCATTTAATCCAATTCTTTTTTTTAATAATTATGATTTTAGCATGATTTCTTGTATATTTAAGGAATTAAATAAGTCCAAAGCTGGACCTATTTATCAATTATTAGTTTTTTGGAAGTAATTTAATAGGAACTATCTGGAATTCATCCATATTCCATACATTATTTTTTACATAAGGTTCATTTGTTAACCATTCATCTAATTCTTCATCAGTTTCAAAGTCTACATATAAAGTTGATCCAACCATTACATCTTCTTCAATTAAAGCACCAGCATCAATTATCTTACCTTCAGCCATTAATTTTTTAGCACCAGCAACATGTGCATCTCTTACTTCTAATCTTCTCTCTAAAGCACCTTCGTTATCATAAGCGATAATTAAATATTGCATTAAAATCCTTTTTTATTTGATTTTAGCATTCTAACATAAAAAATAGATGATAAAAATAAATATTAAATTAAACCAACTGCAAAAATAAATGTTAAAGGATATATCAAAACATTCATATATCTATACAATGGTGTCATTTTAATATTCATAGGCATTACCTCTTCTAAACTATGTCCATTAGATAATTTTTTCATCATAGATAGTTTAAATGATATATCTAAAAACTTAACAATCAAAATTGAGCTCATCCATAATCCAAAATTATTAAGATAGAAAGATAAAAAAATAGTGTAAAAAAATGATAAATGTAAAATGAAATATAAAAAAAGATTCTTTTTATATATTTGGAAATTATTAGTAATTAAACCATGAAGTGATTGTGATTTTTGCCAGTTTGATTCAAATAGTTCAACAGCAATAAAAATAAGTAATAGTGAGATTAAATCCATAATATTATTTCAACAAGGCAAAGCCTTGTTGATTTAATTAGTCGTGATCAGCAAATTTAATTTTTTTGTTTTTGTATAAACCAGTTCCAACAGGAATTGTTCTACCAATAACAACATTTTCTTTTAAGTCTTCTAACATATCCATTTTAGCAGAAATAGCAGCTTCTGTTAAAACTTTTGTAGTCTCTTGGAAAGATGCAGCAGAAATAATAGAATCAGATGTAACAGCAGCTCTTGTAATACCTAATAATAAAGGTTCAGCAATAGCAGGTTCTCCACCTAATTTAATAATTCTAGCATTTTCAATTTTAAATCTTTTCTTAGATACCATATCACCAACGATGAATTTAGTATCTCCACCATCTAAGATTGAAACTTGTCTTAACATTTGAGATGTAATAACCTCAATATGTTTATCTGCAATATTTACCCCTTGAGATCTATATACTTGTTGTACTTCAGAAACAATAAAGTAATGTAATGCTTTTTCACCAAGAATTCTTAATACATCATGAGGAGAAATTAATCCATCTGTTAATGCTTCACCAGCATGAACAAACTCACCTTCGTGTACTAAAATTTGTTTAGATTTTTCAACTAAATATTCAGCTTTAGCACCGATTTCATCTGTAATAATAATTCTTTGTTTATTTCTTAATGGTTTACCAAATGTAACCATACCATCAAATGATGCAAGTACTGCAATATTTTTAGGTCTTCTTGCCTCAAATAGCTCAGATACTCTTGGAAGACCCCCAGTAATATCTTTTGATTTTTGAGTTGCTTTTGGTGTTTTACCAATAATATCAGCTACTTCAACTTTTTTACCTTCTGCAACGTTTAAAGAAGTTTTAGGATCTAAAGAATATCTAATAATTTCTTTATCATCAGTTGCTAAAATAACTGTTGGTTTATATCCACTTGGAATATATTCATTAACAACTAATTTAGAAGTACCAGTTAACTCATCAAATTGCTCAGAAACAGTAACACCTGGAATAATATCTTCAAATGAGATAATACCTGGTTTTTCTGCAATTGTTGGATTTGCATATGGATCCCACTCAGCAATTACAACTTGTTCAGATCTTGCAGGAACAGTTAATATTGATTCTTTTTCAACTTCTGTGTTATCATTAAATTGAATTAAAGAACCTCTAGCAATATAATGTCTTAATGCTTCTCTATCGTCAGCATCAACAATAACTGCGAATACACCTTTATCAGTAACTGTATCACCAGCTTTAAAATCATCTCTTCTTTCTAAGTAGTCACCAATTAATTTATAATATTTAACTACTCCTTTTGCATTTGAAACAATTTTTGAAGTAATAGGTGCACCATCTTCAACTTTTAATTCAGAAGCAAATGGGATTCTATTTGGTACATTCCATCCATCTTTAATCATCTCAACAATAGATTCATTTTGATCAACTTCTTCACCATCTTTATATGGTAAATATAATTTACCTTCGATTTTTCCAGAAATACCAGCTAACTCATTTGCTTTAGCAACATCATTCTTTCTTAAATAGAATTTCTTCTCATCTTTACCATTTGTAATTGTTAAAATTGTTTCTTCATGTAAAGTTTCAACAGTAACTTTACCTTTGAATGGCGCATTAATTTTTGGTTCAACTAATAATATACCAGCATTTCTTCTGTTCGCAACGATTACTTTTCCATCAGATTTAACATGTTTTTTGATGTTATAATATCTAATAAAACCTTCTTTATCAGCTCTTAATTCTCTTTCAGTTTGAGTTGCACTTGCAGTTCCCCCAACGTGGAAAGTTCTAAGTGTAAGCTGTGTTCCTGGCTCACCAATAGATTGAGCTGCAACAACACCAACTGCTTCACCAGGAGTTGCTTTTCTTTGTTCACCAAGGTTAAGACCATAACATTTTGAACATAAACCATTTTCAACTTTACAAGTTAATGGAGTTCTAATTGTTACAGCTTTTACTTCAGCATCTGCAACTACTTTTGCATTTTCTTCAGTAATTAATGTACCCTCTGTAAATAAAATTTCATTTGAAATAGGGTCAATAATATCTTCAGCAATAACTCTACCTGTGATTCTTTCTTCTAAACTCTCAATTAATTCATTACCAGAAGAGATATCAGTAATTTCAATACCTTCATGAGTACCACAATCTTCAACTGTAATTCTTACATTTTGAGATACATCAATAAGTTTTCTTGTTAAGTATCCAGCATTTGCAGTTTTAAGTGCAGTATCGGCAAGACCTTTTCTAGCTCCGTGAGTAGAAATAAAGTACTCAAGTACATTTAGACCTTCTCTAAAGTTTGAAATAATTGGTGTTTCAATAATAGTACCATCTGGTTTAGCCATAAGACCCCTCATACCAGATAACTGTCTAATTTGAGCAGCAGAACCCCTAGCCCCAGAATCGGCCATCATATAAATAGAATTGAATCCATCTTTATCAGCTTTAACTAATTCCATCATCTCAGAACCAAGTTTATTATTAACTTCTGTCCAAATATCAATAATTTTATTATATCTTTCTTGCTCAGTTAATAAACCTTGAGAGAATTGTTTTTGAACTTCAATAACTTCTTTTTTAGATTTAGCAATATGCCCTACTTTTGTTTCTGGAACTCTAATATCATCAATAGAAATAGAAATACCAGCATTAGTTGCATATTTAAAACCTAGATTTTTAAGGTTATCTAAGAATCTTGGAGTTACTTCATATCCACCATGTTTGTAAATATAATCAACTAATGTTCCAATATCTTTTTTCTTTAATATTTTATTCCATAAATTTGCAGGTACAAAACTTGGTAAAATTTCATGAATAATTAATCTACCAACAGTAGTATGAATTACTTTATCATCTAATTTAGTTCTAATTTTAGCATGTAAATCAACTTCTTCCATTTCTAATGCAATTTTAACTTCATTTACATCTGTAAATAATTTATGTTCACCTTTTACACCATCTTTTTCTAATGATAGATAATAAATACCTAAAATCATATCTTGTGATGGTACAGCAATTGCTCTACCTGATGCAGGTAAAAGTATATTCATAGAAGACATCATTAAAATTTTTGCTTCTGCAACTGCTTCTTGTGATAAAGGCACATGAACTGCCATTTGGTCACCATCGAAATCGGCATTGAAGGCAGCACAAACTAATGGATGTAATCTAATTGCTTTTCCATCAATTAATACTGGATGGAATGCTTGAATTGATAATTTATGAAGTGTTGGCGCTCTATTTAATAAAATTGGATATTCATCAACAATTTCATTTAAACATTCCCATACTTCATTAGTTTCAGATTCAATTAATCTCTTCGCAGATTTTAATGTAGTTGCATAACCTTTTTCTTCTAATTTAGCCATTAAGTGTGGTTTAAATAGCTCTAAAGCCATTTTTTTAGGAATACCACATTGGTCCATATTTAAAGTAGGTCCAACAACGATAACAGATCTTCCAGAGAAGTCAACTCTTTTACCAAGTAAGTTTTGTCTAAATCTTCCTTGTTTACCTTTGATAATTTCAGATAAAGATTTTAAAGGTCTTTTATTTGCGCCTTTAACTGCATTAGCAGTTTTACCATTATCAAATAAAGCATCAACTGCTTCTTGAAGCATTCTTTTTTCATTTCTAATAATAATTTCAGGCGCATCAAGTTCTGTTAATCTTTTAAGTCTGTTATTTCTGTTGATAACTCTTCTATATAAATCATTAACATCAGAAACTGCAAATTTACCACCGTCTAATGAAACAAGTGGTCTTAAATCTGGTGGAAGAACTGGTAATTGAGTTAACATCATCCATTCTGGTCTATTTCCAGAATTAATAAAGTTTTCAACAACTTTTAATCTTTTGATTATTGTTTTTCTTTTTGCTTCAGATTTAGTTGAACCCATATCTTCTTTTAAAACAGTTAATAATTCGAATAAATCAAGAGTTTCTAATAAATCTCTAACAACTTGTCCACCCATATTAGCTTCAAAACCAGTATGTTCAAATAAATCAGAAATAGTTCTATATTGCTCTTCATTTAAGATATCAAATTTAGCAACTTTTTTTGTTTTTTCATTATCATAATAAGCTTCTCCAGCTTCACTAACAATATATGCTTCGTAATATAATACTCTTTCTAAATCTTTTAATTTAACACCAAGTAATGTACCGATTCTTGTAGGTAATGAGCTTACCATCCAAATATGAGCAACAGGAGATACTAAGTCAATATGACCCATTCTGTGTCTTCGCACCTTTGATGAAGTTACTTCAACCCCACATTTTTCACATACAACACCTTTGTATCTCATTTTTTTGTATTTACCACAAAGACATTCATAATCTTTTACTGGTCCAAAAATTTTCGCACAAAATAAACCATCTCTTTCAGGTTTTAATGTTCTATAATTAATTGTTTCAGGTTTTTTTACTTCTCCACAAGACCAAGAAAGAATTTTCTCTGGACTAGCAAGTCTTAATTGAAAAGCCGCAAAATCTTGCGGTCTTTCTAACTCTTTTATCTCAATCGGTTGTAAAATTTTTTCATTATTGCTCATTATTTTCTACCTCTTCAAAAATTTCAACATCTAAAGCTAACGCTTTTAATTCTTTTGTTAATACGAAGAATGTTTCAGGAACTCCTGAAGCTGGAACATTTTCACCATTTGCAATAGCTCTATATGCTCTAGTTCTTCCTTCAACGTCATCAGATTTAGTTGTAAGCATCTCTTTAAGTACATTAGTTGCACCATAAGCTTCAAGAGCCCAAACTTCCATCTCTCCAAATCTTTGACCACCGAATAAGGCTTTACCACCAACTGGCTGTTGAGTAACTAATGAATAAGGTCCAGTAGATCTAGCATGCACTTTTTCATCAACTAAGTGATGTAATTTAAGCATATACATATAACCTACATTTACTCTTTCTTTCATTGCTTGTCCAGTTGTACCATCGTAAAGTTTTGTTTTACCATCAGTATCAATTTTCGCTAATTCAAATAGTTTTTCAAATTCAAATTCTTTTACGCCATCAAATACTTGAGTTGCAAATCTAACACCATTTGCCCAATCTCTACCATATTCAATTAATTCATCATCAGATAAAGCATCCATAAATTCTTTACCATTCATTAGTTTAGCAACAGAAGCAACTTCAGTCATTTTAGCTCTTAATTCACTGATAAAATCAGCTCTTTTTGCTTCAAAAATATCTTGAATTTGTGCTCCAATTTTTTTACCAACTAATCCTAAGTGAACTTCAAGAATCTGTCCAATATTCATCCTTGATGGAACCCCTAATGGATTAAGAATAATATCAACTGTTGATCCATCTTCTAAATAAGGCATATCAACTTGAGGAACGATATTAGAAACAATACCTTTATTACCGTGTCTACCGGCCATTTTATCCCCAACTTTGATTTTTCTCTTAGTAGCAATATAAACTTTAACTTGTTTAATTACACCTGAAGATAAAATATCATCGTGCTCTAATACTTGAAGTTTTTCTTCATGTTCATCTCTTAATTGAGCTTTTTGCTTAATGAAATGTTCTTTAATTTCATTATATTTTTTCTCAACATCAGAAGAATAAGAAGAAACAACTTTTTTCATTGCAAATCTATTAACATTAGCTAATACATCAACAGGAATTGTTTCACCTTTTTTATATGTAACTTCATCAAGTTCTACATCTTTATTTAATAATGATTTAGATAATAGATCATTAATTTTTAAAATCTCTTCTCTATCTAACATTAATAGTTTATCATGATGTTTTACATCTAATTCAGCTTTTTCAGCTTCAATTTCTGCAACTGCTCTTTCGTCTTTTTCGTATCCTTTTTTAGTAAATACTTTAACATCAACAACAGTTCCTTCCATAGATGTAGGACATACTAAAGATTTGTTAATTACATGACCAGCTTTTTCACCAAAGATTGCTCTTAATAGTCTTTCTTCTGGAGTTGGTTTAATTTCACCTTTTGGAGTTACTTTACCAACTAAAATCATTCCACCTTTTACAAATGTTCCAACTTTTACAATACCAGAACTATCTAAGTGAGAAATTGATTCTTCTTTAACACCTGGTAAATCTCTAGTAATCTCTTCATTACCATGCTTAAGTTCTCTACACTCTACTTCTTTTTCATAAATATGAACAGATGTGAATGAATCTTCTTTAATTAATCTCTCTGAAAGAACAATAGCATCCTCATAGTTATATCCATTCCATGGCATGAAGGCAACAAGTGCATTAACACCAACTGCAAGCTCACCTTTATCCATTGAAGGACCATCAGCAATCACTTGAGCTTTTTCAACAAATTGACCTTCTTTTACAGCAATTCTTTGCCCAAAAGATGTATTATTATTAGTTCTAACATTTTTATTTACTTCGTAATGGTCGATGAAAGCACCGTCCTCATCTTCACCTCTTACGTAAATATTTTTAGCATCTGCTTTTTCAATAACACCTGCTCTTTTAGCTTTAATAGCTTCCCAAGCATCTCTTGCAACTGTTTTTTCTAAACCAGTTCCAACAACAGGTGCATTTGGTCTTAATAATGGAACAGCTTGTCTCATCATATTTGAACCCATAAGTGCTCTGTTGGCATCATCATGTTCTAAGAATGGAATTAAAGATGCAGCAACACCCATAACCATTTGTGAAGAAATATCAATTAAATCAATTTTATTTTTTTCAACTAATAAAATCTCTCCATCTTGTCTAGCTTCAGTTAAGGCTTCTAAAATTTTTCCATTTTCGTCTACTTTAGTAGAACCTGGAGCGATGATTAAACCCTCTTCTTGAGTTGCTGTATAATATTTAATTTCATCAGTAACAACACCGTCAACAACAGTTTTATATGGAGCTTCAATAAATCCTAAATCATTAACTTTTGAGAAAGTTGATAAAGTATTAATAAGACCAATATTTTGACCCTCTGGAGTTTCAACTGGACAGATTCTACCATAGTGAGTTGCGTGAACGTCCCTTACTTCAAATCCAGCTCTTTCTTTTACTAAACCACCTTCACCAAGTGCAGAAAGTCTTCTTTTATGTGTAACTTCTGATAATGGATTAGTTTGATCCATAAATTGTGATAATTGACCTGATGTAAAGAACTCAGTAATTGTTGAAGTAATCATTTTAGAGTTAACTAAATCATGTGGCATAATATCTTCTAATGTACCAGATAAAGTAGTCATTTTATCTCTAATAGCTTTTTGCATTTTGATTAGTCCTGAGTGTAACTCATTTGCTAATAATTCACCAATAGCTCTAATTCTTCTATTACCTAAGTGATCTCTATCATCAATATGCCCATGACCTGATTTTACTTTTACAAGGTATTGAACAGTTTTAATAACATCTTCATAAGTTAAAGTTGTAACATACTCAGGTACATTTACACCTAATTTATGATTCATTTTCATTCTACCAACTTTTGTTAAATCATATCTTTCTGGATCAAAGAATAATTTCTTAACAAACTCTTTAGCAGCTTCTTTAGTAACAGGTTCACCTGGTCTCATAACTTTATATATTCTAATTGCTGATAAATCATTTTCATCATCAATTTGTTCTGTTTGTTTTAATAATTTTAAAGACTCAGCATCTTGTTTAAATGCGTTGATAATAGAATTGTCAACACCTGGAGCTAAGTCATTCGCAATATCAAAAGAATCAAAACCTAAATCTAAAAGTTTTTTTAATTTTAATTCATCTAAATTAGTTAATGCATCAAATAATACTTCACCAGACTCTGGATCAAATATAGTATTTGCAGTAGATCTATCCATTAATTGTTCTAATGGATATTCAATTAATTCTAATCCACCCTCAACTAATGCTTTAGCTTTTCTTGCAGTTAATCTTTTTCCTGCACCAATAACTAAATTACCTTTATCATCTTTAACATCAAATTCAATTCTTCCCATAAAATCATCAGGATTAAATTCTGTTAAAAATTTATTGTTTTTAATTTTGATATTAACTATAGGATAGAATAATTTAATAATATCTTCTTTAGAATAACCTAATGCTCTAAATAAAATTGTTACAGGAACTTTTCTTCTTTTGTTAATTCTAACATATAATACATCTTTTGCATCATATTCAAAATATAACCAAGAACCTCTATCAGGAATAATTTGACCTGTATAGATTAGTTTATTATCAGATGTATTTGATTCTTCTTCTTTAAAGATAACACCAGGTGATCTATGTAATTGATTAACAACTACTCTTTCAACACCATTAACTATAAATGAAGTTCTATCAGTCATTAAAGGAATTTCTCTAATAAATAAAGCTTGTTCCTTCATATCTTTAACACCAATTTTTTCACCAGTTTTCTCGTCTAGATCCCAAAGTGTTAATCTGATATTAATTTTTAAAGGAATTGAGTAAGTAAGTCCTCTAACCATAGATTCTCTAACATCATATTTAGGTTTCCCTACATCGCTACCTAAATAATCAAGTGTTATTCTATTTTGAACATCATGAATAGGAAAAATAGATTTAAATACTTTTTCTATACCAGCAGTTGTTCTGTCATCTTGACCAATCATTAAGAAAGTGTCATACGAATTCTGTTGTAGTTGTAATAAGTTAGGAATTTCAATTTGTTGCGGATTTTTTGCAAAATCAACTCTAAGTCTATTACCAGATTTTAAAGAGTTTAACATTGTCGGCCTTGTTATAAAATTTGGTTAAGTTTTGCTTTTTTACAGAAAGCACAAAAGCATCCATAAAGGATAAGGTTAAAATTCCCTAGAATTTTAACCTTAGCCTTCAAAGATGCTAATCTTTACACAAGGGAAAACCTTGTGTAACAGAGATAATTACTCAGTAATTATTTAACTTCTACTTTTGCACCAGCAGCTTCTAATGCAGCTTTTGCAGCTTCTGCGTCTTCTTTAGAGATACCTTCTTTAATTGTTGAAGGAGTTTCTTCAGCAGCAGCTTTTGCTTCTTTTAATCCTAAACCAGTTAATGCTCTGATTTCTTTAATAACGTTGATTTTTTTGTCACCAGCATCTAGGATAATAACATCAAATTCAGTTTTTTCTTCAGCAGCTTCAGCAGCAACTGCAGCTCCACCAGCTACTGCAACAGGTTGTGCAGATACACCAAATTTTTCTTCAAATTCTTTTACTAATTCTGATAATTCAAGTACAGATAAACCAGAGATAAATTCTAATACGTCTTCTTTAGAAATTGCCATTTCTTGTCCTTATATTTTTATATTTTTATTTTATATTATAGCTTAAATAATTAAGCTGCCTCTTCTTCTTTTTTTCTTCTAAGAGCATCAAGCCCAATTGTGAAGTTAGCAACAGGTGCCATCCACGTAGCAGCAAGCATACCAAGAAGTTCTTCTCTAGATGGTAATTTAGCGAACGCATTAACTGTATTAATATCAGCAATAGTACCTTCGATGATACCTGATTTAATAGAGAATTTTTCTTTATTCGCTGATGCAAATACGTCAGCTGTTTTACAAGCTGAGATTTGATCTTCAGACCATAAGAAAATATTCGTTCCACTTAATTCAACATCTCCTAATTCTGCATTTCTAACTGCAACAGTTACTAAAGTATTTTTAGCAACTTGTACTTTTGTATTATTAGCTCTAGCAGCAATTCTTAAAGATTCTAACTCTTTATGAGTAAGACCTTTATAATCACATACAACGATTGCTTGAGACGATTTAAATTCACCAGTTAAGAAATCAACGATTTCAGATTTTTGTTGTTTAGTCATATTTTTCTCCTCCCTTCAAAACATCGACTTAGGCGGGACTTACTAGAAACGGAGGTGTTTCTAACCAGCTGTCTTCAGTTTTATTTCAGTGCTTTGAATAACACTCAAAAATATTGACTAAGAGTCAACACATTTGAATGTTTAAAAATTAAATAAGGATAAATCCTTATTTAATGTCCATTAATTCCATGTTATCTAAAGTAATAGATGGTGACATAGTTAATGAGATTGCTGCATTAGTAATATATCTACCTTTTGCAGTTGAAGGTTTAGCTTTGTTAATAGCTGCAACAAACGCTGCAATATTTTCTTGTATTGCTTCAACTGAAAAAGAAACTTTTCCAACAGCTGCATGCATGTTACCTTTTTTATCAACTCTATATGTAACCTGACCACCTTTTGCATCAGTTACAGCTTTTGTAACATCCATAGTTACTGTTCCAGTTTTAGGATTTGGCATTAAACCTTTAGGTCCTAAGATTCTACCAACTTTTCCTACAATTCCCATACAATCAGGAGTTGCAACTAAAACATCAAAATCGATGTTTCCAGCTTGAATAGCTTCTGCTAAGTCATCGTTACCAACAATATCAGCACCCGCAGCTTTAGCTTCGTCCATTTTAACACCTTTAGCGAATACTGCAACTCTTACAGTTTTACCAGTACCGTTAGGAAGAACTACTGCTCCTCTAATCATTTGATCTGCATGTCTTGGGTCAACATTTAAGTTAAGTGCAACTTCAACACTTTCGTCAAATTTTGCTGATTTTAATTCTTTTATTGTTGCACAAGCTTCATTTAAAGTATATTTTTTATTTTCTACTTTTTCACTTAATGCTTTATATCTTTTTGAAATTTTTGCCATTTTTATCTCCGCAATTTTTTATTTTTTGCTACCGCCTTTTTCAGTCTGGTGGTAAGACTAGTTAATACTAAATACTAAAATTCAGTATCAATTCCGATTGATCTAGCTGAACCTGCAACAATTTTTGCAGCTACTTCTCTATCATCAGTGTTTAAATCAGATATTTTCATATCAACGATTTCCATAATTTGATCTTTAGTAAGTTTCCCTACTTTATTTTTTAATGGATTATCAGAACCTTTTTTAACACCAGAAACTTTTTTAATTAAATCTGTCATTGGTGGTTGTTTTAATACGAAAGTAAAACTTTTGTCAGTATAAACAGTGATTTCTACTGGAATTTTAAATCCAGCTTTATCTTTTGTTTTTTCATTAAAAGCTTTACAAAATTCCATTATGTTAACACCTCTTTGACCAAGAGCTGGTCCTACTGGTGGTGATGGATTTGCAGCACCTGCAGGTATTTGTAATTTAAGTTTACCTTGAACTTTTTTAGCCATGCTATTCCTTTTCGAGTTTTTTTAATGATTAGACATTAGGCAAGAAAACTATGATAGAAGCTAAGTTTTATTGCCTAATGCCTAAATATAATAGTTATACTACTCTTTCTACTTGAGTGTATGAAATTTCAACTGGTGTGTTTCTACCAAAAATAGAAACATTTAATTTTAATAAACCTGCTGCCATATCAAAATCTTCAACAATTCCGTTAAAGTTTGCAAATGGTCCTTCATTAATTCTAACCATTTCACCTTCGTCAAATGAAACTTTTGGTTTTGCAGCTGCTCTATTTTTAACTTTTTCTAAAATAAGATTGATATCTTTATCAGATAAAGCAGTTGGTTTTTTTGATTCACCAATGAATCTTCCCACTTTTGGCATTGATTGAATTCTATGCCATAATGCTGTATCTAAATCAATTTTCGCAAATGCATATGCTGGGTATAAAGGTCTTTCAACAATAGACTTCTTACCTTTTTTTATTTCAATTAAATCTTCAGTTGGAACTAATACTTCAGCTATTTTTTCGTCAGCCATCTCTTCAGACAATTGTAAAAGTGCTCTCTTAACTGAAAGTTCACTACCTGAATAAGTTTGAATTGCATACCATTTATGTGCCATATATTGTTCCTTAGTTCATTACAGATGATAAGCTTAAAGACATAATAGCGTCTATTAATGCTAAAAATAAAGAGATAACAGTTACAACAATAAAAACTGATAAATACGCTGATCTAACTTGTTCTTTGATTGGGAAGATAACTTTTAATAATTCTGCTTTCGCATTTGCGTAGTAACTCTTTAATTTATTCACAATTGACTCCAAAATATTTATTACTTATAAAACTTGTAAATTCTTTTAAAAAAAGTCAAAACTGCTTTTAAAAAAATTTAAGTGGCAGGCCAGGAGGGACTCGAACCCACAACCATCGGATTTGGAATCCGGCGCTCTACCATTGGAGCTACTGACCTACATTTTTTTTAGAATACAACTTATAGGATTTCTCCTATAAGCTTTAAAACCTTACGATTTTAATTTCACTTCTTTGTGAATAGTATGTTTTCTTAGTCTAGGACTATATTTTTTAATCTCAACTTTTTCAGTATGAGTTTTTGGATTTTTCATCGTAGTGTAGTTAATATCTCCACTTTCTTGACATTTTAATCCAATTTTAATTCTTACGCCATTTGCCATAGTATCACTCCTTACGCAATGATTTCAGCAACAACTCCAGCACCTACAGTTCTACCACCTTCTCTAATAGCAAACTTTGTACCTTTGTCTAGAGCAATTGGAGCAACTAATTCAACTGTCATTTCAACATTATCACCTGGCATAACCATTTCAGTACCTTCTGGTAAAGTACAAGAACCAGTAACGTCTGTTGTTCTTACATAAAATTGTGGTCTATAACCTGAGAAGAATGGAGTATGTCTACCACCTTCCTCTTTAGAAAGGATATACACTTCACATCTAAATTTAGTATGTGGTGTAATTGTACCTGGCTTAATAAGAACTTGTCCTCTTTGAACATCTTCTTTTTTAATACCTCTAATTAAGATACCAGCATTATCACCAGCTTGTGCAAATTCCATTTCTTTTCTGAACATTTCAATACCAGTTACTGTAGTAGTTTGAGTATCTTTAAGTCCAACGATTTCAATTTGCTCACCTAATTTAATAGTACCTTTAGAAATAGCACCAGTTACAACTGTTCCTCTTCCTGAAATTGAGAAAACATCTTCAACAGGCATTAAGAAATCTTGTTCAGTATCTCTTTGTGGAGTTGGGATATATTCATCAACTGCGTCCATTAATGCATAAATTTTTTCAGACCATGCACCAGCTTCACCAGCTTTAGCTTCTTCTAATGCTCTAAATGCAGAACCAGCAATAATTGGAGTGTCATCACCTGGGAAATCATAATCAGAAAGTAACTCTCTAACTTCCATTTCAACTAATTCTAACATCTCATCTTTATCTTCTTCATCTAATTGATCTTCTTTATTTAAGAAAACAACAATGTAAGGTACACCTACTTGTTTAGATAATAAGATATGTTCTCTAGTTTGAGCCATTGGTCCATCAGTTGAAGCAATAACTAAAATAGCACCATCCATTTGAGCAGCACCAGTAATCATGTTTTTAACGTAATCGGCGTGACCTGGACAATCTACGTGAGCGTAGTGTCTAGTTTCAGTTTCATACTCAACGTGAGAAGTAGCAATAGTAATTCCTCTTTCTCTTTCTTCTGGAGCATTATCAATTTGATCATAATCCATAGTAGCTTGACCATTTTTAAGTCCTAAAACCATAGTGATCGCAGCTGTTAATGTAGTTTTACCGTGGTCAACGTGACCAATAGTACCAATATTTACGTGCGGTTTACTTCGCGCGAATTTTTCTTTTGCCATAAAATTCCCCTTAAAAAAATTAACTTCGGTTATTGCCCTCTGAGTAGATAAGCCCAGTGGCTTCTCTATTCAGAGGGGATTGTTTGTTTATAATACACAAAATATTTTTTGTGACACGTATTATATTTAAAAAATACTAAAAAAAAACTTTAATGGGAGTTATTGTGTATAAAAGAGTTATAAAAAAGTTTTGTGCTTATAACTCAGCTCCCAGTAATCAATAAAATAAATGGAGCGGGAGACGAGACTCGAACTCGCGACAATCTGCTTGGAAGGCAGAAGCTCTAGCCAACTGAGCTACTCCCGCAACATTTGGATGGTGGTGAGAGAAGGATTTGAACCTTCGAAGCCGTAGGCGGCGGATTTACAATCCGCAGGATTTGACCACTCTCCAACCTCACCGTTGAAAAATATTATTGTTCTGGTCTAGCGCTGATCTTTAAAGATTACGCACGACATAAAATGGAGCTGGTGAAGGGAGTCGAACCCCCGACCTGCTGATTACAAATCAGCTGCTCTAGCCAACTGAGCTACACCAGCACCGAAATTTAATGGTGGTTCGAGACAGAATCGAACTGTCGACACAAGGATTTTCAATCCTTTGCTCTACCGACTGAGCTATCGAACCTTATTAAATTGGAGTGAAATTATACAGATAAGATTATTAATTTTAACTTAAAGTTGATACTAACTTCTTAAATTCATTTCCTCTATGAGCATAAGACTTAAACTGGTCCAACGAAGCCGCGGCTGGAGACAGTATAGCAATGTTATTTTCATCTAATTTTTTGTTGATTTTATCAACTGCAATACTTAAAAAATCACATTTTTCTACTTTAATATTAAATTTTGAACAATAGTCAACAATTTTTTCGCTATTTGTTCCAATTGAATATACATTAATATTTAGTTCTTTTATATTCTCAAATAAAGGTTCTAAATTAGCTCCTTTATCATCTCCTCCCAATATTATATGTATTTCATAATCTTTATAAGGTACTAATGCATTTATTGTAGCGTCAACATTAGTAGCTTTACTATCATCAATCCATAGTCTGTTTTTATTATCTGTAAACTCTTCTACTTTATGTTTATCTATAATAAATGAATTAATCTTTTCATAATCAATTTTATCAAAAAATATTTTTTGACTAGCCATTGCTAAGAGGGCATCTAATAAAAATGGCTCTTTAAATTTTATTTTAGATTTATCAATACTAAAATACTCACATAAATCATCACTATTTCTATATACTATTTTCAGTGCTTTTGTAGGATAATCTTTAAACTCAAAAGGAACTATTGCTATTTCATTTTCTTCCATAAAGTCTAATGGCTTTAATTTTGCATGTTTGTACTCATAAAAATTACCATGCCATGTAATATGATCTTCAGAAATAGGCAGAAGTATATATAAATTTGGTTTAGCCTTATTTGTATAATGTAAGGTAAAAGATGACGTTTCTAATATCCATATATTAACATTTGTGTCTAAATGACTAAGTGGTGTTCCAATATTACCGCCATATACACTATTATAGTTTTCTAGTAAATGTTGTGTCATTTGTGTTGTAGTAGTTTTGCCATTTGTTCCTGAAATCCAAATTGATAAAGGCATATCATCAGAAAATAAATCATAATCACTAAGTAAATTTTTTGAATTTAGCACCATATGGTTATATGGAGGAATTCCTGGGCTTACAACAGTTATTTCATTTGAAGTTAAATCATATTTATCAAAATCACTATCATCATATAATGTAGCATTTGGAAATTTGTCTTTTAATGCAAGTGCTGTAACACCTTTTCCTAATATCCTAATTTTTCTATCATCTGTTTTCATATATTTTCTTTATCTGATTTTTAAACTTAATAGTGCAAATAAATTTGTCATAAATGCTATAATCCAAAATCGCACAATAATCTTATTCTCTTTCCATCCTTTTTGTTCAAAGTGATGATGAATAGGTGCCATCAAAAAAACTCTCTTTTGTCTTAATTTATAAGAACCTACTTGCAGTATTACTGAGACAGTTTCTAAAACAAATATAAAGCCAATAGCAATCAACAAAATTTCTGATTTAGCAACAATTGCCATATATCCCATAAAAGCTCCTAATGGAAGAGAGCCTGAATCTCCCATAAATACTTCTGCAGGATGAGAGTTGAACCATAAAAAAGCAATTAAGGCTCCGCTAATTGCTGCACCCATCACAGCTAATTCTCCTGCAATTTGAATACTAGGTAATAATAAATATGAAGAAAATACAGCATGACCTGTTACATAAACTAAAGTAGATAGCGTAAAAAATGCCATTATTGAAGGAACTGTAGCTAAACCATCTAAGCCATCTGTTAAGTTAACTGCATTTGATGTTGCAACCATTACAAACATCCAAAACACTACAGAGAACATTCCCATTTCAAATAAAGGCAACTTATAAAAAGGAGTATAAAGTTCTGTTGAATGATTGTAATAAAATAGAATCATTGAGACAATAAATGCTGCGATAAATTGTAAAATCAATTTTGCTCTTGCACTTAATCCTGCAGAATTTTTTGATTTTGAAATCTTTGAAAAATCATCTTGCATACCAATTAATGAAGAAAGTGCAATTGTAACAAGACCTGCAAGAACATAAAAATTGTTCAGCTTAGCAGTTAATAATGTTGCAATCAATGTAGCAAATATAAATACTACTCCACCCATTGTTGGTGTTCCAACTTTTGCTTGATGTGCTTCTGGAGCTAATTCATAAATAGGCTGAGAAGCTTTTTTAGATTTTGCCCACACTATAAATTTAGGCATAAGATACATTGTTAATAGAAAAGCTATAAAAAAGCTAAGACCAGCACGAACTGAAATATATTGAAAGATATTAATATCTAGATGTCTATAAAACCAATAAAACAAACTTAAACCTTCATTTTGATATAATCTGCGCGATTATATTATATTATACTTTTTAAAAGGTTTAAACTATGACAAATAAAACTATTCTAGTAATTACAGATGGAATTGGGCACAACGAATCAAAGAATTATAATGCATTTAATAATGCAAAAACACCAACTTATGACTACTTATTTGAAAATGCACCCTACTCTTTAATACATACATATGGTAAACACGTTGGACTTCCAGATGGACAAATGGGAAATAGTGAAGTTGGTCATATGACAATTGGTAGTGGTAGAATTCTATACCAAGATTTAGTAAAAATTAATATTGCTTTAGAAGAGAATACTTTAAAAGATAATGAGATATTTAAAACTATAATTAACAATTCTAACAACATTCATTTAGTTGGTCTGTTAAGTGATGGTGGAGTTCACTCTCATATAGATCATATTATTGGGATGGCTAAAATATCTAAATCATTTAATAAAAAAGTATTTATCCATATAATAACTGATGGTAGAGATGTTGCCCCTGATTGCGCGGCATTATATATTAATCAAATAAAAAATATTTGCGATGAAAATATCAAAATTGCTTCAATTGCAGGTAGATATTATACTATGGATAGAGATAATAGATGGGATAGAGTTCAAAAAGGATATGATGCAATGGCATTTGCTAATCCTAATTCAAATCTTGATGTTATTGATTATTTAGAAAATTCTTACAAAGAAAATATATTAGATGAATTTATTGTTCCAACTGCATTTAGTTGTTATGATGGATTAAAAGAGAATGATGGAGTAATTTTCTGTAACTTTAGAAGTGATAGAATGAGAGAAATTTCTTCTGCTTTTGCAAAATCTGATTTTAATGAATTTACAAGATTTAAAGAAAAACTAAATATTGCAACAATGACACAATATGATAAAAATCTTCCTTTACCAATTTTATTTCCTAAAGAAACTCCAAAAGATACACTTGCAGAAGTAATTTCAAATGCAGGATTGAATCAATTACATACAGCAGAAACAGAAAAATATGCACACGTTACATTTTTCTTTAATGGTGGAGTTGAAGAGCCTATGTTAAATGAAACAAGAGTTTTAATTCCTTCTCCAAATGTTGCCACTTATGATTTACAACCTGAAATGTCAGCGCCTCAAGTTGGAGATGCAGTTAGAAATGCAATGGATGAAAATATAGATTTTATAGTAGTTAATTTCGCAAACGGTGATATGGTTGGACATACTGGTATTTTTGATGCTGCTATAAAAGCTGTTGAAGCTGTTGACCATGAACTTGGATTAATATTAGAAAAAGCAAAAGAGCAAAACTATAATGTTATTTTAACTTCAGATCATGGAAATTGCGAAATGATGAAAGATAATGAAGGCAATACATTAACAAATCATACAGTTGGAGATGTTTATTGTTTTGTTATTGCAGATAATGTAAAAGAAGTAAAAACAGGAAGCTTAAATAATATTGCACCAACAGTATTAAAATTAATGAACATTGATATTCCATCTGTGATGGATGAACCTTTAGTTTAAAGATATAAAATGTTGAATATTAATATAAATAAATTAGAGATAAAAAAAGATGAAAAAACATTAGTTAATATCTCTTTTAAAATATTAGATTCAACAGCTTTAATTGGGGAGAGTGGTAGTGGTAAGTCATTAACTTTAAAAGCTTTATTAAATCTACTTCCTTCATCATTAAAGGTAAATAAAGAGATAAATTCTAATTTCACTCTTAATTCGGATAGTATAGGATTTATACCTCAGAATCCTTTTACTTCACTATCTCCTATGACTAAAATTACTAATCAATTTTTTTGCTCACAAAAAAGAAAAGAAGAAGTTTTAAATCTTGTTGATTTAGATAATTCAGTTTTAAATAAATTTCCTAACCAACTAAGTGGTGGACAAATTCAAAGAGTTGTAATTGCCATTGCACTAAGTAAAGATGTGAAACTTCTTCTTTTAGATGAACCAACAACTGCATTAGATGCACAAAATAAAGATAATATTATAAGTTTAATCAATGAATTAAAAAATAGATTAAATATTTTGATTTTATTTGTTACCCATGACATAGAATCAATTAAGACTATTTGTGAAAATATCATAATTATAAAAAATGGGAAAATAGTTGAAAAAGGTTTAACAAAAGATGTATTAGATAATCCCAAAGAAGATTACACTAAAACTCTAATCAACTCAACTTTCAAAAATAAAAATTTTAGGAATTAATATGCTTAAATATCTATTTGCACTACTAATTATTTTAGGTCTAGCTATGTTAGGATGGTTATATAATTTATATGATGAAATTAAACATGATGTAGATACAGTAGTGAACTATTCACCCAAACAAAGTACACAATTTTTTGATAAAAATGGGAAATTAATAGCAAATACTTTTGTAGGAGAAAATAGAGAATATGTTAAATATGATGATATCCCAGCAAGAATTATTGAAGGTTTAGTCGCAATTGAAGACACTCAATATTTTGAACATTTTGGGATAAACCCAGATGCTATTAGCCGTGCTATTATAAAAGATATTAAAGCTGGTGCCTTTGTAGAGGGAGCTAGTACTTTAACTCAACAACTAATAAAAATGTTAGTTTTAACTCGTGAAAAGAAAATCATGAGAAAAGTAAAAGAAGCTTTACTTGCAGTTAGACTTGAAACTATACTTACAAAAGAAGAAATATTAGAAAGATATTTAAATCATGTCTATTTTGGACATGGATACTATGGAATAAAAACAGCTTCAAAGGGATATTTTAATAAAGATTTATATGAATTATCTTTAAAAGAAATGGCTATACTAGTTGGACTTCCAAGAGCTCCAAGTTTTTATGATCCAACAAAGAATTTAAAAATTTCATTAGCAAGAGCTAATCAAGTTATTACAAGATTAAATACATTAGGTTGGATAAATAAAGAACAATACGAAAATGCAATAAAAGAATCTCCTGAAATTCATAATCAAACATTAACAAAAAATCAAGCACCTTATATTATTGATTATGTTTTAAATTTATTAAAAGATGAAATTCCTGATATTCAAGATGGAGGATATAAGATAAATCTTACAATAGATTTAGAAGCACAAGAAATAGCTAGAAATGCACTAAAATCCTCATATGAAGAAGCCATAAAAAGAGCTGATGGAAAAGATGTTGAAAAATTAAATGGAGCAATGGTTACCTTAGAAAGTAATACAGGAAAAATTTTAGCCTTAGTTGGAGGAGTTGATTATAATAAATCTATGTTTAATAGAGCCGTTCAAGCTAAAAGACAACCAGGAAGCGCAATAAAGCCCTTTTTATATCAAATAGCACTAAATGAAGGGCTAAACCCAGCAAGTGAACTAATTGATATATCTAGAACTTATGACTATAAGGTAAACGGTGTTGCTAAAAAATGGCAACCTAAAAATTATGGTGGTAATTTCAAAGGTATTGTAAACTTAAGAGAATCACTTGTTGCTTCAAGAAATTTGTCAACAATTAACTTAGTGACTGACACTGGTATTGATATAGTAAGACAAGGTTTAACAGACTTTGGATTTAAAGACTTACCTAATGATTTATCAATTACTCTTGGTACAATGTCAGTTTCACCTTTAGAATTCAGTGAATATTTTAGTGCATTTGCAAATAATGGAGTACAAGTAAAACCATATATAATTGAAAAAATCACTAATAAATCTGGTAAATCAGTAACATTTGAACCACAAACAAAAGAAGTTAACTCTCCTGAGCAAACTTATTTAATTACATCTATTTTAAATGATGTAGTAAATAGAGGGACTGGGACTAGAGCAAAAGTTCCAGGAATAGAACTTGCTGGAAAAACAGGAACGACAAATGACAATGTAGACGCGTGGTTTTGCGGATATTCTCCATCTTTACAAACTGTAATTTGGTTTGGAAATGATGATAATAAACCAATGAAAAGAACAGAAACAGGTGGTAAAATTGCGGCACCTGTATTTTCATATTTTTACAAAAACTATTTAGAAATTCATCCTGAAATTTCAAGAGATTTTGTAAAACCTATTAATGTTTATTCATCAAACATAAATGGTAAAACTGAGTACTATACTGAGAAATCTCCACTACCAGAAATTGAAATTGAAATCAAACCTGAAAATCCAAATGAAGATGTTTTAGAATTCTAAAAATTATAATCTAAGATATTTTACATAAAAAAAGGGCTAGTTCAAAATGAACTAGCCCTTTCTTATTTTTGGAAATCTACTAGCAAGAATAAGTAGATTTAAATTCAAATGGAGTAGGTCTTGCTTCATAAGGCCATACTTGAGTTTCAAATTTGTAATGTTGATAAGTATCAATCATATCTTTTGAAAATACTGGTTGTAAGAATTCATTATCTCTAATTAAAGCTTCTAATGCTCCTCTTAAAGTATGAGGCATTTGAGGAATTTCTCTTTCTCTAATTTCATCTAATGATAATTCATATAAATCGTCATCCATTGGACCAACAGGCTCATATTTATTTTTAATACCATCTAATCCAGCCATTAACATTGCAGTAAATCCTAAATAAGGACAAGCAGTTGAATCTGGGAATCTCATTTCAACTCTAGTTGCTTTTTCTCCAGCACCATAAGGAACTCTACAAGAAGCAGATCTATTTTGAGAAGAATAAGTTAAGATTGAAGGTGCTTCAAATCCTGGAATTAATCTTTTATATGAATTAGTTGATGCATTTGTAAATGCTGCAACTGCTCTTGCATGTTTGAAAACTCCACCAACATAATGTCTTGCAGTTTCTGAAAGATTTCCGTATTCACCCTCTTTGTAGAATAAGTTTTTACCATCTTTCCAGATTGATTGGTGTACATGCATACCATTACCATTATCCCCATGTAAAGGTTTTGGCATAAATGTAGCAGATTTACCATTTAAATGTGCAACCATTTTGATTACATATTTTAATTTTTGTACATTATCTGAAGCTTCAATTAAATCTCCAAATACAATACCAATTTCATGTTGACCTTGAGCAACTTCATGGTGTCCTAAAACAACTTCTAATCCAACTTGCTCTAATACTAACATCATCTCAGCTCTTAAATCTACACCATTATCAGTAGGTTGAACTGGGAAGTATCCACCTTTAACTCTTGGTCTATGTCCCATGTTTCCTGTTTCATAATCAGTATTATCATTCCATTCACCATCTTCTGAGTCTACTTTGTAGTAAGATTCATTAAGATTATCAATAATTTTTACATCTTCAAATACGAAAAATTCATTTTCTGGTCCAAAGTATGCAACATCACCAGCACCAGATTCACTTAAGAAAGTTAATGCTTTTTTAGCAATAGATCTTGGACATTTTTCATACATTTCATTTTTATAAATGTCATATACATCACAGATAACTATAATTGTAGAATCAGCTGTAAAAGGATCTAAAAAAGCAGTTTCTACATCTGGTTTTAATAACATATCTGATTTATGAATTGGTTGCCAAGCATCAATTGAAGAACCATCAAAAGGTAATCCACCTTCTAATTGAGAAGCACTTACTGCACTCATCATATATGTTACATGGTGCCACATACCTTTCATATCTGTAAATCTAAAATCTACAAATTTTACTTCATTTTCTTCACAATATTTAAAAAACTCTTCTGTATTATTTACGAACTTACCCATAGGTTTAACTCCTTGAAATTATTTGAAATAATTGTATCTAAAAATAAATAAAATAAAATAAAACATCTGTATATTTTTTATACATTAATTGAATGACAGTATAATTTTTTTAATATTTATTGTCTAAAAACTAACTAATCTTTTATCTCTACTATTAAAAGTCATACATTTTGTATAACCAATATTTTTTGCTAAAGAAGTTACTTCTTCATATTTAAATCCAATTTGCTCTATTTCATGTCCATCTGAACCAAATGTAATATTAATTCCCATTTCAAATGCTAATTCAAGTAATTCTTTTGAAGGATAAGTTTCACCAATAGGTTTTCTTAAACCAGCAGGATTAATTTCTAATACCATATTAGATTTTTTAATTGCACTTAATGCATCTTTTGCAAGAATTCTTACATCTTTATTTGGCAAATACTTAAACACTTTTATTAAATCTAAATGACCTACAATATCAAAAAGACC
>Ga0193961_1000073_pt1 | contig 37472 bp, 30 predicted proteins | sample FB_4_MG_FD_140371 | JGI IMG/M metagenome (GOLD analysis project Ga0193961, IMG submission 140371) | Microbial mat bacterial communities from the Broadkill River, Lewes, Delaware, United States - FB_4_MG | ecosystem: Environmental > Aquatic > Freshwater > River > Microbial mats | place: USA...
AAAAAAGTACCTTTTATCTTAAAATAAACTAAAAGTCTAATATTTTACTTATAGTGAAAGCTCTCAATGGGTTATATATTACTGTGAATAACAGTATATTTAAATTTTATCGGATTTACCTATTACCCAAAAACCAAGATTAAACTCTGAAGTGTAATTTTCTAAAAATCAGAAGGATAAAATTGTAAATAAGGAAAATTACAACATTATTATAAATAATATGACACAAAAGCTATGCTATAATTATTCTATAAATAGAGGGAAAACAATGAAACGAAAAAAACTACCTATAGGTATCTCAACATTACGAAAAATAATAGAAAATGATTATTTGTATATAGATAAAACTAAAATAGCTCTAGATCTTATAAATGGAGATGGAGAATATTATTTTCTCTCTCGACCTAGAAGATTTGGTAAGTCTTTGTTTCTTGATACTCTTCGTACTATATTTGATGGAGATAAAGAAATATTTAAAGATTTGTATATCTATGATAAATATGAGTTTGAAAAATATCCTGTGATTCGCATCAGTTTTAACAGCGGTGATTTTTCTTCTAAAGAAGCATTTCATAAAAGAATACATACAATTTTAGATGATAATCAAGAAGACTTAAATGTACAATGCCCCAAAGGATACAATAGTTCTGATTGTTTTGGAAGACTTATCAGAGAAACCTATAAAAAATACAATAAAAAAGTGGTCATACTTGTCGATGAATACGATAAACCAATCTTAGATAATATAGACAATAAAGAGGTAGCCACTATCATTAGAGATGAACTTAGAAACTTTTATAGTGTTATCAAAGGTGCTGATGAGTACCTAAAATTTGTATTTATCACTGGTGTAAGTAAGTTTGCAAAAGTTTCTTTATTTTCTGGATTGAATAATATAAATGACATAACACTCAACAAAAAATATGCCACTATATGTGGCTACACTCAAAACGATGTAGAAACTTCTTTTAAAAGTCACCTCGTAGATGTAGATATGAAAAAGCTCAAACAATGGTACAATGGGTATAAGTTTTTAGGAGAGGGAGTTTATAATCCTTTTGATATATTACTTTTTATAGATAATAATTGTGAATATAGAAACTATTGGTTCTCTACAGCGACACCATCATTTCTAATGAAAATACTACAACTCAACAACTATTTTTTACCAAACCTTGAAAACATAGTAAAAGATGAAGATATGCTCAATAGTTTTGATGTGGACTGTATCGAGTTAGAAACTTTGATGTGGCAAACTGGGTATTTGACTATCTCTCATACCCAAACTGTATTTGACAGTATTGAGTATCATTTAGCTATCCCAAATCAAGAAGTAAGACAATCATTATTAGGTAGTATAGCAAGATTTTTGACCAAAAACACAAATGCTGTTACCCCTACAAATAATATAAAAAAAGCATTATTCAATCAAGACTTTGATAGTTTTGAAATAAACCTAAAATCATTGTACTCAGCTATCTCGTATCAACTCTTTACAAAAAATGATATGAACACAAAAGAAGGCTACTTCGTAAGTGTATTTTATGCGTATATAAAAGCCTTAGGATTTGATATCGTTTGCGAAGACAATACCAACAAAGGAAGAATAGATATCACTATAAAAATGCCAAATAGTATCATCCTTATAGAGTTTAAAACAGATGGCACATCAGCCTTACAACAAATCAAAGATAAAAAATACCACGAAAGATATATGAGTGAAGATTTACCTGTATTTATAGTGGGAATTGAGTTTGATACAGAAGATAAAAATATCTCTAAGTTGGAGTGGGAAGAGATCGTTTTTTAGTATAAAAACAATAGCTAATAAATTTGAACTTGAAAAATTCTACAAATAGCCTGTCTAGGGCTATTTCTTTACTTTTTTCTACTTTTTCCAAGAGCATCCATTGTTTTTAAAGCATAAAAAACTTGTGATGCTGTTGCATGCGAGGGTTCATTGTGAATAGTTTCCCCTTCTGCACATGTTAAATTAGCTACTTGCATCAACTCCTCATCTGTTACATCTACCAAACCAATATCAGCAAGCGTAGTAGGTAAACCAATTGATTCACAAAAACTAAAAACAGTATCTATAATTTCACGACTTTTATCTGTAAGTATAAGTGATGCCAAAGTACCAATAGCTACTTTTTCACCGTGAAAATAAGCATGAGTTGGCTCTAGTGCAGTCAATCCATTATGAATAGCATGGGCAGATGCCAAACCACCACTCTCAAATCCTAATCCACTGAGTAAAGTATTGGCTTCGATAATATGCTCCAAAGCAGGCACTACAGAGTTTGCATCTGATGCCATTTTGGCTTCTACTCCATACTCCAAAAGTGTTTCATAACATACATTTGCCAAAGCATAAGCAGTCATAGAACCAACATCTCCACTCATGTTTCCTGCAAAGTTTTTCTTGCATGACTGTGCCTCAAACCAAGTAGCCAGTGCATCACCCATACCAGATACCAAAAATCTCGTTGGTGCATTTGCTACAACTTTTGTATCTATGAGTACCAAATCAGGATTTTTATCCAAAACAAGATAGCGTTTAAATGTCCCCTCTTGTGTATAGATAACAGAGAGAGCACTACAAGGTGCATCCGTAGAAGCCAAAGTAGGGATAATAACAACAGGTGTTTTAAGTATGTGAGCAACTGCTTTTGCTGTATCTAAAGTTTTGCCACCACCTATACCTATGATCACATTTGCATCTGATTTTTGTGCTAAATCAACTAATCTTTTTATCTCTTCATCTGAACATTCTCTTTTAAACTCTTCTACATTCACTTGCATAGTCTCTTGCATATGAGGTATAAAATCTGGCAATAAATTATTATGTGCAAAAGGATCACATATCATAAAACCATGGTCTCCTAGTCTTGAAACTTCTCCCCCTAACTCTTTTAAAATATCTGCACCTTGTACATAACGATTTGGAAATAGTGTTGTTGTTTTCATTTTTTCTCCTTGGTATTTGAACTTGACTTTATCTATTTTAGTTAAAATCAACTTTAAAATATATATTTTGTATTTACTACTCTTTATTCTGTAAATACTCATGTGCCATATAAGAACTTCTAGCATACGGCGTACTATGGACAAACTCAAATCCTAACTCTAAGGCTATTTTTTTATAGCGTGCAAATTGGTCAGGATGTACGAACTCTACTACTTTTTCATAATCGCCAGTGGGTGCTAAATACTGCCCAATACTCAGAAATTTACACCCTACAGAGATAAGGTCTTTAAATACTTGTACCATCTCCTCTTCTGTTTCACCTAAACCTACCATCAAAGCACTTTTTGTTTTGACAGCATCTCCACCCATCTCTTTAAGTCGTTTTAAAACATGTAACGATCGCTCATACGATGCATTTTTTCTTATTTTATAAAATCGTGGAACAGTTTCTATATTGTGTCCCACTATAACAGCTCCACTATCAACTGCTCTTTGTAATGATTCCTCTTTTGCTTTAAAATCAGGTATCAATATCTCTACTTGTGTATCGGGAGCTTTTTCTAAAATATCTTGAGTCACTTTATAAAACATATCTGCCCCACCATCTTTGAGATCATCTCTAGCAGGACTAGTAATCACAACAAATTTGAGTCCCAAATGCAGTACAGAAGTGGTTACCTTTTTTATCTCTGAGAGGTCAACTTCATTAGGCATTCCTGTCAAAACATTACAGTAGCCACAGCGTCGTGTACAGATATTGCCTAATATCATAAATGTTGCATTTTTATTGGCATAACACTCGCTAATATTTGGACATTTAGCCTCTTGACAAATAGTATGCAATCCCCCTACATCTTTGAGAAGAGTTTCCATCTCTATTTGTGCATGTGGTACAATCTTTTTTCGTAACCATTCTGGTTTTTTATATTTTGGTGCTTCTTTAAATGTCATATTTTTCCTTTAATAGTTGTGCTAATTTCGCTTCTTCTTTTTGTGTTAATTGTGTGTTTTTTAAGTCTATGCTAAATGTCTCTTCAAATGCTTTTGTGAGTAAATCATGTGCTTTTTCATAGGATATATTCACTCCAAAATCAGGTAAAGAGTTCCCTACCTCATTTTTATTTTGTAAATAAGTAGTGATTTTTTCAAGAGGGATAGAACCGTGTTGGAAGATGAAATTTTTTGTTCTTCTTTGTGCATTTCCACCTATTTTTTTCCCATCAATTACTATATCGTATGCCTCAAATCCTACTTGACAAAACTGGCTTTTACTGAGGGTTAAAGAGTTGTCATCTTTTACATATTTTGCATTTAGCCCTAGTTTTTTATAAAAGTTAAGTAAAAAACTACATATTTTTTCATACGATTCTTTCACACTCAAGCCCCCAACATCCAAAGGGGATAAAATTAGACTATAAGACAAATCGTGTCCGTGAAATAGTACTCCACCGCCAGTAATTCGTTTGGCATAATTGTTATTATATTCTTTATATTCTAAACGATTGCTATATTCTTCAACTTTTTGTCCAATACCCAAGGTAAAAGATTTTTCCCAATGATACAAGCGTAAAATAGGAGTATCATTTTGTTCATACGATAAAGCAAGTGCCTCATCTGTAGCCATATTAATCTTTGCGTTATTTTTATTTGATACGATTAGACGAAATTTTTTACTCTTCATTTTTATATTCCTAGATCTAAAATAATTACTTTTAGTAACATATATACTTTTAAACAAGTTTGTAAATTTTGAAATATTTTTATATTTACTTATTTGTATTACGAATAGTAACGAATTTATTTTAAAACTAAAATAAATTTTACTTTTAGTTACAAGAAATTGAAATAATTTCAAAATATTGCTGTATAATTTCATATTGCTACGATTTAGCTACGATTTAGCTAGACTTTCACTACAAAGTGTGAAGTTATGTAATTGTTATATTGTAGTTGTAAAATTATAAAATTGTACGCTTAAGAGTATATAAAAATAAAAAAGGAATATTAATGCAAGATATAAATTCAGTAGATATAGACCAATTAGAAACACAAGAGTGGATTGATGCTTTAGAAGCTGTTATTCAAGAAGAGGGAAGCGAACGAGCACATTTTATTGTGAGTCAGCTTATCGATAATGCAAGAAGAAATGGTGCGGATATCCCACACAGTGGAAATACAGCCTATCTCAACACTATCCCACTCAATCAAGAACCATTGATGCCAGGAGATAGAGACTTAGAGAGAAAAATTAGATCTCTTATACGATGGAATGCACAAACTATGGTTTTGAGAGCTTCTAAGAAAAATCTTGAACTTGGTGGTCACATTGCTTCTTTTCAATCATCTGCAACTTTATATGATGTTGCATTCAATCATTTCTTTAAAGCACCAAATGAAAAAGATGGTGGAGATTTAGTATTTTATCAAGGACATATTGCTCCTGGTATCTATGCTCGAAGTTTTGTAGAGGGTCGTCTTACGGAGTCACAAATGGATAACTTTAGACAAGAAGCATTTGCAGATGGTCTTTCCTCTTATCCACATCCAAAATTGATGCCTGCATACTGGCAATTTCCAACTGTATCTATGGGTCTAGGACCAATACAAGCTATTTATCAAGCACGATTTTTAAAATACCTTACAAATAGAGGAATCAAAGATTGTAGCGAACAAAAAGTATATTGTTATATGGGTGATGGTGAGTGTGATGAGCCTGAGTCTTTAGGTGCTATTGGACTTGCTGGTCGTGAAGGACTAGATAACTTAGTATTTGTTATCAACTGTAACTTACAAAGACTTGATGGTCCTGTAAGAGGAAATGGTAAAATCATTCAAGAGTTAGAGAGTGAATTTAGAGGAGCTGGTTGGCAAGTTTTAAAAGTAGTATGGGGGAGAAAATGGGATCAACTTTTAGCTAAAGATAAATCTGGAAAACTACTCCAACTTATGGAAGAAACTGTTGATGGTGAATACCAAAACTTCAAACAAAAAGGTGGAGCGTACACTAGAGAAAAATTCTTTAACAAATACCCAGAAACAGCAAAACTTGTAGAAAATATGAGTGATAATGAAATTTGGGAATTAAATAGAGGTGGACATGATCCAGTTAAAGTTTATGCTGCATACAAAAAAGCACAAGATACCAAAGGTGTCCCATCTGTAATTTTAGCAAAAACTGTAAAAGGGTATGGTATGGGTGAAGCTGCTGAGGGTAAAAATATTGCTCACGGTGTTAAAAAAGTAGATACAAAAGTGCTTCGACAATTTAGAGATAGATTTGATATTCCTATTTCAGATGAAGATGTTGATAACTTAAAATACTATAGACCATCTGAAGATTCTCCTGAGTACAAATATATGCAAGAACATAGAGAAAAACTTCACGGATATGTACCACAAAGAAGAGAGAAATTTTCTACTGTTTTAGAGATACCAACACTTGACAAATTTGAGGCAGTTCTTAAAGGAAGTGGTGAGAGAGAAATTTCTACTACTATGGCATTTGTACGAGTTTTAAATATTTTGGTAAAAGACAAAAAAATCGGAAAAAGAATCGTTCCTATTGTTCCAGATGAAGCTCGTACATTTGGTATGGAGGGGATGTTTAGACAGCTCGGTATTTATGCTAATGAAGGTCAAAAATATATCCCACAAGATAAAGATCAAGTCGCTTACTACAAAGAGGATAAAAAAGGTCAAGTACTTCAAGAGGGTATCAATGAGCTAGGAGCTATGGGTTCTTGGACTGCAGCTGCTACATCGTACTCTGTAAATGATTGTCCTATGATTCCGTTTTATATCTTCTACTCTATGTTTGGATTCCAAAGAACAGGTGATATGTGTTGGGCAGCAGCCGATCAAAAATCAAGAGGATTTTTAGTAGGTGGAACATCAGGACGAACTACTCTTAATGGTGAAGGTTTACAACATGAAGATGGTCACTCACATATCATAGCCAATACTATCCCATCGTGTGTATCATACGATCCAACTTATGGATATGAGGTAGCTGTCATCGTTCAAGATGGTATCAATAGAATGTATGGTGAAGCGCAAGAAGATATATACTACTACTTAACAACATTAAATGAAAATTACAAACAACCAGCAATGCCAGAGGGTGTTGAAGAGGGGATCTTAAAAGGTATTTACAAATTTAGAACAGTTGAAGCTACAAATGACTACAAAGTAAAACTTTTAGGTTCAGGAACTATCTTAGAGCAAGTAAGGGTGGCTGCTGAAATTTTGGCATCTGATTATGGAATCGCTTCAGAGATCTATTCTGCTACATCATACAATGAACTTACAAGAGAAGCTCAAAATGTAGAAAGAGATAACTTATTAAATATTGAGGCAGTTGATAAAATAGCCTATGTAGATCAAGTACTTGGAAGTGATGATGAAAATATTATCATCTCTGCAACTGATTATATGAAAGCATACTCAGAACAAATTGCACCATTTGTAAAAGGATCTTTTAAAGCCCTTGGTACTGATGGTTTTGGACGATCTGATAGTAGAGCAAATTTACGAAGCTTTTTTGAAGTAGATACTGATTTTATTGTATTTACAACTTTAGCACAATTAGCAAAAAATGGTAAGATCGAAAAATCTGTGGTAGCCGAAGCTATGAAAAAACACAATATTGATGCTACAAAAAGCAATCCATTATATTCATAAGGAGTAAAAGATGAGTACAATTCAAGATATATTTATTCCAGATTTAGGTGGAGATACAGATGTTGATTTGATCGACATTATGGTAGCTGTTGGTGACACAGTTGAAGTTGAAGATGGTCTTATTACATTAGAAACAGAAAAAGCTTCTATGGATGTTCCAACTACACATGCAGGAGTTATCAAAGAAATTTTGGTCACAGTTGGTTCAAAAGCAAATTCAGGCGATCTTATCGCTCGAATTGAAGTACAAGATGATTCAAATAATAAAGAAGAATCTGTTGCTCCTGTAGCTACAAGTACTTCAAACTCTAACACTTTAGAATCTGCAGAAGCAGAACTCCATGCTATATCAAATGCAAATGCTGAGATCTCATGCCAATTTGTAAATGAGCAAACAATTTGCACCGTTATTGAAGAGGTATTTGTTCCTGATTTAGGGGGTGATAAAGATGTTGATCTAATAGATGTATTAGTTGCCGTTGGTGATACGGTTGCTATGGAGATGGGTCTTATTACACTTGAAACAGAAAAAGCCTCTATGGATGTTCCTGCCCCTTTTGGAGGTGAAATATTAGAGTTATATGTTGAGCCAGGGATGAAAGTAAATTCAGGTGATCTTATTGTAAAAATGACAAAAACTGTCGTGATGGAAAACAAAGTTCCAACAGCAACTGTCAAAACACAAGCTAGCCCTGTAAAAGATATCCCTAAAAAAGCACCTGCAACAGTGCAGTCAGCAATTGCAACGGTTACTATTGATAAAAATTCTAAAGTACTTTCGACAAAAGCTACAAAAGTCTATGCCTCTCCAAGCGTGAGAAAAGTAGCACGAGAATTTGGTGTAGATTTAGGATTTGTAAAAGGGAGTGGTAGAAAAAATAGAATCGTAAAAGATGATATCAAAGCATATGTAAAAGAACAACTCAACAAACCAGCCGCTGCAGCAGGGTCTGGATTTGGGTTTAATCTACCAGAACTCAAAGAGATTGATTTTAGTAAATTTGGTGAGATTGAAACTGTAGAGTTAAGTAGAATCCAAAAGATTTCTGGACCTTCTTTACATAGAAACTGGGTTTCTATTCCTCATATCACACAATTTGATGAATCTGACATCACAGAGTTAGAAAAATTTAGAAAAGCACAAAACGCAATTGCAGATGGATTTAAGTTATCTCCATTGGTATTTGTAGTAAAAGCTGTAGCTAAAGCACTAGCTATTCATCCTAAATTTAACTCATCGTTAAGTGCAGATGGTGATAGTATTGTTATGAAAAAATACTTCAATATTGCTATTGCTGTTGATACTCCAAATGGATTAATGGTACCTGTTATCAAAGATGTAGATAAAAAAGGTTTTAAAGAGATTGCAATAGAGATGGCAGAAATTTCTAAAAAAGCAAGAGAAGGCAAACTTAAATCTACGGATATGCAAGGGGCTTGTTTTACTATCTCTTCATTAGGTGGAATTGGTGGTACAAAATTTACTCCAATTATCAATGCTCCAGAAGTTGCAATTTTAGGTCTTTCAAAATCTGAAATGAAACCAAAATGGAATGGGGAATCATTTGATCCCGCATTGATGTTACCATTGTCATTATCGTATGATCATAGAGTCATAGATGGTGCAGATGGTGCAAGATTTACAACTACTTTATCACAGTTATTAAGTGATATTAGATTATTAAGCTTATAAGGAGTAAATATGAGCAATATTATTGATATTTTTATTCCAGATTTAGGTGGAGATACAGATGTTGATTTGATCGATGTGATGGTAGCTATAGGTGATACAATAGAAGAGGAAGATGGTCTCATTACATTAGAAACTGAAAAAGCTTCTATGGATGTACCATCTACTCATAGTGGAATTATCAAAGAGATTTTAGTAAATGTAGGAGACAAAGTAAACTCTGGCGATCTGATCGCTAGACTTGAAGTAGCATCTGTTGCTACAGAAACTCCAGCTCCTACACAAGAAGCTCATGTAACATCTTCACAAGCTACATCTACTCCAACTCCAACAGTAAATGCAGGTGCAGGTGAAGTCAAAGGTCAAGTACTAGTAATTGGGGCTGGTCCTGGTGGATATTCTGCTGCTTTTAGATGTGCCGATTTGGGTCTTGATGTAGTTCTTGTAGAGCGTCACGATACTTTAGGTGGAGTGTGTCTCAATGTTGGGTGTATTCCTTCAAAAGCTTTACTTCATGTAGCAAAAGTGATGGAAGAAGCAGAGCATATCTCACACGCTGGGATTACATTTGCAAAACCAGAAGTAGATATCGCTGGTGTTGCTGCATACAAATCAGGAGTAGTAAAAAAACTCACCGATGGTTTGGGTGCTATGGCTAAGATGAGAAAGATCAATGTGATTCAAGGTACTGCAGAATTTTTAGATGATCATTCAGTAATCGTAAATCATACAAAAGATGATGGACAAACTACCGTAAAATTTGACAATTGTATTATCGCAGCTGGTTCTCAGAGTTCTAAAATGGGATTTATTCCGCATGAAGATCCTCGAATTTGGGATTCTACAAATGCTTTAGAGATGAAAGAAGTTCCTAAAAGATTACTTGTAATGGGTGGTGGAATTATTGGTCTTGAGATGGGTACAGTATATCAAAAACTTGGATCTGCTGTAGATGTAGTAATTCGTGGAAATCAAGTGATGACAGGAACTGATAAAGATATTGTAAAAATTTATACAAAATCAAATGAAAAAAGATTTAACTTTATGTTCAAAACTCAAACTCAAGCGATCATCCCTAAAGCTGATGGTATCTATGTAGAATTTAAAGGTGATAATGCACCTGAACCTCAAACATATGATGCAGTTCTTGTAGCTATGGGAAGAACTCCAAATGGTCTCAATCTTGGTTTAGATAAAGCTGGTGTAAATGTAAATGAAAAAGGTATGATTGCAACTGACAATCAACTCCGAACAAATGTACCTCACATTTTTGCTATTGGTGACATCATCACTGGTCCTATGTTAGCTCACAAAGCTGTCCACGAAGGTCATGTTGCCGCTGAAGTTATCGCTGGTCACAAAGTATTTTTTGAACCAAAACAAATTCCAGGTATTGCGTATACTTTTCCAGAAATTGCAACTGCTGGACTAAGTGAAATAGAAGCTAAAGAGCAAGGTATCAATTACGAAGTTGCATCATTCCCATGGTCTGCTTCAGGTCGAGCACTAGCCGCTGATGTTTCAAAAGATGGTATGACTAAACTTATTTTTGATAAAGATACTCATCAGTTAATAGGTGGTGCTTTAGTTGGAGATAATGCAGGTGAACTACTTGGTGAAATTTCATTAGCTTTAGAGATGGATTGTGATGCAGAAGATATTGCACTTACTATTCACGCTCACCCTACTCTCCATGAATCTGTAGGTATGGCAGCTGAAATATTTGATGGAACTATTACGGATCTACCAAATGCTAAGGCGGTAAAAAGAAAATAGGTTTTCTTTTTATACTAATAGAAGAAGGGCAGAGATAAAATCTTTGCCCTTCTTTTAATCAAAAAAGATTTATATTAATACTGTTATTTTTACTACATTTATAGTTTGTTTACTTTTATAATTACCTTCAATTGTTATATTCTTATTTTGTTCATAATAAGTTTTTAATAACTTATACATCTCAATATCATCAAAATGGAGATGATAGGTAGGACTAACATCTAATAATAATCTATGTTTTTTATCGTCAAATGCCCTTAAAACATCTTTTGTATTAATGTTTTCTTCTTTAAAATTAGCATCAAGTAATTTTTTTTTAAAATTCTTTTTTAAATTTTTAATAGCATTTATATCTAAAATTAATTCTGTACTATCTTTTAATATTATTTTTAATGTTTTAAGTGTTTCTATCCCTGCTACATCAAATAAGCTTTTGATAGTATTCGAATAAGAAGTATTTACTAAGTATTTTGATATATCTATTTCTTGATTATTAATTGATAAAATAAACTCTTTTAATTTATCATCATCATTATTTATCTCTTGTATATCAATTGCATAACTAGAAGCTCTAATATTTATTTTTGGCTCATAATCTGCATTATTAGCATACTTAAAAATATTTTCACTTAAACTAATAATCTTTGTACCTTTACTTAAATGAGCAATAACTTCAGGAGTTAAATCATCTCCATCTGCAACTAAACTAAAAGTATAATCTGAACGAGCTAGCTCTTCATAGCTAATATCAATACCGATTTCTCTAACCTTTAAAAATATATCGTTCAAATTATTATCAAAATTTATTAAATCAACATTATAATCATTCTCATTTTTGTGAGTTGTAACATAGCCATCATCAATAAGTTGTTTAAACATATCTTCATATTCATCATTATCTATCATTGATCTGATATAAATTTTATTATTATGTAAAGAAAATAAACCTTTATATTCTATGCTATCTAGTATTTTAATTATTACTTCATAAGTCATTTCTTAATCCTTAAATACATAGGAATACCTGAAAAATTATTATCCTCTAATAGCTGATAACAATCATTACTTTCAACAATATCTTTAGTTAAATCTTTTAAATCAATTTTTTCTTTAAGATGCTCTGAAATTATTTTCTTAATACCCATTTTATCCAATCTATTATAAAATTCAAATCCAATTTTATGCCAAGCTATTATCCCTGTATTTAATGAATTCAATGTAATAAATTCAATTGTTGGATATTCTCTCATAATTTCTAATTTAATAAACTTTACAATATCTTTTACAATTGATTGTCCTTGATAATCTGCATCAATAAATATATCTATTATTTTAACTTCTTTATTGTTTATTGCAAATGTAGCTCTTCCCTTATCTACAAATTTTAAAATGTAAATATTATCTTTTTTTAAATTATGAGTTAACATGTTAAAATTCATTCTTGGTGGATATACTCCAGGAAGAACTTTTACAAATGAATTCAATTCTTCATTTGTATTGGTTAATAAATTATAATCAATATCGTTAAAATTATATACATTTTCAATTAAATTTTTATACATTAGTCCACTTATTTTAATATATTATCTTAATCAATATAAAAGTTAGATTATCTGTATAATATAATTTTTATGAATCCCAAGATTAAACATATATACATTTAATTTCTTGACAAATAACTTATTATGTAGTAAAGTGTATCTACAATAAAATACAAGGCAATACTATGAAAAAAGCAATCAATATTAGATTGGATGAATCATTGTTATCTGATTTGGATAGCTATGCGCATGAATTGGATAGAACAAGAACATATATCATTGAAAAAGCTGTTGGAACATATTTTGATACATTAGATGAAATGATTTCAGATAAAAGAATTGATGAATTAAAGAATGGTAATGTTGAAGTATTTTCACTTGAGCAAGTAGCTCAACAACTTGGATTAACTTAATGTATAAAGTTATTGTTCCTCAATATACTTTCAAAGAATTATCAAAAATTGATAAAGAAAATCAGAAATTAATCTTTAATAAGATTAAAGATTTAGAAAATGGAATTTTTACAAATGATAAATCATTGAAAGGGAAACATGATGGAAAATTTCGAAAAAGAGCAGGAAATTATAGAATAATATATTTAAAAGAGAATGACATTTTAGTAATCACCCTTATTAGGATAGCACATAGAAAAGAAGTTTACTAAGTATTGACCATATCCAAAATTAAACAATATGATATAATAATCTATCAAAAATAGGTGGTAAAATATATGAGCATACAATCAAAGATTACAGACAAAGAGAGAGAAGAGATATCCCGTTTATTCAAACAAGAACAAAGCCCTATCATAAAAGAAAGATTAAAGTATATCTCAATGTACGCAAATGGTATGACCAAAAGAGATATTGGGAAACTACTTGGTAGAAGCAAAGACACCGTAGGAAAATGGGTCAATAAATATTTTGAAGAAGGTATCTATGGGATACAAGAGAAGAGAGGTGGTGATCATAAAAGTTTTTTAACCCACGATGATAAAAAAGAATTAAAAGAGATTATTTTAAAATCATCCCCTACAAGCCATAAAGGCTGGAACGGTTGGACAATAGTTGATTTAATACAAACTAAATATGGTGTGAGATATACAAGAGGTGGTGTATATGCCCTCATGAAAAGTTTGGGTATCACAGATAAAATAGCTACTTAAAAAATAGGAAATTTTATAAAATCAACGCCCCAACTAAACCAATAAGTCCACCAAATACACCACCCCAAACTACTAACCAACCTAAATGCTCTTTTATCATATCTTGTACAAGATTTTTTACCATTTTAGGGTTGAGTTCTTCAAGTCTTGACTTTACAACTGTGTCGATTTTTTTACTTATATCGTCACTAATCCCACTCTCTTTGAGTGTTTCTTGTATTAACTCTTGAAAATTATCTGTATTTGTAATATCAATAATAGCAACTTTCATCTTTTTTTCAAAAGGCTCTTGAAGTGGTTCGAGTGCTTTCTCCCCTCCAAACATACCGAGCATTCCTCCAAAACTAGACTCCATAACAGCACTTTTCAAACTCTCAAAAGCAGGTAAAAAGTCTGTCTTTTCTATCACATTTGATAGATCTAATTTTTTATTGGAATTCATCTCTGATTCAAAGAATTTATCTAAGTTTTCTTTAGTAAAAAACTGTTTCATGATGAGAGTATGAATAGATGATTTAAACTCCTCAAATCTATTCTCAACCACTCCACTTCCATATAAAAAAGGAACTTTTTCAAACAACATATGCACCGCAATCCAGTTTGTAATAGCACCACTTAGTGCAAATAAACCTACTGTTAAAACTATCGTATTTTGTGTAAAATATCCTACTATTACTATCACACTAGCTATTAAATTTGTACCTAAACTTTTATTCATTTTATTTCCTTATTTATCTTCTTTAATCATATCACCACTCAATATCTTCATAAATGTTTTATTTCTATTGTTAGCATCATCTGCCATTGTTCTATAATCAAGAAAATTTATTATTGTATTTGGTTTTTCATAGTATTTATAATAAATAGGAAATTGCCCTTGAACTGGTATTTTATTATATGATCTATTATCTAAGTCAAATTCTGTTTCTTCATTAAATTTTAAAAAAGCGTAAGTCCAAATTCTAATTTTTGAATCCCGACTAATATCATTTATATATCGTGAATATCTTAATAATTGAGTTTCAGCTCCTGATGGATCAATATTATCATCTGCTCTTTTTAATTCAATAATAACAATATCGGTAATATCCTCTTTTGTATACGTATTCGATACGACACTAAGGCTTAAAATATCAGGTCTTTTAGTATTTTTAATAAGTTCTGGGAACATTTTATTTATTTGTGCTTCGCTAAATACCTTATCATAAGTCATGAATCTATCATCAAAAAGCCATAAGTTATTTGTTTTATAATTTTCTTTTTCATCTGTTGTATGTTGTGTCATAAATAAATTATGAATTTCTTGTTCTAATGACTTTTCATTAGTTAATTCTTTTAACTTATCTATAATAGACTGTCTATCAAAAATATATTCAGCTAATTCTGATTGCGTAATTATTGATAATTTTTCTTGGTAATTATCATCAATTTTATCTTTATTATTTCTAATAAAAGTTTTATCATCTTCTAACATTTTTTTAGCATTTCTTTTGAGTGTTTCATAGTCATCATTATTTTCACTCTTTTGTAAATAATATGCTAAAAATGGCATCTCTTTTAAGGCTTTAGTTCGATTCTCTTTTGATAATTTATCTAAATCTATATTATTCTCTTTTGCAATCTTTCTAATTTGAATTTTTAGCTCAGATTGTATTTCATTCCATGACAAATTGTGAAATAAATCATCATTTGTTTGTTTTGGATATATTGTAAAATTATCTCTTGTTTCATTCACATTATTATCAAAATAAGAGGAAGATAAAAGAAATAATATATTAACTTTTTTAAAAAACTTAAACTTTTTACTTCCTTCCAAATAGCTATTTTTTACTACTACTCTTCCTCCTGCACAATAAAAACCATCATAATTTTTGATAGTTTTATCATCTAAAATATAATCTAAAGTAAAATCGTGTACACCTATTTTAAATTTATTAGTTTTAAACTCTTGAATATCATCACTTTTAATTTCAAATTTTTTAGTTGAGTTTTCATATACTTCAATGGTGATAAATTTATTTTTATCTTTTAATAATTTAAAATAAGCTAAAAAATGATCGTTCAGTTGATCTTTGTACTCGTCATAATCAACTGTAAATTCGATTTTAGGTTCTTTGAATTTCACACTTGTAAAGTCTACACTTGTAAAATTATTATCAACTTTTATATCTTGACTAATAATAAAATTAATCTTTTTATCTAAACTTTCAATATTTACTTTATCAAAAACTTTTAAATAAAAAAATCTTCCTATTCCTTTACAGCCCAATTCTTTTTTATGTTGAGTTTTATATTCTTTAAACGACTTTGTATTAATCTCATTAAATCCATCTCCATTATCTTTAATAGTAACAGAATCAATATATTTTTTTGTATCATTTAAATCTAAAACATCTTGCATAAATTCTATTCTTATTTTTGTTGCATTTGCTTGTAATGAATTTGTTATTGCTTCATTTAAAACTTGTTGCCAAGAAATTGTTTTTAAATCATTAACAATACTTTTAATATTTGTATCTACTTTCCCACTACTCATACATTCTCCTCTATATATTTATTTTTTAATATAACTTTACCCTATTCTTTATAAAATATTATCTATTCTCATCAACGCTTTTTTCATCAAAGTGGAGAGTGGAAAACTATCTATCTCTTCTAAATTAATCCAAATCATCTTATTATGTTCTAACTTATCAACTTTATACAGATACACACTAAGTCGATATTTTGTATAGCTATGTTTATAAGAACTTATCAAGTTTTCCTCTTTGGCTTCTACGCTAGGAAGTTCTAGCATCCCTTTGTACATATTACCTGTTGCTTTTTGAAGTGCTATTTTATTATCTTTGATACAAATACCAAAATAGAGATCTTTTGCTTCATAAACTGTTTTTTTCTTTTTTGTATAGAGTTCTGGATTTTCTTTCCCTCTACAGTTTTGCTCTATTGGGCATCTTTTGCACTCTGGATTTTTTGGAGTACACACCATCGACCCTAAATCCATAAGTGCAAGATTGTGAGATCTTGATGCTGTATGATTGAGAAGTCTATCGGCATTTTTCCAAACTACCTCATCTTTTACATCTATTAGCCCACAATATCTTTTGAAAACTCTTGCAATATTGGTATCGACTACGCTTACATTTTGTTCATACCCAAAGCTACAAATAGCACTCGCTGTATATCTTCCGATACCTGATAATTTTAATAATTCACTCATAGTATTAGGGAGTTCTGTTGAACACTCATTGGCTGTTTTATGGATATTTCTCGCTCGACTATAATACCCTAATCCACTCCATGAAGCCAATATATCTTCTATAGGACTATTAGCTAATATCTCTAAAGTGGGATACTTTTCTAAAAAATTAGGATAAAATTGCTCCATCACACGATTGACTTGTGTTTGTTGTAGCATAATTTCACTGATATAAATATGATATATATTTCTTGTTTTTCGCCAAGGAAGATGATCTCTTCCATTTATATCATACCAAGATAAAAGTGCCTGATGAAATTGTTCGATCTCTTTCATTGTTAAATGGCTACCAATTCTGTATTGTTTTTATGTAAATAAACAAGGTAACCTTTTACATTTTGATTTTTTGAAATATTTTTGATAGCCTGTACATAATATTTTACTTGAGTAGTATGTTTGGCACTTTTTTGGGTTGTAGTTTTATAGTCTATTACAACAAAACCCTCAGCATTTTGGACAAGTAAATCGATGATTTTATGCTCACTATTAAACATCAAAGACTGCTCTTTTGTAAATGTACTTCCCTCTATAATATTTTGAAATGATCCATTTAAAATAAGACTTTTTACCCTTATATAAATATCTTGTAGCTCATCTTCATCCAAAATATTGATATATTTATTTTGTACTATACTTATAGCTTTGTCTAAACTTATCATATCAAAAGTTTGCATCATCTCTAAACAATAATGTGTAGCAATACCAAAATATCGAGCTTTTAAAGTATCGGTACTAGAATCTTCATCTTTGGTGTTTTTTTCTTGATAGCCTAAATATAATGGTGTATAGTCCAAACTTTTAAAGCTCTCTTCTCTTTGTGTCTTTTTAGGTGCAATATACAAAGCTCCAAATTGGGAAAGCGGAAAATCACCTAAGTTATCAAATACACTATTTTTATCTTTTTTCAAAACTATCATATTATTTTTAGCTCGTGTGAGAGCGACATATAATATATTTAATTCATCAGCAACTACGAGCCTTTTCTCTTTCTCTACAGCAGCTCCATAATATTTATCTAAGTTTTCTCTTTTTGAGCGTTTATAAAATATCTTATTGAGATTGATATCATCATATTCAAACAGTAAAGAACCTCTATCTGGATTCTTTTTTGTGATTCTATCCAACACTATAACCGTATCAAATTCCAATCCTTTTGATTTGAAAACTGTCAAAATCGATATCCCTTTTTGTGCTTGTGAAACTATAGAGGTATCATCTTTATCACAATCATACACAAAATCAACAATCGTATCATAAGATACAGCTAACTCAATAAACCGAATAACATTATCATCGACTATATCAAAATGATACGCAATAGTTTTGAGAAGAGTTACTATATCTGTATTTCTCACATCACTCACAAGAGAAAATTCTGTAAAATATTCTTTTCCCACCAAAGCATTAAAATTTACTCTATAAATATCTTGTTTAAAATAAGTATATTTTACAGCATTTATAAGTGCTTTTACATTTGTTTGGTTTATAAGTTTTGAGGTCATCTCTGTGATCACTTCAATCTTTGGATTTGTCATTTTAAAATATTCATAGATACCCAAAACATCAGCATTGGTGTAGGTCAATATCGCTATATTATTTGGGTCGATATCACCTCTTAATAACGCATCTACTTTATTATACACATCAGCATAAATAAGCTCTTTTTCACTTGAGATACCCGATACCTCTACATATCCCTCTATTTTACTCTGTATCTTTTGGTCATCATACTCATAGTTTTGTAAGGTATTAAAAGTAGTGTTGACAAACTTAACTACATTTTGACTACTTCTATAATTTGTATCTAAAAGCTCCATCTCCAACATAGGATGAAAGATAGAAGCAACATAATCAAAAAGCTCTTTTGTCCCACCCCTAAATCTATAAATAGACTGTTTTATATCTCCCACATAAAAAAATGATTTATAAACTTCAGGATTTCCAGAGATAATCTCATCTATAAGATGATAGAGTATTTTGAACTGAAGTGTTGAAGTATCTTGAAATTCATCTATCAAAATATGGTTGTATTTTGCATCTAGTCTAAAATATAAAAAATCTTTATCGATATGATTTTCCAAAAGATTATGTACAATATTAGTAATATCACTAAACTCCAAAGAGTTTCTTTTTACATTATAGTTTGTACGAAAATCCTTAAAATCTTTAAATATAGTAAATAAATTTTGCAGCGTATAGCTCTCTTGTATCTGATAATACAAAGTGATATTTGTTTGTAATCTTTCCAAATTATCATCAAGTTGGGCAGGTGGTTTTGCTTTTTTAAAATAAGAAAACTCCCCTAGACTCTCTTTCGTCAGCCAAGTTTTTCCCTTATCCAAAAGCTGTTCTACAGTATGAAAATCAACTGCATTATACCCCGACTTTGATACAGCACTTTTATCTATAAAGTTTTTTATGATATTGGCATCGTCAAGAATAGCCGTATTAACAGCTTCAAAACTCCCTTTTGGATAGTGTTTTACTTCTAACTTTTCATTTTTATCTATAAGGACTTTAAACAGTTCTACTATTGAATTAAGTTTTTTATTTTCACTATGAGCAAAAGATATCAACTGTGAAAATTGTAACTCATCAAGAGAGGTGAGAAACTTATAGAGTAAAAGTTCCTCGTCATCAAACTTGATATCAAAATCATCATTGATACCAATATATCCACTAAACTCCCTCAAAATCTTATTGATAAACTTATCAATAGTATAGATGGAGAGTTCCGAAGAGATAAATTTTTGAATGATTTCATCTTTTTTATTCATCACCTCATTTTGAGATAATTGTGTTTCAGTCACAACTGCCTCTAAAATAGCTTCATCATCACCAAGATCAAGCAAAGTATCATAAATACGCTGAGACATCTGAGCCGCTGCTTTATTTGTAAATGTAAGAGTAAGTATCTCTTTTGGATTTGCATCAAGCAACAAAAGTGAAATATACCGTACCGTTAAAGCAAAAGTCTTTCCACTACCAGCACTGGCTTTTAGAGCTATAAATTGTTTCATTTTTTTATAAACCTATCTTTTTAATCATAAGATTCCACTCTTCAAAATAAGTAGAAATATCAATATTTAATAATAATTTTCCAAATATATTAGTTTCTTCAATCTCAAAATGATTTAATACACCGTTTAAAATTGCTTCAACATCATCTTTATTAGCTATTGAAGATAAATCATTATTATTAAGTTTATCAAGATGAAATTCTTTTATATCACCTAAAGGTATTTCGTTTGGCAATATATTATTTTGTAATCCCATATCACTAATTAAGTCTCTCTTTTTATCTATCCAAGGTATAACTTTACTTTTATATTCACTTCCATTAAAGAAGTCTTTTTTTATTTCAATAATCTTTAAAATTTCAATATTTAGTAAACTTAAAATTATTCCTTTTGTGTTTTCTTTTTCATTTAAGTCTAAATATTTTGATAATAATGTTATGCATTTTTCTAAATCTGTTAATAAAATTGATTCCAATGTATAAAAATTCCATATATAAACAGGAATTTTTAATTTAGACTCCAATCCACTACATAGTAATCTTGCTTGTCTATCTGTAAAATAATCTCTATCAAAAATTAAAACTGATTTTTTCCATAATGTTTTTTCATTTTTTATTAAACTAAAAAATTCTTTATATGAAATAATATGCTTAAAAATATTGTCTACCCCATCAAACGACCAATACATCAAATCATATTTTTTATTTAAAGGCTTATTATTGATAATAATATCTAGATATGTAGAATCCCCACTTCCCTCACTTAAAATCAATTTATCTGATTCTAACGCATTTATTAGATCCAATGAAGACTCACTCCCTAAAGATTCTAAAACTTTTATTTTTTTTGTAGGTTGTAAACCAATTTTAACTTTATCAACTACATTATATGTAATTGGAAAATATTCCTTACTTGCATTACCTTCAAGATGAAATATATAATCACTTTTTGTATTTCTTATTAAACTTTCATTGTGAGTAGTAATGAAAATTTGAGTATTTGAAGTATATTTTACTAATGTATCAATAAGTCTCTTTTGTATATCTCTATGTATATGAGAATCGGGCTCATCAAGAAGTAAAATATTTAACTCTCTTTTCTCTTCAAATATTGATAATAATATCTCTATAATTTGAATTGTACCACTTCCTACTAACGATAAGTTCTTTTCAATATCACTAGAATTTAATTTGATATCATAATCAATTTTGGTATCTCTTTTTTTATCTGCATTAGTTAAAAGCTTTATATCACTACCTAATATAAGCGATATAGTTTTTTCTAATTCTAAAAAATCATCAACTTTTAAATCATATAAACGATTTCTTAGTACTTTTATAGATTCCCGTCTTGATATATTTTCTTTAATAATTGGTTCTGTTTTAAATTCTTCATTAATTAATAAATTAGCAATAGGAGAAGCAAATATTGTATTTAAAGGATAAGGGAAAGTAGTAAAAAAACTATTAAACTTTGGATAAGAAAAATTTTCATTATTTAAAAGACTTATTGCATAGTTATTTCCATTTGCTTTTGAAATTTTAAAACTAATAGTTATACTTTCACTTTCATTTTTAATAATCAATGAAATATTTATCTCATTTGAAGTATCAAGATTATAAAAGATATCATCATAGTGTGGACTTCGTATACTTACTATAGCATCAAAATCAAAATAATTAGATTTCTTTCCAAGTCGATAATCTCCTTTAACTAAAGAAAGATTAGTATCTTTTTGTCGTGCTTGTCTAATTAATTTATTAAAACATTCACTCCAAAGAGCAATGGCTTCTAAAATCGTAGTTTTTCCACTATTATTTATACCTGTAAAGATATTGATTTGTTCGTTAAAATTAAAACTAACATCTTCAAAAACTTTAAAACTTTTAATCATTAACTTTTGTATTTTCATTATATCTACCTATTCAACAACTCAAACAATTTATCCGTATACTTAAAATGAACTTCATTGTCGTGAGCATCAAGGATACTTTTTATCCAAGGTTTTGTGAACTCTTTAAATTTCATATCTTTTAAAATGATAGTTTTTCTTCCATCTTCTGTAGCTATATCATAACGCTCCACATCAATTTTTAGATTTTCTTTTGAACCTTTCAATCGTATATTTGTCACTATCATATCTTTACTGATATCTAATCGTTCAATTTTAAGATATCGTTCATCAAATGGATACTCCGTAATGATAAATGGTTCTTTCTCTATATCTTTATAAGTTGTTTGTATATTTGGTTTTATCGTATACAAAAGTGAAGCGAGTGCTACATTGTGTGGTATTTTGATATATCCATTGTCCCTTTTTGCAATATCATCTACGATATATTGTATCCATGGAATATTCATATCAATATCAAAATCTTCAAAAACGATATGTTTTTTATCTTCTGTGACACCCCATTGAAATTTATCGATATTTATAGTTAAGTTTTTGTCTTCACCTTCTAAAAATAGATTGATATAAATCTTATTGGTTTTATCATCGATATCAAAATCATTCACTTTTATTTTTGTATTATCAACTAAACTATTGATACCATTTATGAGAGTTTGTTCTATCAAAATATTTTTACCTTGAATAGAATATTCTTTTGCTATATCAAAATACTTATTCATATCTTTTAGTAGTTCTTCATTTGAAGCATATACATTTAAAACTAATACTATTCCTATTATAAAAAATTTCATTTTATTCCTTTTAAATAGGGGTATTGTAACATTTTAAAATTAAAGATAAATGATGAAAAAATTAGATTTGACAAATAGTTATTTTGAGATATTGAGATAGTGTACATTCAAAATTTGAGCCTTGATATTTATGATATAATTAAAGTCATAAATATCAAGGCTTAAAAGGAAAATAAAAAGCATGAAAATACTACACACTTCAGACTGGCACTTGGGTCAATATTTCAAAACACGAAGTAGAGAAGATGAACACCAAAAATTTTTAAATTGGCTAGAAAATATTATCGAAGAACAATCTATAGATATTTTAGTCGTAGCAGGTGATATATTTGATACTCAAAATCCACCGAAATATGCACTTACTATGTATCATGACTTTTTAGTGCAAATGACTCAAAGTTCATGTAAAGATGTGGTGATAGTCGCAGGTAATCATGACTCAGTAGCCACTATAGAGATGACTAAAAATTTTGCAAAACTACTCAATATCCATATAGTAGGATCTGGTGAAGAGGTAGAGGATGTGATAGTATCTATAAAGAAAGATGATAAACTTGAAGCCATAGTGTGTGCTGTACCATATCTTCGAGATAGAGTTATACGAGATGCCTCCACATTAAAAGATAATAAAGCTTTAGAAAAAGAGTATAAAGATGGTCTAAAGACATATTATAAAAATATATATGAAAAAGCAAAAGAGATATCAGATGAAGTACCCATCATCGCTACTGGGCATTTTACTACTACAGGTGCTAGTAAAAATGAGGATTCGGATTCGGCAGAGAGAGAACTCTATATAGGAAAATTATCTGCTGTTGATAGTGATATTTTGAGTATGTTTGACTATGTTGCTATGGGACATCTTCATAAATCACAAAAAATAGACTCAAAAGAGTATATGCGATATTCAGGTTCTCCTATACCATTGAGTTTTTCTGAAGCACTTCAAAAAAAGAGTGTTATAGTCGTAGAGTTTGAGGGTAAAAATCTCAAAGAGACTCAAAAGGTAGATATTCCTACATTTAAAGGGATATTTACAATAGTAGATACATTAGAAAATATAAAACTAAAAATAGAAGAGATAAAAGATATAGAAAATAGACCTTTTATAGATATTATCATAAATGGGGATATTTTGGATATAGATATAAAAGACTTTAAAAATGAGATGTATGAAAAAGGGGTGGATATTATCTCTATAAAAAAAGCAAAACAAATAGAAGATAAAGTTTTACTCGATGAGCAGGAAGATATCAAATTAGAGCAATTGGGTGCTTTAAATGTATTTGAGAAACGACTCAATCTGGATGAACATATCAAAGATGATGCAGAGCTAAAAACAAAACTAATCCACGAATACAATATAATACTAGAGGAGTTACAAAATGAAGATAACTAAAGTAACGATACAAAATATCAACTCATTACAAGGGAAACATATCATCGATTTTAAAGAGAATTTTTCTGAGCATGGATTGTTTCTCATTACAGGAGATACAGGAAGTGGAAAAAGTACTATTTTAGATGCTATTTGTATCTCTTTGTATGGGAGAACACCTCGATTGAATAGTCCAGCAGAAACAAAATATCTTTTATCTTTAAATACTGATAGTGCTTATAGTGAAGTAGAATTTGAAGTCGATGGTGTAGTGTATCGAAGTTATTGGGGTATAGATAGAATCACTTCAAATACTAAAAATAAAGGTGAGATAAAATCTTCTATTGTAAAGCTTGATATATATGAAGAGAATACTTGGGTTTCATCTAATCTTCACAAAAAAGATTCTATATATAAAGAGATAGAAAAGATTACAAATCTAAGTTTTGATAGATTTACAAAAACGGTTATGCTAGCACAAGGTTCATTTGATGCATTCTTAAAAGCGAAACCAACTGAAAAATCTGAGTTATTGGAAAAGATAACAGGTACACAAATATATCAGAAAATCTCACAAAGAGTATTTGAGAAACATAAAATAAAAGAGGAAGAACACCAAAAACTAAAAGATACAATAGATGAATCAAAACTACTGACTGATGAACAAATCCAAGAGAAAGAGGAATTGATTTTAAAAGATAGTGATAGAAAAAAAAGTATAGAAGATCAACTCAAAGAGATACAAATAAATCTAAGTATTATAGATAATATCACTACATTTTCTAAAGAGATAGAGAACTTAGAAAAAAAACTAGAAAAACTAGAAGAAGATAAAAAAGATTTTTTACCAAAACAAGCTAAGTTAAACAATAGTTTGAATGCAAAAGATATATATACTCAAATTGTAGAGAAAGATTCTTTTGAAAAAGAGCTTACAAAAGAACATGAATATGTATCAAAACTTTCAGATATATCTAAAAAGCTTATCGAAGAAGAAAAATCATCAGCATTAGAAAAAAGTAAAATATCTATAAATTTTGAGGAATTTACAAAAGAATACAAAGAAAAAATAAAAATCATAGATAAAGCAAAAGAGCTTATAACTATAAAAGAGTTACATACAAAACAATTAACACCGATACAAGAAGAGTTGAAACAAAAAGAGAAGTTAGAAACTATAAAGATAGAAGATGATACTCAAATAGAAAATTATATAAATCAAACAATAGAAGATATAAAAGAACTTAAAAATCAAAAAGAAGATATATCTTTAGATAAACTCTATGAAGAAAAAAAACAAATTGAGCAAAAACTCAAGAATGTAGAAACAGCAAAAAATATAAAAATCGAATTACAGAAGAATGAGAAAGATTTAAAAACAAATCAAGAGACATTAAAAATCTCAATAAACAAGATAGATGATTTAAATAAAGAACTTGATGATATAGTGACTAAAATCAAAGAGACACAAGAGCTACAAAACTATAGAGCTAAACTCAAAAGTTATGAGGAAGATAGGGCATTATTAGAAGATGAAAAAGAGTGTCCACTGTGTGGAGCATTGCATCATCCTTTTGCAAGTGATATGCCAAATATAGATAACAATCTCCAAAATGATATAGATGATTTGACAAAAAAACAAACTGATTTAGTGAAAATCATCAAAAAAGAAGATACAGAACAAAATAAAATCAAAACTAAAATAGAGGTTTTAAAATCATCTATAGTTACACAATCTGATGAGTTGAAGAAATTAGATGTAAGTTTAGAAAATGATGCAAAAGTATTAGAAATAAGTTTAAACCAGACTATTAAAATTATCGAAGATGAAAAAAGACTTACTCTACAATATGATCAACAAACAACAAAACTTGAAAAACTTAAAAATAAGAAAATATTGATTGAACTCATACAACAAGTAAAAGAACTCAATGAAAAGATAAAATCATCAAGCCAAGAGATAAAATCATTGTTAAATGATAAAGATATTGTAATCTATACAAAAGAGTTAGAATCTGAAAAATTTGAATTTGAGAAAAGTATAAAAAAGATAGAGAATGAGATCCAAAAAATAGCACTGGATATGATAACAAATACAACAAATCTTAAAAATACAAATGAAAATATAAAAAAAATCAAAGAAAAAATCAAAGAGTTAAAAAATAGCATCATAGCCCTTTTAAAAGAGAAAGATTTTGAAGATGAACAAAGCGTAAGAGATGCGTATATAGATGATAAAAATTTGATAGAAACTTTACAAAATGAACAAATAAGACTCGATACAGAAGATATCAAACTCAAAGAGTTACTGGACAATGTACAACAAAAGTTAAAAGATGAAAAACTCAAAGATAGTGATAATACTCTTAAAAAAGAGGATTTGGAGAGACAACAAAAAGAGTTAACGACATCAAAAGATGACCTGATAAAAGTTGTCACTCTTCTTGATAAAGAGATACAAGAATCGGCACAGTTAAAAATAAAATATTCAGATATTTACAAAAAAATAGATGCGTTAAAAGACAATCTCATAGTATGGGAAAAATTCGATACACTTATCGGAAAAGCTGACGGTAAAAAGTACCAAGTTTTTGTACAAAATCTTACTCTTGGACATCTTTTAAAACTTGCTAATATTCATCTGAGATATTTAGATGAAAGATATACATTACAAAAACTAGATGATGATAAACTATCGATACAGATTGTTGATAGCTATTATAATTATGAACCACGAAGCACCAATACTCTTTCAGGTGGTGAAGGATTTTTGGTGAGTTTAGCACTTGCATTGGGTCTGAGTGATCTTGTCAATGATAGAATCAAAGTAGATTCATTGTTTTTAGATGAAGGATTTGGGACACTTGATGAAGAGACTTTAAATACAGCGATAAATGCCTTGGAAAAACTACACCTAAAAGGTAAAAGCATCGGTATCATATCGCATGTCGAAACACTCAAAGATAGGATATATGCTCAAATAAAACTGACTAAAAGTGCAAATGGGTATAGTGATTTGAGGATTATTAAGTAATGAAACTCAAAAAACTACCAATAGGTATCTCAACCTTACGAAAAATTATAGAAGGCGACTATCTTTATATAGATAAAACAAGTATAGCCTTAGATCTTATTAATGGTGATGGTGGTTATTATTTTCTTTCTCGACCTAGAAGATTTGGTAAGTCTTTATTTTTGGATACTTTACGCACTATTTTTGAGGGAGATAAGGAAGTTTTTAAAGGACTTTATATCTATGATAAATATGAGTTTGAAAAATATCCTATAATTCGTATTAGTTTTAATAGTGGGGATTTTTCTTCTAAAGAAGCTTTTCATAAAAAAATTTATGAAATATTAGATTTTAATCAAAGAGCATTAGATATAACATGTCCAAAAGATTTTACAAGTTCTGGATGTTTTGAGAGATTAATAGAAGAAACCTATAAAAAATATAACAAAAAAGTAGTCATACTGGTAGATGAATATGACAAACCAATACTAGATAATATTGACAATCAAGAAGTAGCTAAAATCATCAGAGAAGAACTTAAAAACTTTTATAGTGTGATAAAAGGAGCTGATGAGTATCTTAAGTTTGTATTTATCACTGGAGTATCTAAATTTTCTAAAGTTTCTTTATTTTCAGGATTGAATAATATAAATGATATCACACTAGATAAAAGCTATTCTACAATCTGTGGATATACTCAAAATGATGTTGAAATATCTTTTAAAAACCATTTAGTTGGTGTAGATATGCAGAAATTAAAACATTGGTACAACGGATATAAATTTTTAGGAGAAGGAGTATATAATCCTTTTGATATATTACTCTTTATACAAAAAGGTTTTGAATATAGAAACTATTGGTTTTCAACAGCAACGCCAACATTTCTTTTAAAAATTATCGAAAAAAACAATTACTTTTTACCAAATCTTGAAAATATTGTAAAAGATGAAATGATGTTAAATAGTTTTGATGTGGATTATATAGAGTTAGAAACTTTGATGTGGCAAACTGGGTATTTGACTATTAGCCATACGGAAACTGTATTTGATAGTATTGAATACCATCTCGCTATTCCAAACCAAGAAGTCAGACAATCTTTATTAGGTAGTATTGCTCAATTTATGACAAAAAATACAAATAGTATAACTCCTACAAACAATATAAAAAAAGCATTATTTAACCAAGATTTTAATAGCCTTGAATTAAATATAAAATCCCTCTTTGCATCTATCCCATATAATCTTTTTACAAGAAATAAGATGTATGAATATGAAGGGTATTATGTAAGTGTATTTTACTCATATATAAAAGCTTTAGGATTTGATATAGTCGGAGAAGACTGTACAAATAAAGGAAGAATAGATTTAACTATTAAGATGCCAAATAGTATCATTATCATTGAGTTTAAAGTCGATGGAAAATCAGCTTTAGAGCAAATCAAAGATAAAAGATATCATGAAAAATATCTTGATGAGAAAAAAGATATATTTATAGTAGGTATTGAATTTTCTAAAGAAGATAGAAATATATCTAAACTTGAATGGGAAAAGATTAGTTAAACTCAAAATTTAGTTAATATATCAAATATAATAAAAAATACATTGGAAATATAAATGGCTACAAAGAAAACAGTACAATCAATAGAACCAAATATCGCACATCTAGCAAATGGATGGCTAGAATCTTATAATTTAGATTTTAAATTAGAACAAAATCTTATAAATAATACAGAAATAGATAAAGCACTTTTAGAATATGAATCTAAAGGCGGTGGAAAAGGTGGTAATCGTCCAGATGCAAAACTACTTTTAAGAGATGAAAATTTAACTGATTATCCTATTCTTATAGAGTATAAAGGGTACAAAAATAAACTTGTAAAAGTTGATAAAAAAGGTCAAGTTGAGAATAAAACAGCCAAAAATGAACCAAATTATAAAAATATAAAAGATTATGCAGTAAATGGTGCGGTGCATTATGCAAATGCTATATTACATCACACGACAAGCTATACAGATATTATAGCTGTTGGTATGACTGGATATGAAAATGCAACAGGAAAAATAGAATATGAAATTGGCGTATATTTTGTATCAAAAAGCAACCGTGGTGTTGGACAAGAAGTAGGAAAATACACTGATTTTTCTTTTTTAGCTCCTGAAAATTTTGATGGATTTATAGAAAAGGTTAAAAACTTAACTTTGACAGAAGAAGAGCTAAACGATATAGATGAGCAAAAAGAGCGAGAGATAGATATAAGTTTAACTAAACTTAACAATGATATCTATCAAGAAGAAAAAGGTTTAAGTGAAAATGACCGTGTTTATCTAGTGGCTGCTTCAATTATAGCAACTATTGGAATACCAGGTAAAGTAAGAGTTCTTGAAAAATCTGATTTAAAATCATCAACAGAAGATGGCAACAAAGATGGAGATATTTTAATAAGGAAAATAAAAGCTTTTTTAAATGCAAAAGAGATACCACAAGATAAAAAAGATTTAATCTTACGAACACTACAAAATACCCTTACAACTGAAAATATAAACAAAATAGACAACAAGGGAGAAAGTCAATTAAAAAGAGTATTTGCAAAAATTGTAGATGATATAGGAATATATTATAAAATAGGATTGACTACAGATTTTACGGGAAAGCTTTTCAATGAAATGTATAGTTGGCTAGGATTTTCACAAGACAAATTAAATGATGTAGTTTTAACTCCTGCTTATGTATCAAATCTTTTAGTAAAATTAGCAAGAGTAAACAAAGACTCTTATGTATGGGATTTTGCTACTGGTTCAGCTGGATTACTTGTATCTGCTATGAATGAGATGCTAAATGATGCAAAAGAAAATATAACTTCACCTGATGAACTAAAACAAAAAGAGATAACTATAAAAGCTGAACAACTCTTAGGTTTAGAAGTACTTTCAAGTGTTTATATGTTGGCTATTTTAAATATGATTTTAATGGGTGATGGTAGCTCAAATATTTTAAATAAAGATTCATTGGTAGATTTTGATGGGAATTATGGTTTTGGTAACACAGATAAAGCTTTTCCTGCTGATGCCTTTGTCTTAAACCCTCCATATTCAGCAGATGGAAATGGTATGGTATTTGTACAAAAAGCACTTAATATGATGAATAAAGGATATGCTGCAATTATCATTCAAAACTCAGCAGGAAGTGGAAAAGCTATACAATATAATAAAGAGATATTACAAAAACATACATTGGTTGCAAGTATCAAAATGCCTGTAGATATATTTATAGGAAAAGCTAGTGTAAATACAAATATATATGTTTTTAAAGTAGGAGAAAAGCACAAATCTAAAAGTAGAGTAAAGTTTATTGATTTTTCAGATGATGGATATACAAGAACAAATCGTAAGAAAGCTAGTAATAATCTAAAAGATACGAATAATGCAAAAGACAGATATGAAGAGTTGGTAAATTTAATTGAATTTGGTGAGAGTGAATTAAACATATTTACTAGTAAAGAGTATTACGAAGATACTATAAATCCAAATAATGGGGCAGATTGGAATAAATCAGCTCCCATAGATACAAAGCCAACTTTAGAAGACTTCAAAAAAACAGTGAGTGACTATCTATCGTGGGAAGTTTCAAATATACTAAAACAAAAAGATAAAGAGGGAAAGTAGAATCCCCACTTAATAAACTATTAGATAGTGTTGAGTGGGGTGAGTTTAAATTAAATGAGCTATTTGATATTATAGGAAGTAAATCATTAGATAGTAATGCTATTGATTTTATGCAAACTGGAATTAACTTTGTAGGGAGAACATTTGAAAGAAATGGTGTTCAAGGGAAAATACAAAAAAGAGATTTTAAACCAAATGAACCGTTTACAATTACGGCTACAGTAATTGGAAACTATAAATATGTTAAGTATCAAGTAGAACCTTACTATTGTTCACAAAATATTAATAAATTAACACCAAAAAGAATTATTTCTAAATGGAATGAAAAAATTGCATATTATTTTGTCTCAAATATACAAAAATTTGTTTCTTTATATGACAAGCAACAAGGTGGTTATAAATTAGACGATATAAAAAAACATATAATATATATGCCTATTTTAAAAGATGGTAAAATAGATTTTGATTTTATGGAAAGTTTTATAACAGAACTTGAGCAAGAACGAATATCTAAACTAGATATTTATTTAGAAGCTAGTGGATTAAAAGACTATGATTTAACTGATGAAGAACAAAAAGTTTTAGATAATTTTGAAGAGTCGAAATTTGAAGAATTTGATTTGATAAAAGAATTTAAAGTAAAAAATGCTGGAAATATTTTATCCAGAGATATTATTAAAGATAGTGGAAAAATCCCTTATTTATGTGCAAGTGCTGAAAATAATGCGGTAAGTTCCTATATATCATATGATGAGAAATATCTTGATACTGGAAACTGTGTATTTATTGGGGGTAAAACTTTTGTAGTAACTTATCAAGAAAATGATTTTTATTCAAATGATACGCACAATTTAATTTTATATTCAAAAAATATGAACAAAAGAAATAAATTAAATCAACTGTATTTGGCAACTTGTATTAATAAAAGTTTAGGACATAAATATTCTTGGGGTGACAGTATAAGTAATAGAAAGATTCAAAAAGATAAAGTTTCATTACCTGTGAAAAATAAACAACCTAACTATGGAATAATGGAAACCTTTATATCTGCCATTCAAAAACTAGTGATAAAAGATGTTGTATTATATACGAATAATAAAAAGGGTAAATAAAATGATCAATAAATTTGATACTCCCCTTTTGGTTACAAAGTAACTAAATTAAAATTATCAATCTCTTTGACAAATTGTTTTATAAGGACAAAATGTACAAGAGGAGAGATTGTCTGTAGATCTAAAGTTTACTTTTTGTGTTTTGAGTGCTATAAAATGCAAATCTAAAATTGCTAATTTTTCTTGAAGTACCACTTCATTTTTCATACTTACATCACTTAAACTATAATAACATATATCTTTGATCATTTTATCTCTTTGACTTAAATAATAAAACTCAAGTTGAAAGTCTGTACTCTCTTCATATGTTTTAAGTGTATCTATTTTTAAGTTTGCAGATGTTTTATAATCTATGATTTCATAGCTATTATCAGGATATTTATCTATTCTATCAATTGTACCTTTTATATTTATCCCTTTATATGTCAAATCAAAAGGTTTTTCTACCGCAAATATTTTTATTCCATTTTTGGCTCGAATCTCTTCATATGATACTAACTTCTCCAATTTTTTCTTCCATAATTCTAACTCTAAAATCAAATAAGGATTATTTTTTTGATATGTACTAAAATAGAGGCTTATAAATCGGTTTGTAAGATCTTTTGCTTTTACTGCTTCTTCCAAACAATTATGGATAATATTTCCTATCTCAAACGCTTTTGGTTTGATACTAATATCATGATCTTTGATATTTGCAATATACTGAAAATAATACTTTCTTTTACAGCCCAAATATGTTTTTAGACTTGTAGCAGACCACGAACGCTGTGATAAATCTATATCCAAAATTATTTCGCTATAAAAATGTTTTAATTCTCGTTTGTCATACAAAATGGTTTTGTAATCTTCTTTTTTGATATACTTTTTGTATTCTGGAAAAAGTTGTACGATAAATCGACTCATCACAGCAGATTCATCATCTATATAACCTACTGCTATATTTGAAGCATTATCAAACAAGCGTTTGTAATAATATCTTTGGAGATTTTCTCTATCTTCAATACTTGGTAATCCTACAGATTTTTTCAAAGAGGAGGAGATGAACTTATCTTTGACACTTATTTTTGGGATCTTTTGGTCATTAAAATCAATCACAATTATACCATCAAAATGAACCGATCGTGTTTCGAGTATTCCTAAAACTGTTATTTTTCCACCCGATACATCATCTATTGTAACACCATGGAGTTCTGTTATAAATAATTTTATAAACTCTTTTGTTTTGATCTGTACTTGGTGGGTTTGAGTATTTGTAAAGAGTAAAATCTTGAGCGATATTTTGATCTGTTCTAGTTTTTCTAAAACCTCTGTATTTATCTCTAAAGAGAAAAGATACTCTAAAACTGATTCAAATATCTCTTGGGTAATAATCTCATTCCAATTTTTTTGAAAAAGATTTGTAAATATCTCTTTTTCTATAGTAAAATAGTCCAGTTTCACTTCATCTTTTGGCTCTCTATCCACAAGTATTTTACTGATTAATTTTGCCACTTTTACTATTTTGTGATTTGAGATATTTCTCCCCATTGCAAAGTTAAAATAATGTTCTTTATCAAATAATTCTAACATAAAACTTATTTTTTCACTCGGAACTACAACTGCTATTTTAGATGGGTCGATCCCTTTTTGTATCATCTGAGTTATCTCATATTTTATAAATGCTATCTGTTCCAACTGTGAACCTATAGGGGAGATGATGATATCTTGAAAGTTTTTTTTGTTTTTTGTTTTTTTATCTATTTTTTGCTGAGATATATCCAAAATATAGGTATGATTTATCTCTAGTTTCTCTTGTGCATACTCTTGAAACAAAGCGATATTTTTTGTATTAAATTGATTAAAAGTTACTATAATATGCAAAGAAATAAGTTGAGAAACATCTTGTAAAATTTTAAACTCAAATGTAGATAAATATCCCTCTAGGTATAAAATGATACTATCATACTGTTTGATATAGTCTTTATTTATCAAATATGCCGAGGGTAATGTGATACTATCATAGTAGTTGTTTTTTTCTAAAACTGCTATATAATTTTTATAAACTACTTGTAATATATCTAAATGATCTGCATAAATAGCGTAAGTATCAAATTCTAAAAGTTTGTTGATATCCAAATATTCATTGGCAAGTTCTTGAAAAAATCGAAAAATATATTCACTTTGTTTTAAAAAGGTGGTAAAATCTTTACTAAAACCTAAAGCCTCTATCTCAATATTTTGAATAGCCTCTTTTAAAAAAAGTATTTTTAAATTTTTGTCAAGCGATTTTCTCTTATATTTATCGATGACTGAGCGTCCAAAAAAATCACCAATAGATATATATTTTTGAATAAGCTGATTTTCATTTTGAAGTTTACTTAACTGCTCTCGTATTGCCCTAGAAGTGGGCAATATGACAAGTGAATTATTTAGTAGATTTTGCATTTGTTTTTATATAAAAAGTACCTTTTAGACCATCTATCTCAACAGCACCTGTAATGTTCCAGTATCCTAAACTTGTAATATCAAAAGTTTTACTTTGTTCATTGATGAAATGGAGTCGTACATCTTCGGTATGAGTGGTATTTTTTGTTACCAAAATTTCTATAGTACTTTTCGTAACTGCTTGTCCATTTTTATCTTGAATATAAATACTAAAAATATTTTTACCTACATTAATCATATCTTTTCTAGTTTTTCTTTCTTTGAGTACTCTTTGTGAAAAATAAACATCTTCGTGGCTTATTCCATAAATCTCCTGACCATTAAATACAAATTTTACATTATATTTTGCATTAAATTTATTGTTATTTTCTACAAGTTTATTGTAGTTATTATCAATATCATGATATGAACTCAAAAATGCATTATCATCATCTTTCCCCACATCTGATTGAAGTGTCATATACACAGTCCACCAAATAAGTCCCAAACCCAAAAAAAACTTTAAGATAAAAAGTGTATAAATAAGCCATTTTGGCATAGGATTTTTTTCAGTTTTATTTTCCATTTTCTAAACCTTTTTTGTATTTTTTCTCTCGTAATATTATCACAACATATAAAAATATCCCAATCGTTACTAAAGTATACATAAAAACTTTCCAAATAGTTCCAGCTGTTTTCCCCTCACTTCCTATACTTGAATCAAGTTTTATATCTCTTGATTTAGCGACACTATCTGCCATTTGTGCAAACCCATTTAAAACAGCAGCACTTGTTTTTGCAAAGAGTGTATTTTTATCTTTAGATGCAAGTAATGGTATCACATAATTATCCAAAATATCATCTTTATCTATAATATTTTTCAAATCTTCAGAGATCAAAATATTGGTATATAATTGATCAACGGAGATAACCAAAACAGCATAAGGTGATTGTAAATCTTTCAAAATAACTGCATCTTTTGCTTTCATCAATTTTTGTCTTATATCTCTAGGTGCTTTTGGATTGATTCCATTATTTTCTTTTACATCGATATAGAGATTTACAGCAAGTTTTTTTTTACTTTCATCACCTATTTCCAATATTTTATCTTGTGCCCGTTGATCAATAAGACCATCATGAGTAAGAATATAAGGGTTTTGATTGGCATATAATGAAGAAAAAAGAAGCGAAAGTAAGAGTAGAAGTTTAATTTTCAATGAAAATTCCTTTGTTTAAAATAAGAGTGTATAATACTACAATGTACTTAAGTCCACTATGAAAAAGAGTATAATACAGCTAGTTTTATACTCTTTTTAGATTAATAACTTAAGATTTTTGTATTTGTGTCTAATATCTTTGAAGCAACTTTTGGAGGCTTTGCTACACTCACTCCAGAGATGAGATCATTTTTAGTTTTTGAAGCATTTGGAAGATAAGGGGGACATACTTCTACTGTTGTACCTAGTTTTATCAATTTTTTGACAAGCATCTGCGGGGACATATTTTTAGGTTTGAGTTTGACCTCTTTTGAACCTTTGATGACTATATCTCCAGCTTTTCCACAAAAAAGCATATCTACATTTGCCCCTTGTTTTTTCGATTGTAATGCCAAAACACCCGCCATAAGTTGTGTAACACTATCATCTGAAGTGACTATTACCATTAAATTATCTACTTTTTGAGCTGCCATTGCCGACACACTTAATACACCTGCTAATACAAGACCTGAAACTAATTTTTTCATTTTTTATCCTCTCTTTTTATAAATTGACCACACCCTTTATGCGGTTTACCATTAAATCTCTTTACAAATGTTTGACCATTTTTAAAAAGTCTGTATCTTTCACACTCATCTTTTTTGAAACATATATCGTTATTACATGCTTCTATCTCATCATTCATTTTGATTCCTTTTATAAATATAATTTATATTTAATATAACTTTATCTTTTAAAAATTAGATTTTACACCTATTTTTATTTAATGTCAATAGCATAAAGTTTAATCTATGTTTAAAATATTTATTTAAAAGAATAAAAAAAGGGAAGATGTTTCCATCTTCCCTTTTTATTATACTTTAATCACTAATTAACCAACAAAAACTCTTGTAGAATCTAAAAATGATAAAGTTACTGTTACTACAGCAGTTACTGCTAATAGTCCCCATATTACATAATACATAATCTACTCCTTATTTATTGATCCATTTTTCATGGTTATCAGGACTAATCATTTTGAGTGAATGTAAGTCTTGATTAACTTCATAAAAGTTTTCAGCGTTAGCCTGTTGTGTTATAACAGCAAAATATGTTAAAACACCAAGAATAGTAAGCAACAATACTGTTGCTACTAACATACCTGATATACCATGTATTAAACCAAAGATTCCTCTTTCATTCTCATTCATTTGTGTATTTCCAGCCATATTATTCTCCTATACTTCGTAAGTAATTAGCAACAGCTTTTACTTGTGTTTCAGATAATCTTCCATCAAAACTTGGCATTTGACCAATATTTGATTTTTTACCATGTTTTAATACGCTAGCTACAATAGTATCATCATACGATGTTAAGTTTGGAGCCATTCCTGACATCCCTTTTCCATCTACACCATGACAAGAAGAACACGCACCAACAAATATATCTGAACCTGCACCTTTCATACCATTTGCTACATATTTAGAAACAGTTTCAATCTCTGCATCAGATATCATAGCACCTGAATTTGCATTAAATAAACCATTTTTATCTGGCATAGCACCCATCATATATCCTAAGTTACCAGCTGGATTACTACCAATAGCAGCTGAACCTTTTAAAATAACCTCTTTAACTGAATCAGCAGAGATTCTTTTTGATAAATCTTGTGCTTTACCATCAATACCCTCACCATCAATACCATGACACGGAGCACATTGTACTAAAAATACCGATTGACCCATACCAACTAAATCATCTTGTGAAATATCATTCCATTTAGATTCAAATTTAGCTTGATATTCAAGAGTTTCTTCATTATATTGTCCAATTTGTGAGAATTGATTTGTTGGATACCCAACAAACATATACCACATTGACCAAATAATTGTACCAATCAAC
>Ga0193961_1000074_pt1 | contig 37330 bp, 73 predicted proteins | sample FB_4_MG_FD_140371 | JGI IMG/M metagenome (GOLD analysis project Ga0193961, IMG submission 140371) | Microbial mat bacterial communities from the Broadkill River, Lewes, Delaware, United States - FB_4_MG | ecosystem: Environmental > Aquatic > Freshwater > River > Microbial mats | place: USA...
CATTCAGATGGTAAACTTGATAAAGAATTGAAGCGTAAACACCAATTAAGGTTAATGGAAACTATGAGCATGGACGAATTTATAAAATTATTCGGCCGTAGCTATGTAGGTATGTAGAAAGAAGGTTAGATATGATATTAACAATTTATTTAGCAATAGCATTTGTATTTGCAGTAATAAGTGTAGTGCTTAGTTTTAAAGATGCTAAGGTAAGGTTAGGAGTAGCAGAAGTATCAATTTATAAATGTGCGTTTAAATCTTTACTGTGGCCTTTAATATTAGTGGCGGGATTGGTATTAGCTATTGTAGGTGATTAAATGAAGTTAGATTACAACATAAAAAACAAACCTAAGTTATTACAAGCACCTAATGGTATTTCTTTTATAAATATAGCTATACCTAAAAGTGATGTTGAAAGCTTGGTAAAAATATTAAACAACGACAATATTACAGTTGAAATAAATAAAACTAAAGTAAAAAGGTCAGAGTCGGCAAATAGATACCTGTGGGAATTGATTGGAAAGTTATCAGAGGTATTAACTATACCTAAAGGTGATTTATATATTAAAACAATAAAACAGTATGGTGTGTATGAAAGTTTAATAATTAAAAAAGAAGCATTGGATCAAGCAGAAGCTAAATGGAATCAACAAAATACAAGCGTGTTGCATCAAGAAAGTTTAATAGATGTAACACGTACATTTGAATCAAAAGGGGTTGTATGGGTGGAAATTAACGCACACTATGGAACTTCTTTGTATGATTCGAAGCAATTTAGCGTATTGTTAGAAGGTTTGATTTCGGACTGCAAATTAGCTAATGTGGAAACACTACCACCAGCAGAGGTGGAACGATTAATAAAATTAATGGAGGGGTAAAGATGTGTAAATATTGTGAAGGGCCAAACGAAGACAGATTAACATTACAAGATGAAGATTTTGAAGAAGTAAAACTTAAAATATGGAGTTATTATTTTTTAGACAAAGTAACTCTTTCAGATGCTTTTACAGGCGATGATTCAATTCCTATCAACTACTGCCCTATGTGCGGACGTAAACTAAATGAAGAATAAAAACAGACACCTGGGATATTACACCGGCAAAGACCTAGAGGATCGTATTATTAAACAACTATCTTCTGAAGGTTTTGAACCTATAAAGGATAAAACTTTATCAGATGGAAAACGCAGAATTAAAGATATTAAAGCAGATATACAAGTAAATACCGGTCATAAGCTAGAATGTAAAAGCACTACTGAAAATACTAATTTAACTTTTGAAGTCCACAACAGTGGGAAAAGAGTTAATATTAAATTCCATCAAATAGTAGCAGCAGATTACTTTGTATTTGAATTTAGACCGAACCCGGTATACATTGTAAGCAAAATTAACTTTTTGAAGTGGTGGTCGAATTTAAAGCGTAACAAGCTATCTATAATGTGGAAAGATGTTAAAGAAATAGGTTTTGAGTTAGATACATTTGATTTTTTAAGGGAGGTTTAAATGAGTTTAAAAATTTTTAGAGGTGAAGCTTTATGGAATGGTCAACACTATTTTAGTGGTGATTTAGTTGAAGGGTATTTTTTTAAAGATCATAAATCTAGGTGTTTTATAAAAGTAAACGAGTATATGGACGGGATATTTTGCAGAAGCGTAGATTTAGAAGTGAAGCCAGGAACAGTAAAAAGATATATAATGCCTGATTTAAATGGTAAAAAAGTTTTTGAAGATGATGTTGTTAGTTTTGAAGAAATTGAATATTTAGAAATGGGTGTGACCAATACCTTTACATGTTTTTATAAAGTTATTTACTTAGAAGGAAGTTATGTATTTAAAGACGTATACACTGGTGATGAAATGTTTATTAGCGATATGCAAAACGAAGGTGTTATAGACGGAAAAGTCTTAGGAAGTGGTCAAAAATTAATTAATACATTATTAGGAATTTAAGGAGGTTTAAATGATACCTGATGAAGTTAAACGATATGATCACTGTTACCATTGCCTAGATATTAAAGCTACACCTATACCAATAGTAGGCAAGACAAAAGAACGTATATGGCTGCGTACTGGTGATAAACTATTAATACTAGATATAGAACAAGCAAAGGAGTATAACAAGATATATGACTATAGAAGAAGAAATTAAACAACAGGAGGAAATTATAAGAAAGGCTAAACGTAAACTAAATAGCCTTATACTAAAAAAGGATTTACAAGAACAACGAGCAATGGGCCAGATAGAATTAGAGATTACTTAGGTAGTCTCTTTTTTATTTTAAAAATAAGTCGTAAAAAAGTATTGACATACGTCGTATTAAGGTGTAACATGTAGTTAGGATATAACTTATACGAAAGGAGTTTTACATGAAAATAATTAAAAGTAATAAACCTTGCACTTATTCTGTCGAATGCAATTCTTTGTTAAAGGACGGCATTGACGGAACACACTGTAAAAAATGTAAACAATATGGCGACCACGATTTTAAACAAGGTATTGAAAACAGATTTTTCAATCCAAACATTCACACTTTAGTAGTTGATTGCAACAAATCATATAGGAGGTAAAAAATGTTTAAAAAAGTAAAAACTATAATTTTTTATTATTCAAAAGGAGTTGATAAAGAATTTGAAACACAAGCACTAAAAGAATTAGAAAAAGCAGAACAATGCGAAAAGTTAGCTGATGCTGTATTGTATGCTATGCGATCTGGAATGTATTTTAAGATCGATAACGGTAGATATATTACTAATGAAAAAGGCGAAATTATAGACTATATTGATTCAATTGATACCGTAGAAAGCCTTATGGATTGGGTAGAAGAAAGGAAAAAAAATGAGATTAACTGAAAACAAAGGGAGTTACAAGGTTGTACTCCCTAAACACATTATTAAAGAATTAGGTTGGGAAGATAAGAAAGTACTACAAGCTAAACGTTTAGGAAAGAAAATAATTATAAGTGAGGTGCAAGATGAAAAATAATTTACAGATGCTAATTAATAAAGCAAGTTTTAAATTTCATAAATGCTTTATAAACAATAACAACGAGTTAATAATAGAACCTAGAAATAATATTTATTTCAGACTTGAAGATGTAGAAACTGAAAAAGATTTCATTTGCAAAGTTATTGCTTATTGTTCTAGAAGTTGTACAAAAGGTGTTTCATTGTATTGGCAAAGATACATGAGGGAAGGTGTCAATTTCTTACTTGAAACAAATTTCAGTGCTGAAGATTTCGAATATATTTATACTTATTTAGGTTGTGATCATACAAGGCAAAGATTAATAGATTTTGTAGATAATAGTATGTCGATCGAATGGTTAAGAAAAGAGGTGCAAGATGCTAAGTAAAGAAACAATTGAACTACTAGAAAAGTACGGATGGCAACCAAGAACAATGGACGAAGACGAAATAGAAGATGCTTCAGATATGATTAAGGCGTTAACTGAAGAAGAAGGGACAGAGTGGTTAAAATGATTTATAACGGTACTCATAGATTTTTAGAAGAATCAGAAGAAGAATTCCAACGACACGAACCTTGTGATTGTTACGATTGCGGAGGTACGCACCAATTAAAAAACATGATTTATTACGAATTGAATGAATATACAGATGTTGATTTGTGTAAACCTTGTTACAAGAAAAGATTGGAGGGGTTAAAATGACAAATGAAAATAAAGATTTTATCAAATTAACAATAGTAACATTAGTAATGGTTATTCTAATTTTCAGAACATGTATATAAGGGGGTTAATATGTCTCTTAATAGAACTTTGAAACTAATCGTTAGTATTACTATAGTTTTCATGTTATATATCGTTGTAGGCGAATATAAGAGCGATAAAGAACTATATCAAAGATACGTAACACTACAACAGACTAACCAAGAATTATTATGGCAGTACAAGCACTTAGATACAAGTTATGACTTATTGCTGCAGAGAACCAGAAACCTAGAAACGATGGTAATCGATAACAAGAACAAACAGGATCAATGGAATCAATCGATTGATTTAACAAATGCGAATTTAAGCTTTGTAATAGAAAAGAAGTTAAAAGAGTTTATGGAATATACGGAGGATGGACAATAATGGATAATAAACTATTTAAGAAAGATGGTGAAGTGATATGAATTATCAAAACAGAAAAAGGCACTTAATTTCAAAGTTAACTAAAGCTAAAAATAGGGGTTTTAATACTTTTGATGTTATAAATGATGTACAAGATTTTATTGGTGAAAAGTATTGTCGAGGATGTATTCACGAAGATTTTGGACACTGCGATTGCAATTTGAGAGACGAAGAACGACATACTATTTATTGCATACCACAAGCTATTAAACATATAGAAAGTGAGGGTTAAATGGCTGATAAAGTATTAGAACTATTAAAACTAAGATACCCAGAGGTATCAGAAGAAGTATTAAAACAACGTGTTAAATGGGCGTTGAAGGATATTAAGGAGTGGGAAAGATGATTAGGTTATTCGAAGCGTTTAGCGGTTATGGTTCGCAAGCTTTAACTATGAAAAGATATGGTATTGAATTTGAATCAGTAGGTATCGCAGAAATAGACAAATACGCTATACAAGCACACGAAGCATTACATGGACCAATTAAAAATTATGGTGATGTATCAATACTAGAAGTTCACGAATTACCTGATATGGACTTATTTACTTATTCTTTTCCTTGTCAGGATATTAGTAACGCTGGTAAGCAAATGGGATTAGAAAAAGGCAGTGGTACTAGATCATCTTTACTATGGGAGTGCGAAAGAATCATCGAAGGTAAGCGACCTAAATTCCTGATGATGGAAAACGTTAAGAATCTAGTAGGTAAGAAGAATAAACCTCATTTTGACGAATGGCTGCAAGTGTTAGAAAGTTTAGGGTATAACAACTATTGGAAAGTTATTAATGCTAAATGGTGCGGTGTACCACAAAACAGAGAACGTGTATTTTGTGTAAGTATTAGAAAAGATGTTGATAATGGACTATTTAACTTTTACGAAGACTTTGACAACGGAATCAGATTGAAAGACATTCTTGAAACTGAAGTTGATGAAAAATATTATTTGTCAGAGGAAATACAAAGTCGATTTAAGTATAGACCATCAGGCTCTAATATACTAGGGACTACAAAGGGTGAGAATAATACACGTCACGGTCAAAGGGATGTTGTTTATGATACAGGTAAAAAAATTGGCTGTTTATCTGCTACTGATTATAAGCAGCCAAAACAAATTTTAGTTAAAGAAGCTACTAAAAAAGGTTATAAAGAAGCTTATCCTGGTGATAGTATTAACCTAGAACATCCAAACAGCAATACTAGACGTGGACGTGTAGGTGTAGGTGTAGCTAATTGTCTAACCACTTCTTGCAATCAAGCAATAGTAGAGCCAAAAGTTAACGAAATAGGACTATTAAATACTGATAGGCATTCTTCTTGTATGAACACGATACATGGCACAGATAGAATATGTAGAACGTTAGATACTATGCAAGGTGGTAATAGACATCCTAAAATATTAGAAGCTGATGGGTTTTATAGTGGTACTAGTGAAGCGTTTATGCCAAAACCTATGAAAGGAATAAGTAAATGTCTAAAAGCTAATAAACACGATGCTTCGGTAATAGAAAACAATTATAGAATCAGAAAACTTACACCATACGAATGCCTAATTTTAATGGGTTTAACTCATGAAGAAGCAATGTTATTAGTTAACTCAGGTATAAGCAATAGTCAACTTTATAAAATGGCTGGTAATTCAATAGTTGTTCAGTGTATGAGGTTCTTAAAGAAACTTGAGGCGACCAATATATTAAATGAAGATAAGCCTACTGGTCAACTTTCTTTATTCTAGGAGGATCATGAATAAATGTATTTTATGTGGTACTAACATAGGCCACCACAATGGAAACCGTAAATACTGCAACAGGTGTAAACATACACCTAAAGTTAAACCTATTGAAAACGTAGTAATAATACCTATAGAAGAATACCAGAAGCTTATAAAAGACAGTAAGCTGCTAAAGAAGATTAAGGAGGACTTATGATACACAGACAACCATATCAACCACAAATAACTAAGCGTGATAAACCCGATAGTAAATTACAAGCATACATGAATAAAATTGTAGATAAACAGTGTAAAGCTTTTGATAGGATGGTGAAGAAATGAAATACAAGTACGATAGACAAACACCGCCTAAGTGCTGCAAGTATAATAAATTTACTGGTGAGTGTTACGAATACAAGTGTAAATGTCATTTAGTTAATTTTAAGTGTGAATGGGAGGAGTAGAATGACAGATAAAGAATGCGGATATTTAATAGATGTTACTAATAAACACGAGTCTATATGTGATGAAATACTAGAAGTTTTGTATATTAAGCACGATAGAATACCTAGAAGGAAAGATGTTATTAATGAAATTGAAATGTTAAGAGCCGAAAAAGATTTAAAAGAATCTGATCAAAAATTTCTACAGTTATTAATAACGGCTTCGGTATGGTTTTGCAAAGTCCCATTTAGTGAATATCTGCAATTATGGACCTATGAAAGACACATACCGTATAAGAAAGCGGAGGTTTAATATGACATTAAAGGAAATGAAAAATAATAGAAAACTAGAACGATTGATAGATAGATTGGATTACGCTTCAGAATATACGGAACAAGTGCCATTAATAAGTGCTGAAACCAAACGAGGATGGTTTTTATTTAAAAACGGTAGTAGGGAATGGTTTTATACCATGGGTGAAATAGCAGAGTATCTAGGCGTATCTTATAAGTATGTAGCAGAATTAAGACTAGGTAGGTGTCCTAGTTTACAGTCTCAAGGTTGGTCTATTATGAAAGTAGAGGATACTTTAAAGAAATGTTAAAGAAAAGAATAGGTGTAAGGTGTGTTTCTTGTAACGCCTGGTTAAATAAAGGAGTGTGTCCTATATGCTCACCAGCTGCAAGGTTAAAAGAAACTAAGAAGATGATAAAAAGGAGTTTACTGTGATTATACAAGCAATACAATACCCTCATGTAATAACTAAATGTGGCAAGAGAATAGAAATAAGCAAGATTAAAGGCCATCCATCACCAGGGAAGGTATTAAACGATCAGTATGAAGTAATCGGTGGCGACGAAAGCAACTGTGAAGTGTGAACTAAATAATGAGTAGGGAGTCAGTTTGATTCCCTTTTTATTTATAAAAATTCATAACTTGTCATTGACAACGCTAGACAAATGGTGTAATATATAATCAGGAGGTGAAACAATGTTAACTAAAAAAGAATTAGCAGAGTTACTAAATGTAACAGAACGAACTATTAATAGGTACATGGAAAAGGGGATTCCTTTTATAAAGTTGCCTACTGGTACAGTTAGGTTTGAAGAAGATGAAGTTATGAAGTGGTTGAAAGGAGAATAAAGTGGCTAAAGAAGCATATTATTTTTCTCACGATGCCAATTCAAGAACTGATCCTAAAATATTATCTATGATGCTTGATTATGGTATTGAAGGGTATGGTATGTTTTGGATTGTTGTTGAGAATTTAAGAGAACAAAGTAACTACAAATTAAAGCAAGATAAGACAACATGGAGAGCACTTGCAATGCAAATGCATAAGACAGTTGATGAAGTTAAAGTGTTTATAACCGATTGTATAAAAGAGTACGAATTGTTTATAAACGATGAAACTTTCTTTTATTCTGAATCTCTTTTAAGAAGGATGAATAAAAAAGATGAAATTACACAGAAGCGTAAAGATGCTGCAAATGCTAGATGGAAAGATAAAAATAATGCAAGTGATATGCAAATGCATAGCAAAAGTAATGCAAATGATATGCAACTCGATGCAAAGGAAAGTAAATTAAATAAAGGAAATAAAGAAAAGAAAGTATTTATACCACCTACTTTTATAGAAGTTGAGAAGTACATATTAGAAAAACAATATGTAGTAGATCCTAAATTCTTTCTTGATTATTTTGAAGCTAGAGAATGGATAAATGCAAATGGTAAACCTGTAGCAAGTTGGAAAGGCACAATAGTAACTTGGAATAAATCAGAGTTATCTAAAAACCCAGGAGCTAAACCATATAAGAAAAAAGAAGCTAAGAAACCTTTAGTAGCAAGAAGGGATGATTATTAATGCTAACTGCTGAAGAATTAAAAATTAAACTAGGTGACAGAGCAAAAGATATTATCTCTAGTGGTATAGGTCTACATGGTAAAGGGAAATTTGTTTTGTGTCCTGTACATGATGATAATAAACCTAGTATGAGTTGGTTTGAAGATGGCCTTATGTGGAGGTGTCACAGTTGCCAATCTACAATAGACATTTATACCTACTTAACAGAATATGAAAGAATGAGTTTCCAAGAAGCTATGAAACATGTAGCAGAGTTAGTAGGTGAAACTATAAATTTTAGCAATAGGATTAAGAAGCAAGAATATGTATTGCCAAAAATAACAACTGGCGAACTTAGTCAAGCTGCAATTGATTACATGGCTAAAAGGAAAATTTCTAAGCAAACATTACTTGATTGGAAAGTTGAGCAACGTAATTGGAATGGTCAAGATGTTTATGTATTTAATTACTATGACGAATATAACGAAAACAGATTTGTAAGTTATAGAGGTATAGGTAAAAACACTATAAAAGGTGGGTGTGAAAAAGGAACAGAGCCTATTTTGTGGGGTATGTGGCACACTGTTAAAAATAAACCTTTAGTAATAACAGAAGGTCAACCAGATGCAATGGCAGTATGGGAAAGCGGTTACAAAAATGTAGTATCAGTACCAAATGGAGCTAAAAACTTTAAATGGATTGATAGTTGTTGGGAATACATTAATAGTTTTGAAGAAATAATAGTTTTTTATGATAATGATAGAGCTGGTTATGAATTTGCCAAAGAATTAGAAAGCAGATTAGAAAATGTTAAGATCATAACACATAACGATAGAAAAGATGCTAACGAAGTACTATTTTATATCGGACCACAAGAAGTATTAGGAATGATTAACAATGCTATAAATACTTTACCGGAAAATCTTATAGATATTTCTCAATTAGAGTATAAACATTTGAATGACATTTGCCATGATGGAATAGAAACAGGTTTAATTGACATCGATGAACATATAGAAGATTTGAAACCTGGAGAATTAACAATATTATTCGGTAGAAATGGCGAAGGTAAATCAACGGTAATAAGTCAGATTATAAGCCACAATTTAAAGCGTAAAGTAAAAACATTCTTATTCAGTGGTGAGTTAAGCCCGCAAAAGGTCCAAGAATGGCAGTATAAACAAATGGTAGGCAATAATAAAAAAATGCTTAATGAAGTTAAGACTAAGTATAAAATAAAAAGAGAGCCTAAACCAGAGGTTGTAAAAGTGATAAAAGAATGGCATAAAGATACATGGTATTTATACAATAAGAAAACAGATACAGACTTTTTTAAAACAATGTCATTACTTGCTAGAAGGTATGGCGTTAGATTATTCATTATAGATAATCTTATGACGGTATTAGAAGAAAATGCAGAAAGCCTTTATAGTGACCAAGCTAATTTTGTTCAGAAGTGCAAGGATTTTGCTATACAACACAATTGTCACTTAATACTTGCTGGGCATCCTAATAAAAGTAAACAAGAGTTAGGGGAAGAAGCGGAAAAAGGAAACCTAGAAAAAACAGATATAAGCGGATCTAACAATATACCTAATAAAGCAGACAATATAATAAGTGTAGAAAGATTGTTTTCTGAAAACAGAACATGTGATGCAATAGTAACTTTATTAAAGGATAGGGAGGAGGGACAAAGAAAAGTTATACATTACAACTTTTCAAAGTCTACACTTAGATTTTATAACGAGAGAACAAATGAATCTGATACTTTTGGATGGGAAAAAACTGTACCAATTATTATAAACAAAGAAAACACATTATATAAACAATCGATAGAAGGGAGTGCACCTTGGGATTAGAAAAACTTAAAGCAGCAATAGAAAAATATGAAAAGGCTACAAAGTGGATTGATGATGCAAATCCTAATGATATAGATAAACATCACGCTAGGTATTTATTAGTGGCAGCAGAAGCAAGATTAGTTATGGACGAATACACAAAAACTTTAGGTTATGATCCTTTTGAAAACTACAACAGTTTATTAAAAGCGATCAGCGAAATATAGGAGGGTACTATGAGAGGGATAATAGAATTTACTGAAGATATTTTAGTTTGTAAATGCTCTGAGTATACAAAAGAAGAATTTTTAGAAGAAGCAAGACAAGAATATGATTGGATAGAAGTAATAGAAATTTATAAAGCTGAATGGATTAATAAAGGATTATGTAGATTTTATCCTAAAGGCAACAGTGAATTAGGTCCGGAATTTGAAGACGGTGAACCTGTGTATGGATTTGTTGATAGAAAGAAAAATGGAGTATTTGAAGTTTGGACTTTAGAATATTAGGAGGACTTATGCAAGGAGAAAAGCAACTAAGGATAGCCAAGTATTTTGGTGAAGCTAATCAGATACTAAAAGCACATGAAGAATTAGAAGAAATAAAAGAAGCTTTAGAGGATTATTGCAACAATCAGAACATAGATACTTTAAAACATACTTTAAACGAAGTATATGACCTTGCAAACGTATTAGAGGGTATTTATAGACTAATGGGTGGGTCGTTAGAAGAAATCGCTTCTGACAAGGAATATAAACTCTGTAAGACCATCTCTATTATTAACAAAATACCTACAGGTACAAAAGAAGAAGATCGGTTAACAGAATATGAGAAGATAAGGAGGGGTTAGATGATCGGTGATAAAATAAGACGGTATATTGAAATTAATTTTTCTGAAATTTTTACAAGTAAAACATCTATGGGTGAAGCACTACAAGAACTTGACCAACTATTAGAGTATAAAGAGAAGTGTGAACGGTTAGAAGAGGAATTAGAATAAACTAGAGTGGAATGGAAAAGATTCGCTTACTTGTTGAAAAAATCAGATGAAGAAAACGAACAACTTAAACAAGATGCTTTAATGTTTGAAGCGTTAGAAGCAGCTTATAAATCTGATGAAGTTGAAGTATTTATGTTTGATGGTACGTTTATGGTTAAGTACAATGATTTTGATGATAGCGACCATCTTGATACTTGGTACAAACGACAAATAGAGAAAGGAGAATAACCATGTCAAACACTGAATATAAACCACCTGGAACATGTGTAGCTGAAGGGAAACAAACTGCTTTTAATGTTATAGTAGTAAAGCAAAGAGGTAGAAAAACTGTTTATAGTAAACAGTGTGGAAAGTGGAAACAAAACAGGTACAGACCTTGCAATAACTAGGGTTTCAGGGTATAATAGTAGTATAGAAAGAAGGTAAATAGATGAATGTATTTTTATTTAGTGTAGAAGCTAACGCAGAAAAGTTATTAATGACTCATGATATGGAACTTGATATAAAATGTAATGCACACGAAAACATGACAACAGAAGAATGGGAAAGATTCCAAGAACATTTACAAGAGTGTTGCACAATATCAAGAAACGCTTTGATTAGAAAAGTAAACGAAGGTAACGTTGCAGAAGATGATGAATTTGTGGAGGAAGAATAGATGAATCAAGTAGTATTAATAGGCAGATTGACACGTGATCCTGAATTAAGATTTATTCCAAATACAGGTAATGCAGTAGCAAGATTTAGCATTGCAGTAAATAGAGAATATTCCAAAGAAAAAGAAGCGGATTTCTTTAACATAGTAGTATGGGGTAAGCCGGCAGAAAATTGTGCTAACTTCTTAAAGAAGGGTAGACTTGTGGCAATTAATGGTGGCATGAGAAACAATAATTACGAGGACAAGAATGGAGTTAAACACTATAACATTGAAGTAGTTGCAAATAGAGTTGAGTTCTTAGAGTTTGGCGATAGTAACGAGCAACAGTCCACAAATAATCCCCAGCGTGTGGATAAGAAACAAGATGATTTTAATGGATTCCAAGCAATGGACGAATCGGAGGATATTCCCTTCTAGACAAAATTAGTATACTTTGGATATGGCCTGTATGTTATAGCCCCTCTATCCTTCTATAAGGAGGTAAGTATGATTATATCTAAAAGAAAGTTTAACAATCTTATAACAGAGGTAGAGTTACCTTTAGTTAAAAGAATAAACCTTAAAGATAATAAAATACAAGAGCTGCAAGAACACATTAATAAACTAGAATCATTTACTACTGAGGAATTAATGGATCATAACATAAACAAGTATATGCTGAAGATGGAGGGTAACTATGAAAACGATTAAAGAATGTATAAATTGGATGCTAGATAATCCTATGAAAGAATTAGAAGACACAACAGGTAATTTTACTAACGCTAGATACAACGATATAGAAAAACAGTTTGAATCAATATTATTAACTTTTGGTGGTTCTTCGTGGCAAAAAGATGAATGTTTATTTAATTTTTAAAAAGGAAATTGGACCGAAGTTATCCAACTGGCAGACTTCTTAACTGCTTATAACGATTGCAAGGAAACAGGGCAAGGATATAAAGGGTATACTCAAATAATGCACAGAAATGAAGTGAGTGGATTCGTTGTTATAACGTGTAAATATGGTTATTCTAACGCTATCTGTTGTGAAGAGTGGGTGAAGTATGACTAAAACATGTAACAACTGTAAACACAAAGGAAAGTGTAAGGGTTGTATTAAGATAGGTGATGGTGTGCCTACAGGATGGATTAAAGAACAAGTTGATAAATTTGATAAAACTTACGAAGAAGTACAACAAGAATACACAGATCTATTAATTGGTAAGTTAAAACAAATAATAGGGGAGGGTATCTAAAACATGAAATATATGTTTAAAGAAGATGATGCAATAAGCGTATACGAAGGTACTCCTGAAGAGATTTTTAAATTAATTAGTCTTATGGCTGAAAGTGAAGAAGAATATGAAGATTAGAAAGGACACCTAATGAAAACTAAGAAGGGTAAGAAAGTAAAATATAAAAAGAAATACATTGTACTGCATGGCTTCGATCAAGATATGAATTATAAAACAGAGAAAGTTGAAATAGAAAAAGGTGCTAGGATCACAAGGGTAGTTATTACTGGTTAGAAAGGATGTGTAGAGTATGAAACATATTAAATAAGCAATTGATTAGCCCCTTAACAGGGCTTCTTTGCATTATTCAGATAGTTTGGTATAATAAGATAGGAGGTGATAACAATGAGTAAACGAGCATTTAAAGATGCACAAGAGTTTAAAGATAAATTTACGGAATATACAGAAGAATGTACAATTAAGGAGAAGTTGCCTAATATAGCTGGTTTCTGTTGGTATTGCGACATTCACAGAGATACTTTTTATGCACAAGAAGAGTATTACTCCGACACTTTTAAAAAAATTCAGTCTGCATTAGAGGATTGTGCTATTAATCATAAGGCAACTTCAATGGGTATTTTCTACTTAAAGAATAAGTTTGGGTATGTAGATAAGGTTGAAACTAGTAATACTAACCACAATGTAAATGAAGATGTAACAGAACTATCTTCAGAGGATAGAAAAACTAGGATAAAAGAGTTAATGGCTAAAAATAAGAATGGCTAGATTTCAACGTAAAATGCCAATCGCTCACAGGGGGAATACTCGGAGGTTTTATGAATAGAGATAGCGGAAATTCAATTATGAAAATGTTATTAGAAGCTAGAAAACAATTACTTGATAATAACGTACCTGAAGAAAAGGTCAACTTATACACAGTGAAAATTACTGGTGAAAACTACGATAAGCTTTCAGATGAAAACAAAGAATATATTAAGCGCAATTTCAAGAGTGTAAATTTAGTAGGTGATTAAATGTTAACTGATAAAGAAGAAATAGAACTGTTAAAATTGCTAGAAGAGGAAGAAAAGGATCGTGCTAGAAGTAATTACTATGAGTATGTTAAGTATTGCCATGAAGATTACATTTATAACAAGCATGGTGAGTTTATATCCAATACAATTGATGATGCTATAAAGAAGCGTGATTTAATGTTAAGTGGCAGTATTCCTACAGAAACACAATACATTATGCTATCCGTCCCACCAAGACATGGAAAATCTATGCATATATCAGAAACGCTACCTTCTTATGTCATGGGTAAGTATTCTAAGTTTAAAGTTATAATGACTGCTTACTCTAGTACACTGGCGCATGACTTTGCTAAATCTAATAGTAATAAGTACAAAGAAAGTAATGTATTTGGTGTAAAGGTTACATCTGATAACCAGGATAGAATGACATTAGATAACGGTTCAGAAATGATTAAGGCTGGTATCTTAGGTGGTATTACTGGTAAGGGTGCACATTTATTAATTATAGATGATCCTATTAAAACATCTGAAGAAGCACGAAGTCAGGTCCAAAGAGATAAGATATGGAAAGAATGGGTTTCGTCTTTATCAACTAGACTAGAGATTGCACCTATTGTTATTGTTATTATGACTAGATGGCATGAAGATGATTTGTGTGGTAGATTATTAAATCCTGAGTATGGTCAACCTTTGCCATGGAAAGTTATTAATTTACCTTTAGAAGCAGAAGATAATGATTTATTGGGTAGATTACCTGGTGAACCTCTATGGCCTGAAAGATATGGTTATGAGTTCATAGAAGTTAGGAAGAGATATCCCGAGGACTTTAACGCACTGTATCAAGGAAGGCCAGTAGCAACAGAGGGTAATATGATCAAGCGTGAATGGTTTGAGGATGATAAGAACTGGTACGTACCTACTCAATCATTTATACAACAGATACCTATACTGGTAATGTCAGTAGATGCAACTTTCAAAGATACTTCTAAATCGGATAAGGTTTCTATACAAGTATGGGGACAGGCTAGGAATAGTTTCTATCTAGTGGATAAGATAAACGCTCGTATGGACTTTCTAGCTACGTTACAGTCTATAAGAAACTTTAAACAACAATATCCACGTATAGGAATGATATTTGTAGAAGATAAAGCCAATGGATCGGCAATAATGAATGTACTATCAAAAGAAATGACAGGGATAGTACCTGTTAATCCTCTAGGCGGTAAGGAATCAAGACTACAGTCTGTATTGCCTTATCTAGTGAGTAATGTTAAACTACCTAGGAATAAAGATTTTGTACAATCAATGCTACAAGAATGGTACGCTTTCCCTAATGGAGCGCATGATGATGATGTAGATGCAATGACACAAGCTATATCACAAATGATTTACTTCTATGGAGAGGTACAGAAGGTGAACATCACAACACAAGATGCTTTCTTTGGAACTAAAGAGGACGATGATAACACAATATGTGGCGATATATACTAAGGAGGTTTTATGTTATACGTATTAACAACGGTAAACATTATGTTTTTATTACTACTCGGCACTTTTGTAGCTTACTCAATTGCAAAAGGTCAAGTAATGATAGTGCAGAAACAAGTATTAGACAAAGAAACATCTATGAAGCTTGCCAAAGTAATGGAAGAACAAATGAAACAAGGGGGTGAATACTAGTGGAGAAGGAAAAGAAACAACTTGATCCTATGGCAGAATTTAAAGAACTACAAGATGCCAGGAATTACAAGACGAGTAACAACCTATTTGAAATCGCAAGGGTAAACGAAGAACAATATTCAAGTATACAATGGAATGGTGTAAACTCTAAGAACCTTAGGCAAACTACATACAACTTTCTAGGTCAGATAGTAGATGTTAAGGCTGCTTCTATATTAGCTAACGAGTTAACTATCCAACGATCAGTGGACTCTATGGACGAAGAAGACGAAGGAATACAAAAGGCAGTAAAAGCATTTAACTTGGCAGATAAGAAGAATTGGGAACGTCTAAAGCTAGATGCAATGAATGAACAAGTTGTATTAGATGGTGCATTACAAGGTATAGGGATATCTTATTGGTATTGGGATGATGACATTGTAAATGGTAATACATTCAAGACTAAAGGCGATATTAATGGTCAGTTAGTTGATATGGTAGACTTATACGTTGCTAATCCTGGTGAAATAGATATACAAAAGCAAATATGGAACAAGTTAACTATTAGAATGACAGTTAAAGAGTTAAAACAATTAGCTAAGAGCAAGAATGTACCACAAGATCAAATAGATATGATTACTTCTGATGAAGAGGAAAGAACTTATGCAGCCTTTGAGAAAACAGATACAGAGCAAGACAACAACAAAGGTAAAGATAAGTTAGCAACATTAGTAGTAAACTTAGAAAAACGTAATGGTACTATATGGTCAGGTCTAAGCACGAAGAATGTAACTATTGAAGAATGGAAAGATACAGAATTAACTAGATATCCATTAGCAGTATTTACTTACAAGCCTAGAAAGAGATTTATCTATGGTGAAGCAGAGTTTACTAGATACATTGAGAATCAAAGAGTAGTTAACATTCAACAAGCTGCAAGACATAAGCATGCATTAATGTTGGCTATACCTAAAGTGTTGTACAATAAGAACATGTTAGGATCATTCTCTTCTGCTATTGGTGGTGTTAATCCAGTAAACGTAGCACCACAAACACAATTAGGTAATGCTATGATGTTTGTACAACCTGCAGCAATGACAATGGATGTTGATAAATCGATAGATGAAGGCATAGAACGTACACAAACTTTAGCCGGTGTTAATCAAAACTTACTAGGAGCAGCTAGACCTGAGAACGCAGCAGCATTATTAACACAAATTAAGCAATCCAACATACCTATTGAGTCTTACAGACGTAGATTATACAACTACTTAGAAGATGTAGCCTTGATATGGGAAGACTTCTACAAGACTAAATACAACATTACTAGACGTATGATTGACAAAGAAGCAGAAAATGAAGACGATAAAATGGTAGAGTTTGTAGGTACTGACTATAAAGACATGAACTTCGGTACTAGAATAGATGTAGGTGCATCTACTCAATGGTCGGAAATTACATCTACTCAATTCTTAATGGACTTCTGGGATAGACAAATCATTACTAATCCTAATGATATACTTAAACGTGTACCTAGTGATCTTATCAAAGATTTAGATGGATTGATTCAAGAGAATGAAGATGACCAACTGTTACAACAATTCATGGGTATGTTTATTCAATCACAACCACCTGAAGTACAACAACAGTTTGCACAGATGGATCCTGAACAACAGAAACAATTCATAATTGAAAAGATGGGAGGTGCGCAATAATGAAATGTGAATACTGTGAGCAAGATTTAAGAGTATCAAAGACTTATATGGAATCTCCCAAAGATACAGAAACAGTTACATGTGTACAGAAATTAGTATGTGTTAACCCAGATTGTGAGATATACGCTGGAAAAGACTTAAGTAACCCTAAAAACATTGCTAGAACTTTAAGAACTGCTATGGCACAGGAGGTTTAGATGGAATATCAAGGTAAGAAGATATGTGGTATTAAAATCATAGATGAATCTAATGGTAATAAAGTGATTGTTAGCATGTGTGATGCTAAGACAGAAACTACAAATGGTTATAAAATAGTGATTGATCCATACTCTGAAGAAGTAAAAGCAAACGATTAATACTGAATATTTGATAAAGTTTGTGTTTTATAGTATAATGTGAGGTGAGAAATGAAGAAATATATAGCTATTAAGGAAATATACGAAAAAGTCTCTGAAGAAGAGTACAACCGTATTAATCCATATCAACGCATGAGGGAAAATATACTAGCAAAGTACCCTAATGCTAAGATACATCATACAGAAACGATTATAGAGCCATTTGGTAAGCATTTAGTACCAATATTAGCGATGTATTATGAGGTGGCTTAATGAAAGAATTAAGATGTAAGAAGTGCAAGAAACTAATAGCTAAAACAGATGCTAAAGGTGTGGTAGAAATAAAATGTAAATGTGGTTATTACAACAAAATAGAATTACATTAGAGAGTGCCTAGAGCGCCATTACTTAATTGTAGTGGCGCTTTATATATTATATAGCCTAACCCAAGGCTATCAAGCAAGTTAGAAAGGAGTCATAGCCCAATGACTGAAGAAATGATGCAAGAAGAAGTAGTAGAAGAAACTGTAGATGAAACAACAGAGGAAGAAGTTAACCCAACTGATACCGAAGAAGTGGAAAATACAGAAACAGAGGAAACCCAAGAAGAAGAACCTTTCGACTGGAAATCCTTGGAGCTTAAACACTTGGACGAAGTTAAACAATTAGGAGAGTACACACCTGAAGATGCTGCAAGTATGTTTAGAAAAGGTATCGACTACGATCGTAAAGTGTCTAAGTATGAAGAAAAGCTTAACGCACCACACTATAAATGGGTAGACGAGTACATGAAATCAAACGGTTTCACTGATGGTACTGATTTTGTAAAAGCTATCCAGGTTAATGATAAGAAATCTTCTTTAATGGAAAAAGGTATGTCAGAAGAAGATGCACAAGCAGAAGCCGAAGAGTATGTAAATAAAACATTTGGTCAGAAAACAGACCAAAAGACAAAAGAGATAGATGGTTTCTTAAAATGGCATCAAGGCAAAGTAGATAGTGGTAAATTTAATGAATCGTTAAACGTTGACAGTATACCAAAGCAAGTAATCGAAGCATACGAAAAAGGTGAAAATATTAAAGAAGCGTACATGGATTACTTACTAGATGATATCAAAGTATCAACAGAACAAGAGACAATTAAGAAGATCACTAAGAACAAGGAAACATCTACAGGTAAACTTAAGCCTAATGCAGCTACAGAAACAAAGCTATCATCAAAACAAATAGAAGATAAAATTAATTCATTATCAAGTAGTGCTGAAAAGCAAAGATGGATTAAAAACAATATGGAAATGATTGAAAAATCAGGATATTTTAATTAGGAGGACATTATGTCAGTAAAAAACTTTATACCTGAACTGTGGTCAAATAAGATTTTAAAGGAATTAGACAAGAAACACGTATTAGTAAAGAATTGTACAACTAACTGGTCAGGACAAATCACAGGCGTTGGATCAAAAGTTAAGATTAACTCTATTAACGAACCAACTATTGGTGATTATGTACCTAACTCAACAGTAATCACACCTGAAGAGTTAAACGATGAATCAAGATGGTTAGAAATTACTCAATCTAAGTATTTTGCTTTCTACATTGATGATGTTGATGAAAAACAAACTACTGGTGGAGTATTACAAGAAGGTATTAGAAAAGCAATCGTTGCATTAAAGAACGCTTCAGAAGCTTTCGTAGCTGGTAAATACACAGAAGCTGGCAACACAGTTACACAAGGTGCTTTAACTTCGGGTAATGTATTATCTACATTGATGAAAGCTAAGACTATCCTTATGGCTAATAACTTAGACGATGGCGAAATGTGTCTAGAAGTATCACCTTACGTATTAAACAAGATGATCTTAGCAGATATCGTTTACACTGATACAGGTAAAACTATTGCTTCAGGTAAAATTGGTAACTCAATGCAATTAGGAATGATGGTTTATATGTCAAACAACTTAGTTGGTACAGGTACAGACCCTGACTCGGCACAAACTTATTGCTTAATGAGAAGTAAAGAAGCAGTTGCTTATGCTGAACAAATTATGAAAACTGAGAAGTACAGACCAGAATCTGCTTTCTCTGATGCAGTTAAAGGTTTACATGTATACGGTGCTAAAGTAATCAAGCCTAGAGAACTTGTTACAATTAATGCTACTTGTGCTGCTGAAACAACAATTTAGGACGTAATTTATAATACTAGGAGGTATTAATAATGGCTGATTTAGTAAAAGTGCAACAACTTAGAAATGATGGCGCAGTATGGTTAAAGACTGCTGGTGCTGCTTCACAAACAATGGTTTATGATCGTAGTGATGATATGATTATCTTATTAGTAGAAAACGGAGATGCTGCAGCTTGTAGAATCAAAGTAGCTGCTAATGGATTCGGTGCTGGTTTCACTGATTTAGACGTAGATATTGCAGCTGGTGAGTTTGCAGTAATCGGACCTTTAGAGTCAAATAGATTCAAAGATCCTGCAACTCAGAAAGTTACATTTGAAATCTTAGATCAAGATAATACCGCTTTTAGTGGTACAGTAACAAACGTATTGTTAACTCAATTAAATGCACCAATTTCATTAACAAACTAATAACACTAAGAGAGGTGGGGGTTAAACCTCTACCTCTTTTTATTTTAGGAGGAAATATGATTTTAAAGACTAAAGTACCTGGTAGAGTGGTACAACGTAGAGTAAGAAAAAATGGTGGTGGGTTCACTGTTAAACCTTGGTTCAGATTCGACGAGAATGGACTAGCAGAAATAGATGAAAGTAAGTTAACTAAAGCTGATATTATCAAATTAACATCTAAGTTTGAGGTAGTAGAAGAAGTAGTTAAAGAATATAAAGATATGTCTTACCAAGAATTACAAGTAGCTTACGCAGAGAAAACAGGTAAGAGTGCGGTAGGCATGAGAAAAAAAGATTTATTAAAAGAATTGGAGGGTTAATATGGCTAATATGAATTTAACCAACGATAATAGTTTTGATGTGTACTTATCTACAGATACAAAACCGACAACAGGAGTTCCCAACAAAAGAGTAGCCTTAGAAATAGATACTGCAACATGGTATGTGTTTTGGGAAGGCACTTGGTACGCTCAATAGGGGGTATTTATGGGATTTAAAAATGCGGGTTTCCCTAAGTTTGGGTTTAACCCTATAGGATTTAAACAAAGTATAGGTGGTTTCGCTTCGCTAGTAAAAGCAGCGGGTGGAGTATTATACCTAGATGCACGTAAAGCAGATGGTTCAGGACCATTAACAGGGAATGATAGTCCTTTTGTGGACTTGGCTAATAAGATAGGTAAGAATTTAGTAGGTAGTATTGAACAAGGAGATATAGGAATCAGTGGACAGGAAATAACTTCTTCTGTTTATGTAAGACCTGTAGATTACATTGAGGTTTTATCATCAACACAGTATAAATTATCTTCATCAAAAGGTACAGCTAATTGCAGAGTGGCTTATTATGATTCTGATAAAATTTTTATTTCTGTAGAATCGAATGGAGTAGATGATTTAAACACACCATCGAACTGTAAATTTGTAAGGTTTAGAACACCTAGTACAGATTTGAATGTAGGTATTCAATTAGAAAAAGGTTCTGTTGCAACATCATACGAACCACACACTCGTAACGATGGATCCTTAACCAACTTCGCAGGTACAGGCACATCAGGTTGGCAAGTGACCCCTAACGTACTCCGTTTTGACGGTGTAGACGACTTTGTAGCATTTGCAGATACTGCAAGCTTGGATATAACTAATGCACCGTTGGCTATAGGGGTGACGATAAAAGCAAATAGTCAAGACGAATATATAGTAAGCAGGAATTTAAGCGGAACAACAACCGACCACCAATATGGATTTTTAACACAAACGAACGCAATACGATTTATAATAGGTGGAACGAGCAAACAAGAAGTTTTACCGCAAAGTGGATATATTAACATAGTTGGGTGTTGGGACGGAGAAAATATGACGCTTTATATTAACGGAACTTTAATAGGGTTGCCTGTTCCTAAAACGGGGCCGATAACAAGTAAACCTAATACACAAGTAGGAGCGAGAAGCAGTTCTGTTGACGGACTATCAAAAACGGCGTTTTTTGGTGGAGACATAGCCACAGTAACAATCTACACAGGTTCAGACATTAAAAAGATACTTAAAGCAGAAGCTAAAATATCTGCTGAATACTTAGCACTTAACCCATAGGAGGTAATATGAGTCATACAGAAATGTGGCAAGTGGCAGAGCGTTCTGTCTATGAAGCCAATGGAATTGATGTAACAACAGAAAGAGAGTTAACACAAGCTAATAAACTGTATACTTCTGCTTCTGATGGAACTAGTAGAGATATACAGATAAACACAGGTATGGTAATTAGACATTACTACCTTTTAAACGGTCATACGCCTGATGTATGGGGTGTAGAGTTACTAAGACCTATATTTGGTACAGATATGGCTATTATTTTAGCTAACGAACCTTCGGAGGAGGTGTAACATGGCTTTAAACGAAGTATTAAACTTAAGATTACAAGAATTTTTACTATTTAACATGTATGGATTTGATACGATGGCAGGATTAGGAATTAAAGGGGTAGATGCCGGTAACAAATTTGGTCAAATACCTTTATTTTCTCCGACTGATGGACGTATACCTGTATGGGAGGGTGCAAACCCTTACGAATATCAAACCTCTGCATTTACACCTAGCGTAGCTTCTGATGATGCTACAGATACATTGCTAGGTGATGGTGCAAGGATTGTAGTTATTGAAGGTAATGATCCTGAAGGTAACGAACAATCAGAAACAATAGAGTTAGACGGTCAAACTCCTGTACCTTCTACTTTAACATGGTCAATAGTTTACAGAATGTATGTAGAAAAAGTGGGAGTAGATGGAACTGCAGCTGGTACAATTTACTGTGGGCTAGGTGCTTTTGCATTGGGTGTACCTGCTACCGAACTAGCAATCGTAAGAAATGGTAATAATCAGACACAAATGTGTATTTATACAGTACCTAAAGGGTATTATTGTGGAATAACTTCTATTGCTTACACTACAATTGCAGGTAAACCGGTTATATTCCATGATGAAGCTAGAACAAAAGACAGTCCGTTTGATTACTCTAGGCCGTTTAGAAACGTAAGGACGGTTAATGTTGATACAGATTACGAATTAAGATTAAACCCTTACGGTATATTCCCTGAGTTTACAGACTTAAGAATTACCGCTTTAGCTACACAAAATTTATCAACATGTGAATGTGCTTTTAGATTTGTATTAATACCTAAGACATTAGTCGATGGGTATATAGGAGGTTAATATGGCTACTGTACGAGTAGAAATATATAATAAAATATTATCTATGCTAGACCAATACACTGAAGATGGTGTTAATATAGCCGAAGAAGATAATATAGACATTGAAAAGAAGGTCATAGTATTAACAGATATGGCCCAAAAGGAAATGTGGAAGTTAAACAAGAATAAAAAACAAATTGAAATAACTAACAAACCTGATGAAAACAGACTAGGTTTATTATCTAATATGAGATTAATAGACTTTGAAGGTAAAACACAATACTATCCTAGTACTGATGGTATTGACAACGTGCAAGGTTATTCTATACAAGTTACTGAAGGTGCAAGCGATAACGCAACGATTACATATCAGGAATTAATAGCTGGTGTGTGGACGGACTTAGTCGTTTTAAATCCTACAGGTATAGACACTTTAACGACCTACAAGGGTGTTTTAAATATTACTAGTACTACTAACCCGGTTAGAGTTAAAATAGAAGGTACAGAGCATTTTCTACACACTAATAGAGCCTTATGGAAAATGAAATATAAAGCTAATTTAGTGCCAACTTATGAACCATGGGTAAAATATGACTTACCTACTGATTTTAACACTGTAGATATGGTAGTAGAAGAGTTCCCGGATAGACAATATAGTCAATCTGCTAACTATAAAATAGAGAATTACAGAGACTTCTACTATAATTTCTACTTTGAGGGTAATTTAAGAGTAACTTACCTACCTATCCCGACTACTATTACAAGTTTAGATGATGAATTACAAATAGATACAACTTTCTCACAAACAATTGTGTATGACATTATATCTAAACTAGGTTTCTATGAGAACCCTGACTTGGTTAACTGGGCTGAAGGTAGACGTATAGAAAATAAACAAAGCGCTACTAATGACGAACCATTAAGCGCAGAGGTTGTAATTGATTACTATGGAGGTGGAAATGGCTAGAGCAAACTTTCAGAAACCACCTAAACCTATTGAAATAGATAAGTTTCTAGGATTAAATGAATCTGTGGGTAATACAGAAATACAAATAGGTGAGTTTAGTTTACTAGAAAACTTTAGGATCACAAAGAACTATAAGCTACAGAAAAGACCAGGACATCATACTTTTATTAACTTTACAACTACTGCTGATGTACAAGGTATATGGCAAGGTGTTATAGATGGCAAAGAAATACTGTTAACATGTTGGAATGGGAATGTATATGAATACAACCTAACTATAAACACTGATACGGTTGATATAGCCGATCTAATCACAGAAGGTACAGTTACTATCATAGGAACATTAACAGATGCTAGAACGTGTATATTTTGGTTTAAAGACAAGGTTTACTTTATGAATGGTACAGATTACAAAGAGTACGATGGTACAACTTTTGGTGATGTTGTAGGGTATATCCCTACCATTGCCATCAATTCACCACCATTAGGCGGGGGTACTTTATTTGAAGAAGTAAATTTATTATCAGGCCAAAAGTCGCAAACATTTATAGGTGACGGTACTACATTATATCAGTTAGCAGAAACTACGCTAGATGTTGATACTGTATTAATCTCTGTAGATGGTGTACCTAAGACAGAGGGTGTTGACTTTACAGTTAATAGAACATTAGGACAAGTTACATTTACTGTAGCACCTGTTAATTTATCGACAGTTATCATTACATGGACTAAGGTTACTGCTGGCAATGCTGATTTAGTTAAGAATCATAAGTACGCTATCGACTTCGGTGTGCAAAATGATACTAACTTATTTATATTTGGTAATCCTAACGAAAAGTATGTATTCAGATTCAGTGGAATTGCTAAAGCTAATTACTTCCCCGCTAATAGTTTTGTAGGCGTAGGATCAACTGAGTTTGCTATAACAGACCTTAAACCTAACCAACAGAATTTACTAGTATTTAAGGAAAGGGCGACATTTATAGTTAAGCCTAGTGTTAATCCTAACTTTGCCGATAACTCCGGTCTAAACCCTTATAATTACGGATATGAGGACCTTAACGAGCAAGTTGGTAATTTAGCGCCAAAGATGGTACAATTAATTGAGGATAGCCCGGTAAGTTTAGATGGTTTCTCTATGTGGCTATGGGGTATTACACAAGTAGAACTACAAAGAAGTGCTAAGATCATTTCTGATAGAATGAAACTTAGTTTACAAGTGCTTAACCTTAGAAATTCAGTTACCTTTAATTATCAGAATCAAAAGGAATACTGGGTAAACGTAGATAATACGGTTTACATTTGGAATTATGGCAATGATACAATGTATAAATATACTAATATTAAGGCCACACAGTTTATAGAATATGAAGAACAAATTATATATGGTTCAAATGGTACAGTCGAGTTAATAAATGAAAACTTTGTATCTGATGTAACTGTACTAGGTGATACTATTCCATGTATAGGCAAGTTAGGCTTTACAGATTTAGGTATGCTAAACCTTGAAAAGAATATGCGTGATGAATGGTTAGCAATAGAACCAGCTAGTAGAACGTCAGTTATAATTAAATTTGTTACAGATAGAAAGAACGAACAACAATCAAAAGAATTGAATGTAGAATACGTGTTAATGGATTTTAATAATGTTGACTTTAATAACTTTTCATTCTTAACTAATGTTAATCCGCAACCAAAGAGACTTAAGGGCAAGATAAAGAAGTTTACGTATTTACAAACAATTTTTGAAAATGAAACAAATAATGAAACTTTAACAGTTTTAAAATTATTACTACCTGTTAAAGCACACAGATACAGTGGATAAGGAGGTAAGACGTGTCGAAAAAAACACTTACTCAATCAACGGTCGCTACTAATAACATACAGAGTCAACCTGATCAAGTAGTAGACCAATCAACCGCTTTAAAATTAGCGTTTGATCAATACGGTATAGACAGTAAACAGTACAACAACGTTACATTGCTTGCAGAGTTAGCAGATGAATCACCAAGCAACAGTGGTTCAAATACAATAGGTCATAACTCACCTGGTATTACTGCTAATAATGTTGGTGACGGACTAGAAGAATTAAAAGATGCCTTAGATGGCATAGTATTAGGTCAAATACCTGATAACACATTAACAGAAGCTAAAATGGCAGCAGAAATGAAGAAGCAAGCTGGTGGTGTCTACCCTTATAATAGCGGTGACACTAATGCTACTAACATCGGAACTAATGCAAACAACGTAGATATACTAAGAACTGGTGCAACCGTTGGAGGTTCTGCAAATGCTATAACTTTAACAAGTGCGACCGCTAGTAATTTCGATTTCGCAATAGATTTAAACCCAATAACATTTATGCCAACTGCAAATAATACAGGTGCGGTTACTGTTAACCTAGACGATCATGGTGTGGTTTCTGTACTAAAGCCCGATGGAGTAGGTGGTACAACCGCACTTGAAGCAGATGATTTAGTTGATGGCGTACCGGCAACTTTCTACAGGAGGGTATCAGGTAATTTTTTCTTATTTAGTCCCAAAGGTGGGGCAGATGTTATAAAATCTGAACAAACTGGAACATTTACTTCTGGTAGTGCTGCGACTTTTGATTTAACAATTGCACCAGTTGACGTAGACGCTTCTGTAGTTGATGTGTATGTGCAAGGTGTCGTTTTAGGAGCTGATATTAATCTTTTTAGGGTGAAACTTATAAATTCCACTACAGTTAGAGTAATAAGAGGCGGAACTGGTACAATGTCTACTATTAATTTAGCTTACCAAGTGACTGAATATGTTAAAGAAAATGTAAAAAGTAAGCAAGAATTAGATTTTACAATAACTACAACCGCTCACATTATACCAATTTCATCTGTCGATATAAACAAAGCAATATTATCTGCTAGTTTAAGTAGCGGAAGCACGAGTGCAAATTTGCAAGATGGAACATATAGATATTATTACAATAATAGTACTGGTGTATGGTTCTGGTATCCTGGAAGTTTATCTGGTACGGTTATAACTACACTTCAAGTAATTGAATTTAATTAGGAGGAATTATGAGATTTATACAAACAGATAAAAATAACAGAGTTGTAAGAACTGGTACAGATTCTTTAGGAAGAATACCTGAAGGTTGCATAGAATCAAATCTAGGAGAGTTAGGTCAAATAATGAATGAAGATGGAACTTTTTCAGATTATATTCCAACAGAACAAGAACAACAAGAACAACTTAACCAACAAGAAATAACTGAGTTAAACAACTGGTTAGACTTAAGAAGAAATATAGAACATCCTGACAAGGCAGCTAAACAAGCAAGATTATTAGAGTTATTAGCATAGGAGGTAAACATGGCAGTATTCGATCCTTTAAAGTTTAAAAATGTTTCTGATGAAAACGTTAATAAACTAATAAAACAAAAAGAAAGATTTGCAAAAGCTCCTAATTTTCAAGAACAACAATTTGCAAGTATGGAAGCTGATAAAATACGATCGCAGTCAGGGTTAGAATCACCTCCGGGTGGTTTAGCTTCCCTTGACCAATTAAATCAATTAATGGCCACTAGAAAGCAAAACGAGCCTAAACCTGTACAACCTAGTCCACAAGACTTGCAAAGCCAAATGATAGATAGACAGAAAAACTTAGAAGTGCAAAACTTTCAAAACGCATTACAACAACAGATGCAAGGTTTCCAACAAGAAAGACAACAGTTAAAACCTTTATTTAGAGAAGCTACAGGCCAAGTAAGAACTGAGGATACAATGGCTAGGGAACGTGCTGGTAAGATGCAAGAAACGCAAGGTTTAAGCGGTGCGGGTGCTGCTAGTCAAACAGATATAGCACAAAATGTTATAGTTGGCGGTCAAATGTCTAATTTAAGACAACAACGTAATGAAATAGAAGCTAATATTAACGCACGTATGCAACAAGCACAAGCAGAAGCGGCACAAGGTATAGCTACCGCAGAGAATCAAGCAGAGTTACAAAAGATGCAAATGCAATTACAACAGATGGAAACACAAGCAGCTGCAGAGTTAAAAGCTACAGAACTAGCAGATAAAAGAGCGTACGATCAATTTATAAGAGATGTAGAGTTTGAAAACGAAACTACACTTAGATTATTAGACAATGAATTAAAGCAAGATAACGCTAGATTAGATGGTGAAATTAAACTGGCGCTTGATAATAATGATTTTGAACAAGCTAAAATACTTAACGCTCAAAAGTTTGATAATGACCAAAAGTTACAAGTTATTAAACAATCAGGTGCTATGCAACAAATAGGTGCTAGAAATCAAGCATCACAACAACAAATATTACTTAGGGATCAACTAGAAAGAGAAAGAGAACAAGCGATTACCGAAGAAGGTGGTATGCCTATAGAAACTATTACTCAATCACTAGAAAATGTTGTAGGTGGAATTGTTAACCCAGAAGTGGCTGAGTTACAAAGAGAAGTGCTAGGAGCTACTGATAAGACTGAGTTAGATATAATAACTAAAAAAATAAAAGCTTTAGAGGGTGTTAGTCCTGATACTACAGTGAAAAATAACACGGTTATGGAAACTTTATTTAATAACACCTCTTGGTTTGAAGGTCCAGACGGTGAAATGAAACTAGCTACGGCTTTAGCTTTAAACGGTTTAGATGCTGATGATTTAAAAAGGTACAAAGAATTTAGAGAGTCGGCTTTAAGTGATAGAGCTTTTGAATAGGAGGAAAAATGGGTGAATTATTAGATTTGTTAAAAAAAGCACCTAAAAAAGAAAGTTTGTTAGACATACTAGGCTCTAAGTCTAGTGTGCCTATTGAATCTGAAAAGAAATTCATTTCTCAAGCGGATATAGCAAGACAATCACTAGAAGAAGCAGAAAAAGATAGAACTATAAATATAAGCTTAGGTCAAGAATCTACACCAGAGCAAAAAGCTGATGCAGCAGATTTTAGACGTAGACAAGAATTATTTGAAAAATCGCAGTTAGCGAAAACAGAAGAAGGCCAACGTGCTAGTTTGTTTGAGAAATTTGTTAAACCTAAATCTACATTAAAACAAATAACCGACACTTTAACTAGACCATCTAGGTTATTAGAAGAAGTAACCGGAGCTAATCCTACTGTATCTAAAAGTATAGAAGCAACAACTGCTAGTGGAATAAAAGCAATTCCTTTTGTAGGAAGTCAAGTTGTATCTGATGAAGAAATGGCAAGATTAAGACAAGAAACACCTACATTAGGTACGATTCCTAAAAAAGTACCATTCGTAGGTGGTCGAGATGTAAAGTTAAGCGATGTTACTGGTATCGCTGCTAACTTAGGAATGACTGCTTATCAATATGGTAAAGTTAATGATGCTTTAAAAAGTGTGAATACGGCATCTAAGCTTGGTAAACTTATGGGTAAATCTAAATTAGCTAAGTTTGGAACTGCTCAAACTGTAGATGTATTGGCAGACGTTATAGTACAAAGCCCTGTTGAAGCTTTTGAAGCAATAAAAAAAGGTGATAGCTTAGGTGAATTTGGTGATACTTGGTTGAATAATCGTAAGTGGGATATTGTTTTTAATGCATTAGTAGGTGGAGCAATAGAGTTAGGTTCTATAAAAAAATTAAAAAACCAAGCAAAACTAGAGCCTAAATTAGTAAGTGATGCCATTTCTAAAGTTGATGATGTTAACTTACAAAAAACTATACAAGAAGAATTAGGTTTAACTTCGAAATTAGTCACTGAAGATGCTTTAAAAGATACACGCTTAGATGTGGATTCCGTCGCTAAGTCAATAGATCAAACTAAAGGTGGCGAATTATCAGAAATATTAGGTGTTAAATCTAGCGATGTTGCAAAAACTGCAGAATTAAAATTTGATGATATTAATAAAGGTTTTAAAACTACTGTAGAGTTAGATGATGGCGCTGATAGAGCTTTTAATAAATTGCTAAATAAAGGTTATGAAGTACCAGAAGCTACAATAGTTCAAGATGTAGCAAAAGGGTTTGAAAATTACAAAGATGTTGGTTCGTTAGAGCGATACAATACTGACGTTTATAGAATTTATGACAAGGTATTTGGTGAAAATGCAAGTAAGGTTAAAAGTGTAACACTTGATAAATTAGATGGTGCAAAAAAAGTTAGAATTGAAGAAGAAATTTCTTTGGCTGACTCACTGAAAAAAGATATAGTTGATAAATTTGGGTTCAAAAAAGGTTCAAAAGAATCTGCTTTAATTCAAAGATATGGTGAAGGTAACATTGATAAAAATGGTTTGGTTGATATGGTTGGAGAACAGAAAGCAAATAATATAATTGCAGCTGATGAATGGTTTAGAAATAAGTATAATGATTTAATAGATGACATAAATACATCTAGAATAGCTATCGGAAAAGAAGCTATACCTAAATTAAATGATTACTATAGACATTTTAACGAAATTAGTGGTCTTCAGGGAGTCAAAGATTTATTTACTGCTAATAAACAAATATCTCCACAATTAGCCGGTATATCTGATTTTACTAAACCTGGTGAGAAGTGGGCAAGTTTCAAGCAAACTAGAAAGGGTGGTAAGTTTAAAGAAGATGCAATTGGTGGATTTATAGACTACGTACCAGCTGCTACTTATGCTAAACACATAGATCCCGAGATTACCAGACTACGAACATTTGAAAATGAGTTGAGAAGAACTGTGGGTGAAGAAACTAACATTAATAATTTCTTAGAATTTATGAATGATTACACAAACGCACTAGCTGGTAAAACTAATCCATTTGATAGAATGACTCAGAAAGTTTTAGGACGTAAAACTTTTGGTATGATTAATAAGTTAAATTCTAGAATGAAAGCTAACTCAGTTTTAGGAAATGCTTCATCATCATTAGCCCAAATTGCAAACGTTCCTCAAGCAATAGCTTTTGTTAAAAACCCTAAACAAATAGCCGGAGGTTTAGATGGCTACTTTAAATCATTGACAGGTGGAGGAGACAAAGCGTTATACGATCAATCTGGGTTTATTAAAGAAAGAATTACAGATACTATGAAACAATTTGACACTAGAATGGTTGACCAACCAAAAAAACTTGCAAAATGGATGCTTGGAGCATTAGACGAAACAGGCACAAAGTTTATATGGTCAAGCGTGTATAGAAAAGGCTTGTCTGAAGGTGTACAAAATCCAGTTAAATATGCAGATGATGTAACTAGAAAATTAGTAGCCGGTCGTGGTATAGGCGAAGTTCCAATACAACAACAGTCAAAATTATTCCAATTAGTAGCTCCGTTTACATTAGAGGTAAGCAATTTGTGGAAAGTACAGAAAGATTTTTTAAAAAACAAAGATTTTGCAGCACTTGGCATTTTATTTGGTTCTAACTTCTTGTTAAATGAAGCAATGGAAGATATCAGAGGATCTAGAGTTACATTTGATCCTATAAATGCAATAATAGAAGGACTTGAGGAAGGCGATGGAATAGGAGGGAAAATATTAAGTGCAACTGGTAGTTTAGGTGGAGAAGTCTTAGGAAATGTACCTTTAGGTCAGTCTTTAGCCTCTGTTTATCCTGAATACGGTGGGAAAGTATTTGGAGTTGATTTACCTACTAGAGCAAAATTATTCGGAGAAAACGATCCAACTAGATATGGTGTTCAATTACCTATAGCTAGAGCTATTCAAAAACCTATTTCTTCTTTATTATTACCATTTGGAGGCCAACAAGTTAGAAAGTCTTTAGAAGGTGCAAAGTCTTTATTAGAAGGTTTCGCTAGAAATAAATCAGGGAATATAATTACACCAGTTGATAAAAACATCGAATCAGTTGCTAAAGGTTTAATATTTGGTAAATATGCAATACCAGAAGTTAAATCTGTTTATGAATCAGACGGAAGAGCTTTTAGTGATAAAGGTAGTAAAAACTTTGAAAATCTTGTCTCTGAAGGATTTGAATCTAAACAACTATTTGATGCAATTGCAGAAGCTAAGGCCTCACGTAAAAAGGATGACATTGTAAAAGTGTTAGAAAAGTATTATAATAATGATAAAATAAATAAGATATTAATTGATTTTTACGACTTTAAAGGGAGGTAGCATGAAGATATATGAATTATATATAAAATTTTGTGTTCTTTTGGAAGAACATCTTATATTATGTCTTCTTATTAATATTGTTTTTTTAGTGCTAGTTTCATACATATTGGCACTGATGAAATATGGAACTCATAAAATCAGGGGGTAGCTATGGAATACAAAACTTGTCCGGGGTTTATTGATCTAGACAAAAGGGTTGCGGTTCTAGAAACTGAACAGAATACTATGAAAAAAGATATTATTGAAATTAAGCAGAATCAAAAAGAAGCAAGAAACCTAGCAATGACTACGCTTGTTACAAGTCTTTTATCTACCATAGGTATTATCGTGACTTTATTAGTAATGTTAGGGGGTTGATATGAGTAAGAGGTTAATAAAATCCTATGCCGTTGTTATACTAGTTGTATTAATTATAGTTAGTGTAATAGCGGTAACATTAAACAAGCCACCAATAGAACAAGCTACAATATACGAAATACAAGCTATACAAGGGATAGGTGAGATTTTGTCCCTTCGTATAGTTAATTATATAGGTGATTCAGAAACTTTTGACATAGAGGATTTATTGAACGTTAAAGGTATAGGAAAAGAAAAGTTAAAAGAACTTAGGAAGGAGTTCAGATGATTAAAATAGTATTAGATGCTGGTCATGGACCAGATACACCAGGCAAAAGAACGCCAAAATTTGAAGATGGTACTTTCATGCATGAACACGAGTTTAATAATTCGGTTGTAAAAAAACTTAAAGACAAATTAAATTCAGTAGGTAAGTTTAACGTTACTGTAGTTTCTTCTGAATATAGAGATGTACCACTTGCAGAAAGAGTCAGTCTTGAAAGAGAAGTAAAAGCAGATTTATTTTTAAGTGTACACGCAAATGCTTTAACAGGTGCATGGGGTACTCAAAACGGTTTAGAATCTTATAGTAATGTAGGATCGGTAATAGGTGCAGAATATTGCAAAACTATTCAAAACAATTTAGTTGCTGCTACCGGATTAAGAAATAGAGGTGCTAAAACATCTTCATTCTATGTATTAAAAAATACTTATGGTCCGGCCGTACTTGTTGAATGTGGTTTCATGGATAATAAAGAAGAAGCTAAGTTGCTAATGAGTTATGAGTATAGAGAATTAATCGCAGAAAGTCTATTTAAATCCATATGCAGTATATTTGATGTAGAAGTTGATAAACCTGATGTGGTAGAACACTGGGCAGAAGGTCCATACAAGTTTTTAACTGAAGAAGTAGGTATTACTATTAACGAAAAAAGATTTGATGATCCTATAACTAGAGGTGAGGTATTTGCAATATTAGCAAGAATGGAGGGGTACGATGAATAAATCAAGTGTTATATATCAATTTTTAGTACTGATATCAATTATAGTATTTAACGGTTACTTTATTATTTTTAAAGGTGAACTAAACGAAATACTAATAGGAGCATTAATTGGTGTTTTGGTCGGATTACCTTCTACTACTAATGAAGATGTTAAGAAGGATAAAAAGTAAATAAAGTTAAGCCCTCTTAGAATTAACTAGGAGGGCTTTTTATATTATATTTGATTTTAATTTAAAAATGTAGTAAAATATAACCAACAGATAGGATAGCTTCCGAAAGGTGTGTACCTAGCACACCTTCTGTTATCATAACTAGGGTACTGTAGGAGGTACAATATGAAAGAAGTTTGGAAGGATATAAAGAGTTACGAAGGTATGTATCAGGTTAGCGATTTGGGTAGAGTTAGAAGTTTAGATAGATTTAATTCTTTAGGGAGAAAGATAAGTGGTAAAATACTATCTCCATCTTCGTACAAAGGATATAAAGGAGTTAATTTATGCAAAAATTCTATTGTCAAGTATATAAGATTACACACATTAGTAGCTAATGCATTTTTGAAGGAATGTAATTATGACAAGGAAGTTAACCATATAGATTTTGATAGATCAAATAACAAATTAAGCAATCTTGAGTACGTTACCCATAGAGAAAACATGGAACACTCCGCTAAAAACGGAAGGATGGGTAATGCATATAAAATGGATGAAGAACAAATATTTAGAATTTTAATTTATGCTAATAATGGAATTGGTTTGAAAACAATCTCTAATTCTGAAGGGTTGGACGTTCGGTTAGTAAGTAGAATTGTTAATAGACAAATTAATTTGCCTATTCCGCTGCAAGATTTTGAAATGAACAATATTGAATCAATTAAAAAACCAAAAGAGAAGTTGGATTTTAAAATGAAATATTTAAGAATGGTCGGTTTTTCTTTAAAAGATATAGCATATTTGTTTGATATGGATTTTACCAACGTAAGCAAGAGGACTAAAAAATATAAAAATGAAATAGAACTGTATAAATCTTATTGTGAGTAAAAAACAAATGTTATATAGTTTAGAGCAGATTACAAACATCTGTTCTATATATGGAAGGATAACTCAGTAGGTCAGAGTGCTTGTTTGAAACGCAAGAGGTCGGTAGTTCGAATCTACCTTTTTCCACCAAATGGGTTAGATGGTTACCTTGATAAAAACATCCGATTGGAGTTGTGAGACTCCGCCATATCCGAGTAAACTTAAACCTTATAGGATAAGGGCTAGTCTCCAAAACTAGTGTTAAGGAGTTCGATACTTTGCTTGGGTGCCAGGGTCGTGTGGAGTTCGACAATTAAATATAATCTCTAGTCCTCTTTGTATCCTTCAGTAGAAGGATAGACTATAAACTGCTGATAAGAGTCCATGTGAATGTACGCAAGTGGTATGCGGCACCGTTTGGGACGGTGAGGTCGTGGGTTCAAGTCCTACCATTCGCACCAGAGCCAGAATCCTTTCATCAGGATGAATCATCAGGTTGGCAACTGATATAAATCATTTCTTTAATTAGAAGTGATTTTTTTTATACTTTTTTTAATTAACCTCTTGACACTAGGATACTTTTAGGATACAATAAGGGTACAAATGAAGCAAACAAACTATTGAAAGGGGTATGAAATGCATTGGAATAAAGTAGACGTTAGATTGAGGGAATTGGTTAATTGTGTAGCAAAACAACATAATGAAGGTAGTTCGTATTCATCGGCTATGAATGCTGAAGAAAGACAAAATGAATTATTAGAAGAATTAACTAATGAACTAGAAAAATTAAAGGAGGATTAATGAAGACTTACATTAAAGTAATAGAGGAAGATAACAAGTTAAAGAAGAGAATCGAAGCACTAAGAGGACCATACACATTATCGCTATGGTGCTACCAAGTATTAGAAAAAGAAGTAGAACGTTTAGAGAAGAAGAATAAGAAAGCGGGTGTGTAATGAAAGGTAGAAAACGACTCTTAATAAGAGTTGAGAAAGATAAGTATAGATATGCATCAAAAAAATGTGAATACTGTGGTCGCGAATTAGAAAGAAATCATTGGTATCATGAACGGTACGGAACTTGTGATGCTGAATGTTATATGTACATGGTGGGTATGAGTTACAGAGATTTTTACTAAAGAAAGGACTAACTAATGATAATATCTGGTGACGTTATAAAAGTAACAACAGAAATAGAAGACAGAGACATAATGGGTAAACTCGGCTTAGTTAAAAGTACTAACTCAGAAGGTATATGGGCCATTATTGATGGTGAAGAAATAGGTCTTTATAAAGGTGAGTATATTACACTTGAAGAAGAAGAAGCGATGATCGAATGGTTTACACAGTTCACAGGTAAAGAACCAAAAGAAACCAAATTAGATGAAACTTTAGATAAATTAGAACGAGTTGAAGCAGAGTTAGACCAAGCAAACGATTATATACTACAGTTAAAAGAGGATTTAAACAACATGGGAGGTAATTACTAATGGATTGGGAAAAAGATATGCTAGGGCAAAGTGAGTGGGAATATTTAGAAATGTTAGCGGAACTATCAGAGGGTGAAGATAGAGAATAGGAGTATATGATGAAATTATATGAATTAACTGAAACTTACAACGATTTATTACAATTAGATTTAGAAGAGCAAGATATGACTACTGCATTAGATTCTTTAGCGGGTACAATCAAAGAAAAGGCAGAAGGTGTGTTAATGGTTATGAAAACATTAGAAGCCGAACAAGAAGCGTATAACAACGAAATTAAGCGTTTGTCAGAATTGAAAAGTAAAGCTGCTAAAAAAGCTGCATCTATTAAAGAATATTTATCTTACAATTTACAACAGATGGATATTAACAAGTTAGATACTGCATTATTTAAACTTAGTTTTAGAAAATCTGAATCAGTAGTTATTGACGATCAAAGCAAATTACCAGAAGGATTTTTAAAAGCAAAAACTACTTATACACCTGATAAGACATTAATTAAGAAAGCTTTAAAAAATAATGTAATAGAAGGTTGTCACATTGAAACTAAACACAACTTACAAATAAAATAGAATAGAGGTGATAATATGAACATATATAAAAACTTAGCTAAAGTACAAGGTGAACTTAAAGCACCTAAGAATCAATATAATTCGTTTGGTAAATACAATTACAGATCATGCGAAGATATACTAGAAGCTGCTAAACCTTTATGTCTGGCGAATGGACTCATACTTAACCTTAGCGATACTATTATAAATGTAGGGCAAAGTAACTATGTAGAAGCTACTGCAACTGTAATAGATATTGAAACTGGCGAAAAACATAGTGTAACTGCTAGTGCTAGGGAATCTGTTACTAAAAAAGGTATGGATGATTCACAGATAACAGGTTCATCTTCTTCATACGCTAGAAAGTATGCACTTAATGGTTTGTTCTCTATTGACGATACAAAAGATGCAGATACAGACCAACACAAGAAGCAGACCAATGAGCCTAGCGAACGCAAAGTAAACACGAAAGAATTAATTGATATGGCAATTAGAAAAGGCTACACAGAAGAATATTTAACTAAAAAAGCTGGTGTATCTGAAGTTAAATACATTAAAGCAGATGTAAAAATTCAATATTACGATCAACTATCAAAACTACCTGACAAGAAAGGGTGATTAAATGGCTTACTTATCAAAATCTAATCAAGTGATGAGTAACAAACCAATTAAGAAACATAAACAGAATAAGAAAAAGAAAGTACCTACCCCTCGACCTGAGGGTGAATATAAATGTGCTGGGTGTGGGGTAGAACATTACCTTTCACGCCACCACGTGTTTTATGGAAGAGGTCAAAGGGATATATCAAGCAAACATGGTTGTGTAGAATTTTTATGTTGGAAGTGTCACCAATCTAGTACAGGTATCCATGGTACACATTCAGATGGTAAACTTGATAAAGAATTGAAGCGTAAACACCAATTAAGGTTAATGGAAACTATGAGCATGGACGAATTTATAAAATTATTCGGCCGTAGCTATGTAGGTATGTAGAAAGAA
>Ga0193961_1000075_pt1 | contig 37219 bp, 35 predicted proteins | sample FB_4_MG_FD_140371 | JGI IMG/M metagenome (GOLD analysis project Ga0193961, IMG submission 140371) | Microbial mat bacterial communities from the Broadkill River, Lewes, Delaware, United States - FB_4_MG | ecosystem: Environmental > Aquatic > Freshwater > River > Microbial mats | place: USA...
CCGGCCCTCGCCCCGCTGGCGGATATGCTGTTAAAGGAGCTGCCTGCGCCAACCCCCGAAAACCTGGCCAAGCTACGCTGATGGGTACCGACCTTCTCTCTGACACGTCCCGCGCTATTCCCAACGTGATGCTCTTTGCCGCCGGGTTTGGCACCCGGATGAAGGCGCTGACACAGACCTGCCCGAAACCGATGATTGCCGTGGCCGGACGCCCACTGATCGACCACACGCTGGAGCTGGCACAGGCTATCCAGCCAGACCGGATTGTCGCTAATCTGCATTACTTGCCGCAAATCCTGGAGGCACATCTCGCGCCGAAGGACGTTTTGCTCAGCCCGGAACAGCCCCAGGTGCTTGATACCGGCGGCGGGCTGCGACAAGCCCTTCCCCTGCTGGGACCTGCGCCTGTCTTTACCGCCAATACAGATGTGATTTGGAAAGGGGTGAACCCATTTGAAATCGCGTTGAACGCCTGGAATCCAATGGAAATGGATGCCCTACTGGTCTGTATCCCCATTACCCGTTGCTGGGGCCGCAAAGGTGCAGGGGATTTTAGCTGCGACAGAGTGGGGCGCATCAGCCGCGGAGGGGACCTGGTCTATGGGGGCGTGCAAATCCTCAAAACCGAGGGGCTGCATAACATCGAAGATCAGGTATTTTCTCTCAATCTTCTGTGGAACAAAATAGCCAATTCAGAACGGTTGTTTGCAGTAGAATATCCTGGTCACTGGTGCGATGTGGGTCACCCGGAAGGGATCGCCATCGCCGAGGATCTAATTGCCAATGATATTGTTTGAACCTCAAGACAGCCCCCGTGTTTTTGCCGTCCCAAACGGAGTGGATTTTCCCCGTGCCCTGGCACAGGGACTTATTGAGCGTAGTACATCCCAGCCCCCAGAGGGTTTGGCGCGGGTTGACCTTATCCTCAACACCGCTCGGATGATGCGCCGTTGTCGCAGCCTGTTTGAGGAAGGCCCTGCGCTCTTGTTGCCGCGTATGCGCCTGCTCACAGATCTGGCGCGCGAGGCCAATCTGCAAGGTTTGCCACCGCCGCTGCCGCCGCTACGGCGCCGATTGGAACTGTCGCAGCTGATTGCCAAGCTGCTGGATGCACAGCCGGATCTTGCGGCGCGGTCATCGCTCTATGATCTTTCGGACAGTCTGGCCAATCTGGTCGATGAAATGCAAAGCGAGGGCGTCAGCACCGAAGTAATCCGAAATCTGGATATCTCAGATATGTCCGGACATTGGGCGCGAGCACAGCAGTTCATCGGAATCGTCGATCAATTTATTGATTTACATAGCGACACCGTTGATGTTCAGGCTCGGCAACGCCAGATGGTCGAAAACCTGATCGCCAAATGGCGGGTAGATCCGCCGCAACATCCGGTGATCCTCGCCGGGTCCACGGGCTCGCGCGGGACCACACATATGCTCATGGAGGCCATCGCGCGTCTGCCCCAAGGCGCGGTGGTCCTGCCAGGTTATGACTTTGAGCAACCCCCAGAGGTCTGGACCCACCTGCGCGATGCGCTCACCGGCGAGGATCACCCCCAGTATAGATTTGCCAAGCTGCTGTCGGATCTCGACATGGACCCCAGCCAAGTACAGCGCTGGTGCCCGGATGAACCCGCCTCGCCTGCCCGCAACCGGTTGGTCTCGCTGGCCCTGCGCCCGGCCCCTGTCACCCATGCCTGGATGAGCGAAGGGCCAAAACTGACCCAGTTGGACCAGGCCTGTGCCGATGTCACCCTGGTCGAGGCCCCAAACCCGCGCGGTGAGGCCCTGGCCATTGCCCTGCGCCTGCGCCAAGCCGCCGAGGAGGGCAAAACAGCCGCGCTGATCTCGCCCGACCGGATGCTGACACGGCTGGTGTCCGCGGCACTGGATCGCTGGGGTATCCTGCCCGATGATTCCGCCGGCCTGCCGCTACAACTGACCCCTCCAGGGCGGTTCCTGCGCCATGTGGCCGAGCTGTTCTGCCGCCCACTGACAGCTGATGCGCTGCTCCCCCTGCTAAAACACCCGCTGACCCATGACGGCAGCAGCGCCGAAGCCGGTCGTGGGGACCATCTGCGCCATACTCGCGATTTTGAACTGGACCTGCGCCGCAATGGGCCTCCCTTTCCCGATGCTGCCAGCTTTGAAGCCTTTGGCAGCACCCGCGATTTAACCTCCGGTTGGATCGACTGGCTGTCGCGGAACTTTGCCGACCAACAGATGACTGCCCCACTAGATCTCACCGATTGGGTGGCTCTTCTCCGTGGACGGGCCGAGGCGATTGCCGCCGGCAGTCAGAGACTGGTCGCAGGCGAAAGTGGCACGCTGTGGGACAAAAAAGCTGGCATCGAGGCGCTCAAGGTCTTTGCCAATCTCGAGGCTGAAGCCACCCATGGTGGTGAAATGTCAGCGCGTGATTTTGCGGATCTTCTGTCGGCCATCCTGTCTGAGGGCGAGGTGCGCGACCGCGACACCCCCTATGGATCAATCATGATCTGGGGAACGTTGGAGGCCCGTGTGCAGGGTGCCGATTTGGTTATCTTGGGCGGGTTGAACGAGGGCAGCTGGCCGGAAGCGGCCAAGCCAGATCCTTGGCTGAACCGGCAATTGCGCCATCAGGCCGGTCTCTTGCTGCCCGAACGCCGCATTGGCCTGTCAGCACATGACTTCCAGCAGGCCGTGGCGGCGCCTGAGGTATGGCTCACCCGCGCTGCCCGCTCCGATGAGGCCGATACAGTGGCCTCGCGCTGGCTCAACCGTATGACCAATCTGTTGTCCGGCCTGCCCGATCGGGGTGGCAAGGCAGCACTGGACGCGATGCGGGCACGTGGGCAGGAATGGCTAGACTGGGCAGAAGCTCTGGAACAACCAACCGAGTTGCCGAGTGCCCCGCGCCCCTCCCCGCGCCCGCCGGTTGCCAGCCGTCCGCGTCGGTTGACCATCACCGAGATCCCGCGCCTGATCCGTGATCCCTATGCGATCTATGCCAAACATGTGTTGCGGTTGCGTCCTCTCAACCCGCTGGTACAGGAACCTGACGCCCTGTTGCGCGGCACTGTTGTGCATGAGATTTTTGAGGACTTTATCCGGGACAGCCTGGAAGACCCTAACCGCCTGACAGCCGATCACCTGATCGAGACCGCCCGTACCCTGTTGGAACGGGATGTCCCTTGGCCCGTGGCGCGCCTTTTATGGCTCAGCCGCATTCAACGACTGGCCGGCGACTTCATCCTGGCTGAGCAATCCCGCCAAAGCCGCGCCACCCCGCTAAAACTCGAGGCCATGGGCGAAGCTCGGTTGGAGCCGTTGGATTTCACCATAGCCTGCCGGGCCGACCGTATCGACCAAGATGAGCGCGGATTTTTGCATCTTTATGACTACAAGACCGGCGTGCCGCCCTCGGAAGCACAGCAGAAGAAATTTGAAAAACAGCTGCTGATCGAAGCCGCCATGGCTGAGGAAGGTGCGTTCAAGGAAATCGGCCCCGCCGAGGTCGCGCGCGCCGCCTTTATCGGCCTGGGTAGCAATCTGAAAGATGTGCCTGCACCGCTATCAGACCAGCCCCCGGCCAAGATCTGGGAGGAGCTGAAACAGCTGATCGGTGCCTATTTTGAACAGGACCAGGGCTATTCCAGCCGCCGTATGGTGCATCGCGATGATATTGCAGGGGACTATGACCACTTGGCCCGGTTTGGTGAATGGGATCGCAGTGCCACGCCCGAGCCCGAGGATCTGACATGAGCAACCTGCCTCTGAAACACCGTGATGCCGCCTCGGAAGCGCAGTTTCGCGCCGCGCGCCCTGATGCCTCAACCTGGCTCGCAGCCAATGCCGGATCAGGCAAAACCAAGGTGCTGACCGACCGGGTGGCGCGGTTGTTGCTCAAGGGCGTGCAGCCTCAGCACATCCTTTGCCTCACCTATACCAAGGCCGCCGCCAGCGAGATGCAGAACCGGCTGTTTCAGCGTCTGGGCGAATGGGCCATGCTCCAGGACAGCGAACTCACCGCTGCGCTTGGCGAGTTGGGCGAGGTCAATACCGCTTCTGAGGATCTGGCCCAGGCCCGCACGCTCTTTGCCCGCGCCATTGAGACTCCCGGTGGGCTCAAGATCCAGACCATTCACTCGTTTTGTTCGTCCCTCCTGCGCCGTTTCCCGCTGGAGGCCGGCGTCAGCCCACAGTTTTCTGAAATGGAGGACCGCGCCGCATCCCTGTTGCGCGCCGAGATTGTCGAGGATATGGCCAAGGGCGATCATGCCCATTTGGTAGAACCCTTGGCCCGCCATGTGGGCGGCAGTGATTTTGAGGATCTGACCGCCGCGATCTGCCAACGGCGCGCCGAATTTGAAATAGCGCTGGACTGGCCTGCGCTTCTGGCCCGGTTTGATCTGCCAGAAGAATTTGATCAGCCCGCTCTCGAGGCTCTGGTATTTTTGGGCGGCGAGGCGGAATTGCTATCGCGCACCCGCGCCATGCTGGAGACAGGCGGTACCACCGATCAGCGCGCAGCTGCCAAACTGGCTGGGATCACTTCGCCGACACTGGCTGATCTTGCCACATTGGAAGGCATTTTTTTGACCGGCGCCAGCGCTGCTGATCCCTTTGCCGCCAAAGTGGGGAAATTCCCTACCAAGAAACTGCGCGAAGCCAATGTTGCCCTGATGGACCAGCTGGAACCACTGATGCTGCGGGTTGAGAGCGCTCGAGCCAAACGATTGGCCCTGATGGCGGCACGAAAATCCCAGGATCTGCACCAGTTCGCTCAGGCCTTTCTTCCGGAATATGAAAGGCGCAAACAACAGCGTGGTTGGCTCGATTTTGACGATCTGATCCTCAACGCGCGCCATCTGCTGAATGATCCGACGGTGGCCGCCTGGGTGCTGTACCGTCTGGACGGTGGCATCGACCATATTCTGGTGGATGAGGCCCAGGACACCAGTCCTGTGCAATGGGATGTGATCGAGAAACTGGCGCAGGAATTCACCGCCGGGATTGGCGCGCGATCCGATGTCGAGCGCACCATTTTTGTGGTCGGCGACAAGAAGCAGTCGATCTATTCCTTTCAGGGGGCTGACCCGGATGCCTTTGATCGGATGCAGGTGGAATTTGCCAATCGCCTGTCCGAATCCGGATCAGGGCTGCAAAACGCAGCTTTGGAATTCTCTTTTCGCTCATCTGCGGCGATCCTGCGGCTGGTGGATCTGGTATTCAAGGACAGCCCACGCGCCGGGTTTCATAGCGACGCCCTGCATCGCGCCTTTAAATCCGACTTGCCCGGGCGGGTAGACCTGTGGCCGGCAGTGGAAAAGACCGATGACGACGATGAAAGCGACTGGACAGACCCGGTAGATCGACCTGGTAGCCGCCACCACACGGTTATTCTGGCAGAGCGCATTGCCCGTCAGATCAAGGAGATGATCGACAACAAGGTGACCATTCCCGAGGATGGCCCCAAACGCGGCTCATTCCAGCGTCGCCCCGTGCATGCCGGGGATTTTCTCATTCTGGTGCAACGCCGGTCCGAACTGTTTTCTGAGATCATCCGCGCCTGTAAAAATGCCGACCTGCCCATTGCCGGCGCCGACCGGCTGAAGGTTGGGGCAGAATTGGCAGTGAAAGATATCGCCGCTCTCCTGTCTTTTCTCGCCACACCGGAGGATTCTCTGGCACTGGCTGAGGTGCTGAAATCGCCACTGTTTGGCTGGTCCGAACAGATGTTGTTTGACCTGGCCCATCGCCGCAGCAGCAAACACCTGTGGTCGGCGCTGCGCGACCGGCGCGAAGAGTTTCCCGAAACCATGGCAGTTCTGGATGACCTGCGTGACCAAACCGATTTTCTGCGGCCCTTTGATTTGATCGAGCGCATCCTGACCCGCCATCAGGGGCGGCAAAAACTGCTGGGACGTCTCGGGGCCGAAGCTGAGGATGGTATCAATGCGCTGCTGTCCCAGGCCCTGGCATATGAACGGTCAGATATTCCCAGCCTCACCGGGTTTCTGGTCTGGATGCAGACCGATGATCTGGAAATCAAGCGGCAGATGGGGGCCTCTGGCGATATGATCCGGGTGATGTCAGTGCATGGCTCCAAAGGTCTGGAAGCACCCATCGTGATCCTGCCCGATACCGCCAAGCGCAACGCGCCCAGTGACGCCGAAATCATGGTGGCGGATGGCACACCCCTGTGGAAACTGCCCAAGGATCAGATGCCGGATCTGCTGTTCTCTGCCCGCGAAGCGGCGCAAGAAAAACAGCAAAATGAGCGGTTGCGGCTGTTATATGTCGCGCTGACGCGAGCCGAGAAATGGCTGATTGTGGCCACCGCCGGAACGCTGTCGAAAGAGGGTGACAGTTGGTATCAGCGGGTCGAGGCGGCACTGCTCGAAGGCGGTGCAACCAAATGCGATCTACCCGGCGGCGAAGGTCTGCGTCTGTCCCATGGCGATTGGGAAGGGCTCGAACTGGTCTCAAAAGAGGTTCAACCAAAGCACCGCTCAGTATTACCGGAGATCTTTACCCACCTGGCGCCCGCCTATCTGGCACCAGAACCTGCGATTACCCCTTCGGATCTGGGAGGAGCCAAGGCATTGCCTGGCGATCAGGGGTTGGATGAAGAAGAGGCCAAAGCCCGCGGTAGCCGTTTACACCTGCTGCTGGAACATCTGCCTGGGCATCCAAGTAGCGATTGGCCGCTATTGGCGGATCGTTTGCTGTCTGAGGCCACAGATCGTGCCGCGCTTTTGGCTGAGGCCAGCGCCGTCCTGTCGAATGCCAGCCTGTCGCATATCTTTGCACCAGATACCCTGGCGGAGGTGCCTGTCACAGCCCATTTTGGCAGCCAACGCTTGTATGGTATCATTGACCGCCTGGTTGTTAGGCCTGACAAGGTGCTGGCGGTGGACTTCAAATCGAACGCCGAAGTGCCCAATACTGCCGCCGCCTGCCCCAAGGGACTGCTGCGTCAGATGGGGGCTTATAGCCATGCCCTGGCGCAGATCTATCCAGATCGTCCAATCGAGACCGCGCTGATATGGACTCGCAATGCCAGCCTGATGAGCCTGCCGCACGATCTTGTGACAGATGCGCTCAAGGAGGTGTTGAAACCTTGACGATCTGTTACGCTCTACCTAGGTTCCAACTCCAGTTGCCATAGATCTCAGGAGACATGACCATGTCCACCGTAGCCGTCACCGACGAAACATTTGACGCCGAAGTCAAGAATTCCGCAGTCCCCGTTGTGGTGGATTTCTGGGCCGAATGGTGTGGTCCCTGCAAACAGATCGGCCCCGCTCTGGAAGAGCTGGCGGCAGAATACGGCGACAAGGTAAAAGTCGTCAAAGTTGATGTGGACAGCAACCCGAACTCCGCTGCAGCCATGGGTGTGCGTGGTATTCCGGCTTTGTTCATCTTCAAAGATGGTCAGGTTGTTTCCAACCGTGCTGGTGCCGCGCCAAAGGCCGCGCTGCAGAGCTGGATCAACGAGTCCATCTGATCAATCGGATCTCAGATTTTTAAGGACGCCCTCAACAGAGGGCGTCTTTTTCGTTTCAAGGACTACCTTTATGACCCCAGATTTTCGCCAGAAAGCCATTGCCATCTGCACAGATAAGATTGCCAAGAAAGGCGAGGGCGTGGGCCTCTCCTTTTATGCCTTTTTCAAAAATCGCAATGATGATCCTGATCTGCTGATGCAGGTGGCATCCTGGTGGATCCAAAAGCATCACCTGGACCATTTTGAAAAGGCGGTAAAAATACGTGAAATGCTACGGGCTGAGTAGCCTCGCTCATCTGGCCGCTTCGCGCTGGACGATCGCCCCGAGGGGGCGCAGACCCCGTCGCCAAAGGCGACTCCCCTGGGATATTTTTGGCCAAATGAAGATATGGGGTTTTCTTTTGGGCTGGGCTGCACAGAGTGTGCAAACAGCAAAAACGGGAGGCAGGCATGGCAAAAACACGGGTATTGGTGGAGTTCGGCATGGGCACTTCGCTCAGGAGAGAGGACTACACAGAGGCGGCCAAACGGGCGATCAAGGACGCGCTTTGGCATAATTCTGTCAGCCTTGCAGAGCTGTTTGACTTCCCCAAAGAAGCCATGATCATTGATGCAGAAATTGGGGTGGCCAAGCCAGACAAAGTGGATGTTGAGGCCTTGAGGGCGATTTTTCCCTATGGTCAGCCCAGTATCACGGTGACGGAGGGCGGGTTGGACGTGACAAAACCCCAGGGGCAAAGCGTGACGGTGATTGCAAATGCAGCGGTAATTGTCTCATTCGATATGGAGAGTGTGTCATGAACGACAAACGCATCATTTTGGAAATGGGTACTGGCAACGATCTATATGGTCAGGATTACACCAAGGCCGCACGGCGGGCAGTGCAGGACGCCCTGCACCACTCGTCGATCACCTTGTTTTCCAAACTGGGTATTGATCACACAGAGATGCGGGTGGAAGTCACCATTGCGGTGCAAGACCCGTCGCAGGTAGATTGTGATCTGGTAGCGCAGGATCTGCCGCGTGGGCACGCGACTGTACGGGCCGTCAAAGGCGGGTTGAACGTCGTGGATCCAGGGTCTGACGGCATGCATGTAGTGGCCACCGCAGCGATTGAGGCCTGGTTGCCGGATCAATCAACTGCTTACAAGCTCAGCTCCTGAAAAAGACAAAGCCGCCCCTGATCAGGAGCGGCTTACATCATCTGGTGCTTCTGCACCCGGTCTGCAAATCTTACAGCTTGGAGATATCTGCCCGCGTCAGGCCGATGTCGTCCAACTGTGCCGCGGTGAGCTGAGACAGCGCTTTGCGGGTCTGGCGGGATTCATTCCATTCAACCATGTTGGTTTTGAAGTTCATGATTCCGTCTACCAAACGAAGAACGGAGACTGCGCCCAGCGGCGCATGGAGGTTTGCGGTCGTCATTGCACTAGTCCTTTAAATTCGTGTGTATTCACGTTGTCTGCTTGTGAGCCTCATGTAGGAGAGCTTACTGAGTCCTACAATTGCCCATTAAACAGTCCCGTTTTGCGCTCTGTGCATAGCAAGTTGGCAGTTTGTTAACGCCTAAAGAAGACACCGGAGGAGATACAGGTAGGCGCACCCCCCCTGAGGATCCCGCCGAGCCTTGTACAGCATCAGAGATGGATCCATATAGATGGCAACAAAACTGGAGGTAAAAATGGCAGATGATCAATTCCCTGGCTGGCACGGAACCACCATCATTGGTGTCAAAAAGGGGGGTGAAGTGGTCATTGCCGGCGATGGGCAGGTCTCTCTTGGGCAGACGGTGATCAAGGGTACGGCCCGCAAGGTGCGCCGCCTATCCCCTGGCGGTTTTGACGTTATTGTAGGGTTTGCCGGATCCACCGCCGATGCTTTTACCCTGTTGGAACGTCTAGAGGCGAAACTGGAGGCCACACCCGGCCAACTGGCGCGGGCCAGTGTTGAACTGGCAAAAGACTGGCGCACCGATAAATATCTGCAAAAACTCGAAGCCATGCTGATTGTCACCGACGGGACCGAGCTTTTGGTGATCACCGGGGCAGGGGATGTGTTGGAGCCCGAGCATAACGTCGCGGCGATTGGATCGGGTGGGAATTTTGCCTTGGCAGCCGCGCGCGGCATGATGGACAGTGATCGTGACGCTGAAGCGGTCGCCCGCGACGCAATGGCGATTGCCGCTGACATCTGCGTCTATACAAATGGACGACTAACCGTAGAACGCATTGCCGCGGATGGCGATGTGTCAAAAATCACTTCGGAGAGCTGATGTGAGCCAGATCGACCAGAATGACATTCGCGCAGCCGTTGGCTCTGGCTTGATCAGCGAGGCGCAAGCCGCCTCTCTACTGGCAATGTCCCACAGCCGACGTGGCGCGCGCGAGGATCTTTCGCCAGGGGATGAGCCCTTTGAACTGTTCAAGGGTTTCAATGAGATCTTCATTGTCATTGGCATGCTCATTCTGGCCTCGGGCTGGGCTGCGGTCACTGCAGCCTATATCGCCGGTTCCCTGGGCGGCTACGTAGAGAAAACTGTCTCCTCTTCATTGCTGGGGGCAGTAGTCTTGTGGGTTTTCGCCGAGTATTTCATCCGCCGTCGCCGTATGATCGCCCCAGCAATTGCCCTTTCCCTGCTTTGGGCCGCCAATGCTGGTACGGGGATTACCGCGTTTTTTTCCGAACCTTTTATGGTGGCGCAGAACGATCTATCCAGCCTACCCCTGCCTATGGCACTGACCACGGCTGCGGTGGCGCTGTTTTGGTTCCGGTTTCGGGTACCATTTGCAATGGCGCTGATTGCGCTTGGGGTTTTTGCCCTCACCCTGATGATGGCCGCGGAACAGGCTGGCCGGCCAGATGGGATTAGCGATTTCTTCCTATTCTCCGCCTCTGGTCCCTTTGCCTGGGTAACGCTGGCTGTGGGGATTGCCGTCTTTGCGGTCGCCATGATGTTTGACCTCAGCGATCCGCATCGCGTCACTCGCCGAGCTGCCCAAGGGTTTTGGCTGCATGTTGTTGCAGCGCCAGCCCTGGTCAATACCATTGCGCTGAGCCTGTTGGACAGTGGCACGTCTGGCGCACAGTTAACACTTGTTGCGGTGCTCTTGGGGTTTGCTCTGGTGGCCATTGTGATTGATCGCCGTTCCTTCTTGATTGCTGCCATCGGCTACAGTGTGACCCTGGCTGGCACCGTCTTTGACGGCGAGGGGGCCGCAATGACCATTCTTCTGCTTGGTTTCTTCCTGGTGATCCTTGGCGCCTTCTGGGCGCGGATCCGGGCGACCTTGCTCTCTCCTTTGGCCGGCGTGCTACCGCTGCACCGCCTTCCTCCTTCTCACTGAAACGAGACATCCCATGACTGACCTGACACCCCGCGAAATCGTTTCTGAACTGGACCGCTTTATTATCGGACAGGCCGAGGCAAAACGTGCCGTCGCCGTAGCCCTGCGCAACCGTTGGCGTCGCAAACAGCTCTCGGATGATCTGCGCGACGAGGTTTATCCCAAAAACATCCTGATGATCGGGCCCACCGGCGTTGGTAAAACCGAAATCTCACGCCGACTGGCAAAACTGGCGCGCGCGCCTTTCATCAAGGTAGAAGCCACCAAATTCACCGAAGTTGGTTATGTTGGCCGTGACGTTGAACAAATCATTCGCGACCTTGTAGATAGTGCCATCGTTCAAACCCGTGAATTCATGCGTGAAGACGTCACAACCAAGGCCCAAAAGGCCGCAGAAGACCGGGTGATCGACGCGCTGGCTGGCGAAGACGCCCGCGAGATCACACGTGAAGTGTTCCGCAAAAAACTGAAATCAGGTCAGCTGGATGACGCGCTGATCGAATTGGATGTCGCCGATAGCTCCAACCCCATGGGCAATATGTTTGATATTCCAGGTCAGCCTGGTGGTGGCAATATGGGGGTTCTCAATATCGGGGATCTCCTGGGCAAGGCCATGGGCGGGCGTACCGTGCGCAGAAAGATGACCGTTGCTGAAAGCTATGAAGTTTTGATCAGTGATGAGGCCGACAAACTCTTGGATGATGAGGTGGTCACCCGCGCCGCCATTGAATCAGTAGAGCAAAGCGGCATCGTTTTTCTCGATGAAATCGACAAAGTCTGCGCCCGGTCGGACGCCCGTGGGGGGGATGTCAGTCGCGAAGGCGTACAGAGGGATCTACTGCCCCTGATCGAAGGCACCACGGTCAGCACCAAACACGGCCCAATCAAGACAGATCATATCCTGTTCATCGCCTCCGGTGCCTTTCATGTTGCTAAACCCTCTGATCTCTTGCCTGAATTGCAGGGCCGTTTGCCAATCCGGGTCAATCTGCGCTCGCTGAGCGAAACCGACTTTATCCGTATCCTAACGGAAACCGACAATGCGCTGACGCTACAATATACCGCCTTGATGAAGACCGAAGAGGTTGAAGTGACATTTACCGAAGATGGTATTGCCGCGCTCGCCAAGATTGCAGCAGAGGTAAACCATTCAGTGGAAAACATCGGCGCGCGTCGGCTTTATACTGTGATTGAACGGGTGTTTGAGGAACTCTCGTTCAACGCCCCCGATAGGGGCGGCGAGAAAGTCACTGTAAACGCCAGTTTTGTGGGCAAGCACCTGGGCGAGCTGGCAAGCAGAAGCGATCTGAGCCGCTACGTGCTTTAGACCTCGGAAGCTGTTGTTGTAATCCTGCAGAGATCGGTTTTCTTCTGGCTCCTGGCTTGCTAGCCTAGGGCCAGATTTACCGGCAAGATTAAACAAAGGTTTCTTATGATTTTCCTCCGTTTGGCTGCTGGCCTCAGCCTTTTCCTTGCCCTGGGCTGTACTGATCGCAGCCTGTCGCCGGTCACGCCTTCGGCCCTGGAGGTCGGTACTGCAAGAACCATTTTTGTCGCCACAAACCGGAATGAATTACCCGATGGATCCTTTGGACCAGAGCGGAGCGAAGACTATCATCTTCTTGAGCTGACGGTCTCGATACCGCCAAACCATACACCAGGAAAATTGGAGTTTGGATATGCAGACCCAAATCCGGAAACCCAATTCACTCTCGCCGCACGGCATCAGTTTCCACATCAGTCAGACTTTGATAAGCGCCTGCAAGCCGAGCTAAATCAGTTTCCTCCTGATGAACGGGACGTGCTTGTCTTTGTTCATGGCTTCAATAGCACCCAGGCCGAAACCGCGTTTCGCGCGGCACAGCTTGGCCATGATCTGGATACGCCTGGTGCAACAATCGTATACTCATGGCCAAGCCTGGGCAGCCCTTTGGGCTATGCTTATGACGGGGACAGTGTCTTGTTTGCCCGAGATGGGTTAGAGCAGCTATTGCGGCACCTCAACAAGGCCGGAGCAAGACGGATCGTTCTCGCAGCCCACTCCATGGGTTCGCTTTTGGCGATGGAGGCCCTGCGTCAGATCGAAATCAGATCGCCAAATTGGTCAGAGCAGAACCTGGCTGGCGTGATCCTTCTGTCGCCGGATCTGGATCTGGATGTGTTTCGCAGCCAGATCCAACAGTTCAGCAAGGTACCCGAACCCTTTGTGGTCTTTGTATCAAGTAAAGACACCATCTTGAACATATCCCGGCGGATCCGCGGAACCCATAGCAGGGAACGCTTGGGGAGTTTGAGCTCAATCGAAGCCGTTTCTGACCTGCCAATTGATATTATCGACACAACAGCCTTTGCGGATAGTGCGGAATCTGGTCATTTTGTCACCGCGACCTCCCCTACGTTCCTTGCATTGCTAAATAAGGCCCAGGCAACGGAAGGTGCCTTTGAGACCCGGCCTCAGGCGGTCGAAGAATTTAGACAAATCTTGCCAGATACCGAGATCAATCGCGACAGCGCCGGCGAGGCTCAAATGATGACCTTTACCGGCGGTGACCGCTAAACCAACCTCAGTACGCTAACGGGTACGACGCAAATAGACGTAGTAAGCGCCTTCTCCGCCGTGGGTCACATGGGATTGTGTGACTTGCAGAACTGCCTGCGCCAGCGGTGGTAGGGCCAGCCATTGTGGCACGTGATGGCGCAAGACGCCCCTTGGAACCGGAATTGGCCCTGGCTCATCCCGGTCCTTGCCCTTACCTGTGACCACCAGGACCAGCCGTTTTCCCGATGCCTGCGCTGACAGGATAAACCGGGTGAGCGCTGGATGGGCACTATCAACCCGCATGCCGTGCAGATCGAGTTTTCCCTCTGGCTTTAACTTGCCACGTTTCATGCGCCGAAAGGCTTTTTCGTCCATTTGCAACGGATTGGAGGCCAAGGCCTTGGCTGGCGTCGGTTTCAAACTATGCCGCTGTGGTTTTGGCTTGGCTTTGCTGCCCAGCTCAAACGTCTCCAGTAGGTTTTCAGACCGACCCTGAGGCACCTTGGCCGGTTTGGGCTTTGGCAAGGGCAGGCTAGGCGGTATCGTGTGGCTCCCGGGATGCAGGCGTTCAGTGTGCTCTACCACCTGGTGCCAAAGCTCTACCTCTTCAGATGTCAGTTTGCGCCTGCTCATTAGTACTCATCCGGAACCAGCGCAAAAGCGCGTTGAATTGGCAGCAAAACCACCATCCGGCCCGGATCGCGCAGCCGACCTGCCGCCTGACCTGCGCTATCGCCGGTTCCATAAAAGACGTCAGCGCGCTGCGCGCCTTTGATAGCGGATCCGGTGTCCTGTGCAATCATCAAACGGCGCATCTGCGTCTCGCCGTCCTTCTCCATCCAAACAGGCGCGCCCAGTGGCGTGTATTTGGGATCAACCGCCAGCGTGCGCAGCGTGGTCACAGACCTGTTCATTGCACCAACCGGCCCTTTGGAGGGGCGGATCTTACGAATTTCACGGAAGAAAACATAAGATGGATTGTGCAACAGTAATTCACGCCCGGCCACCGGATTGCGCCGCACCCAGGCCTTGATTACTTGCGCACTGACTTGATGTGCCTTGTAGATGCCACGGCGCACCATCTCTGTGCCGATCGACCTGTAGGGGTGACCATTTGCACCGCCATAGCCAATCCTGATCGTACTTCCATCGTTCAGGCGGATGCGGCCGGATCCTTGGATTTGAAGAAAAAACAATTCGACCGGGTCATCGACCCAGGCAATTTCCAAGCCCCGCCCCTGCATCACCGGACCGGTCAGGATATCGCGGCGCGGCAACCATGGGCTGCTGTGTTTTGCCTCTGGCGGCATCCGGTAAACCGGGTAGCGAAACCGCGCTGTGCGGTAGCGGGATCCATCCAACTCAGGTTCAAAATAACCAGTGAATAGGCCGGGGGTCCCATCCTCGATCAATACAGGCCGAAAGAACAATTCGAAAAAGCTGCGGGCGCCGGTCTTACCTTCCGGCTGGGACAGAAGCTGTGCCTGAGACTGCGCCAGAGCACAGAGGTTCTGCCAGTCTTGATCTTTCAGATCAGGGCAGGTTTCCAAAAAAACCTTCAGAGCTGCAGCGTGATTGTCATCCTCCCAACCCTTGAGTTGGGAGAAGTCCAGCATCTTGTAGGTGGTTTCGGCAGCCGCATCGCTGGCCGTCATCGCAGCCCCAGCAAGAGCTGCTGCCCGGAAGAAATCCCGGAGCATTGCACTCACCCGTCCGTGGCGACCAGCTGCCAGTTTGGATCATCAACACCCATACTGCGGGCAAAGACCCAGATGTCTTTTTGGCGCTTGATCGCTTTGGCATCGCCTTCGACGATCTCACCTTCACGGTTCCGCACAACAGAGGTCATTTCACCGATAAAGCGCATAGTCAGTTCTGCAACCCCGGTGGTTTCATCAAAAATGGCGTCAACCACTGCGGTTTCGCGTACACCGATGAACTCAGCCTCGATAGTCAGACCTTGATCCTCGCGTTGTGCAACCGCCTCGACAAAACTGTCAAAAACATCTTCCGCAAGAAAGCCCTGGATATCGTCCAGCTCACCCTTCTCAAATCCCATGAGGATCATTTCATAGGCGCTGCGCGCGCCCTGGACAAATTCGCCCACCTGGAACGAAGGCTCAACCCGCTTCATCGCGGCCAGTGCCTTTGCCTGATCTGATCCTTCTTCGACATAATCGGTGATATCGCGATCAGGACCGCCCTCGATCACTTCGAGGTCAGGACCGTTGCTGCGCTTTTGTGTTGGGGCAACCGGCGGTTTTTCAAAACCCTCGCGTGTGCCCAGAACACTTCTGAGACGCAGGATTAAAAACACCGCAATACCGGCCAAAACCAAAAGACTAATCAAGGGCGACTCCATAAGAACCTCTCGCTGGATATTCCGAGCCCGGTTTGAAACCTGGGCGTTCACTCCTTATGTAGGGGCTTGAGGGTGGCAAGTCTACCGTTCAGCGAATGTTCTAAGGAAACCTCCATATGTATCTTTTTCTCGCCTTTCTGATGGTGCCTTTGATCGAAATTGGCCTGTTCATTCAGGTGGGCGGTGCGATCGGCCTCTGGCCAACATTGGCCATTGTGGTGCTGACTGCGGTGCTGGGCACCTCGCTGGTGCGCTCGCAGGGTCGATTGGCACTGGGACAGATGCGAAATTCCTTTCAAACCCTCTCTGACCCGGCTGAGCCACTGGCACATGGGGCAATGATCCTCTTTGCCGGCGCGCTGCTGCTGACGCCCGGCTTTTTCACCGATGCCTTTGGCTTTGCCCTGTTAATGCCGCCAGTGCGGATCGCGGTCTATCGCTACATCAGCAAGCGGGTCACCGTGGCGCAGTTTCAGATGGGGTCCGGCACCATGCATGGGTCCGGTATGTCCGGGCGGGGAGGGCAAAGCACCCAGCCTTCTGGTCCCGGCGATATCATTGATGGTGACTTCGAAGAGGTAAGGCCCAGGAAGCCCAATCAAAAGCCTTCTGGTTGGGTCGAAGGTCCAAAATAACCTGTCGCAGACTTGCGAGACTTCCTAGCCGTTGAGATACCGGAACCAAGCTGTTAAGCACGGGTCAAACTGATTTTTTAGGAGTATCTCAATGGCCGAAAATGGCGCAAACGGGGGCGCACAGCAGCCCCAGGTCCAGATGAATATCCTGGGTCAATATATCCGTGACATGTCCTTTGAAAACGTCATGGCCCAAAAGGGCGCCGGCGGTGAAGTTCAGCCTGACGTCAATGTGTCGGTCAACCTGGATGCCAAGAAACGCTCGGTTGAGAACCAATATGAGGTCATGACCAAGCTGAACATCGAGTCCAAAAACAAAGAGGGCGGCGACGTTCTGTTTGTACTCGAACTGGAGTATATCGGCGTTTTCAACATCGAAGGTGTTCCAGAAGACCAGCTGCATCCTTTCCTGCTGATCGAATGCCCCCGCATGACCTTCCCATTCCTGCGTCGCATCGTGTCCGATGTAACCCGTGACGGCGGTTTCCCACCGCTGAACCTCGACAACATCGATTTTGTTGCGATCTACCGCAACGAGCTGGCCCGCCGTCAGGCCGAGGCCGCGCCCCAGCAGTAAGCTCTCTGCCATACTAAACAAAAAACGCCGCTGATCCGTTCAGCGGCGTTTTTTGTTTCAGGGTCTGGGGTGTTTCACCCCTGCATCTGGTTCCACAGGGCATCCTCGCCCATCTTTTCCACAAAGGCCTCATGTGCTTCTGCCTCTTTTTCTGTAAGACGCGAAGGCAGGGACGTATGGCGTGGGGCAGGGCGCCAGTCTTCGACCACCTGACCACCGCCAGCGGTGGCATTGGTGGACAGACCAAAATCTGGCTGACGCCCGCCGCTAAGTTCCAGATAGACATCTGCAAGAATTTCAGAGTCGAGCAGGGCACCGTGCAGCGTTCGATTGCTGTTGTCGATCTGAAACCGACGGCACAGCGCATCCAGCGTTGCCGGCGAGCCAGGAAAGCGCTTGCGCGCCATCGCCAGAGTATCCAGTGCCTGCTCCATCGGCAAAGTGCGCAGCCCCATCCGGTCCAGCTCAAAGTTGAGGAACTTCATGTCAAAGCTGGCATTATGGATCACCATCCGCGAGTCGCGCACAAAATCCAGAAAAGCCTGCCCAAATTTGGCGAAGACCGGTTTGTCACGCAGGGTGACCTGGCCTTTCTCTGGCTTTTGCGGTGGCTCCAGAAGGTCCGGACCAATCCCATGAACGCCAAAGGCCTCCTGCGGCATGCTGCGTTCGGGATTGATATAGACGTGAAAAGTTTCACCGGTTGGCATGTGATTGAGCAGTTCAACCGCCCCGATCTCGACGATGCGGTCGCCGGAAAAGGGATCAAAGCCTGTGGTCTCGGTATCGAGCACAATTTCACGCATCTGCTAATGTCTTTCTGATCTGGTCCAGAATACCGCCCACCTGCGCCTCAGCATGATCAAGCGTATCCGTTTCGATAATGAAATCAGAGCGGGCGCATTTTTCATCAATCGGCATTTGTTTCGCCAGGATCTGCTCAAACTGAGCTTCACTCATGGTGCCGCGGTCCAATACCCGAGCGCGCTGCGTCTCGGCATCAACCCGGACACAGGCCACGGCATCCATTGCGACCTCACCACCGGTTTCAAACAGCAGCGGGATGTCAAAAACCAGAATGTCGCTGCTGGCGGCATCACGAAAGGCCTTGCGATCTGCCGCCAGCAGGGGATGCACAATCGCCTCGAGCCGCTCAAAGGCTGCGGGGTCCTTGGCAAGGATCCGTTTCAAAGCCTCCCGGCTAACTGCACCTTCAATAATTGCGGTAGGGAAAGCCACCTGCACCGGAACGACAGCCGCACCCCCAGCCGCATAGATCCGGTGCACTGCAGCATCCGCATCCCAGACTGCACATCCCATCTGTGCAAACAAACCAGCGGTGGTGCTTTTGCCCATACCAATCGAGCCGGTGAGGCCAAGATTAAAACTCATCGCAGCGCCGCTGCCCGTGTCGCAGTATCCACATCGGGCCGCTGGCCGAACCAACGTTCAAAGCCAGGCACCGCCTGATGCAACAACATGCCGAGCCCATCAACCACTGTGCAACCCATCTCTTCGGCGGTTTGCAGCAGATTGGTTTTGAGCGGGGAATAGATCAGATCAGTGACAACCATATTTGGCTTTAGCCCATCCAAAGGGACCCGAAGGCGCGGCTTTCCAACCATACCAAGCGAAGTGGTGTTTACCACCAGCGAAGCATCTTCAATGATGTTGCCAGCCAGAACCCAATCAACCACCTGAATACGCTTACCAAAATCTTTCTGAAGCTGCTCCGCCCGTTCGCGCGTGCGGTTGGTCAACAGGATCTCCGGCACCCCGGCCTCGATCAAAGAGGCCACAACAGCGCGACAGGCACCACCCGCGCCAAGAACTGCTGCTGGGCCACTGGTCGGAACCCAATCCGGAGCACCCTGATGCAGGTTAGTGATAAAACCGTACCCATCCGTGTTATCGGCCAGAATGCTGCCATCGCTGCGAAAGATGATTGTATTGGCCGCGCCCATCAACTGAGCCCGGTCCGTTACCTTATCCGCAATCTTCATCACGGCTTCTTTGTGCGGGATCGTGACATTGACGCCGACAAACCCGGCCTTTGGCAGGGTCCGGATCACTGTTTCCAGGTCCTCTGGCTCCACATGCATCGGCACGTAATGCCCCGCAATGCCGTGGGTCTTGAGCCAATGTGTCTGCAACTGCGGCGATTTCGAATGCGCCACCGGACAGCCGATCACGCCGGCAAGAGGGATCTTCTTATCGCTCATTGATCAATTACACCCTGTAGTCCCAGATAGTTGAGCAGTTCCACCAGAGGTAGTCCCAGAACATTAAAGTAACTCCCTTCAATGTTAGAAAACAAGCGTACGCCTTCTTCTTCCAGCTTATAGGCCCCAACTGCGTGCTGAATACTGTGCCAGTTGCGTGACACATAAGAAGATAGGTAGTCATCCGAACACTCCCGCATACGTAAACGGACCTGGCCCACATGACGCCAGATGGGTTCCCCATCGCGGTAGATCACCGCAGCTGACAATAGCATATGTCGTTTTCCACGCATCGCGCTAAGCTGTGCCAGGGCTTCTGCTTCGCTTTTTGGCTTTGACAGAAGCGCACCCTCGAAATCCAGCACCTGGTCACACCCTAAAACCAATGGTCCTGGATTCTTCATGCTGACTTTGCGCGCCTTTGCTTCGGCCAGTGCATCGGCAATATCACGGGGATTGGCACCCTCGGCCAAGAGTGAAGCTTTGATCGCCTCCTCATCCACGCGCGCGATTTGCACCTCAAAAGGCACATCGGCCTGACGCAGCAGCTGCGCACGGATTTCAGAACCGGAGGCCAACAGGATGTGGGCAGACATGTGGAAAACCCCATGGAAAAGACGCGCAAGTTTATAGGATGGTTTGTATGGTTTTCCGCGCTTTTGGCAAGTGCACAGGAAAAGTGGAAATTCCAGGAAAGGATCCGCTGATTCCTCCGCCGGGGATTGGGATAACTCTCCAAACCGGGATATCTATGATCTCCCCGATTCCTCCAAAGGTTATCCCCAGAGTAATCTAGGTTAACAAAGTGTTAATTACCCTTATTTTCAAAGATGTTAACCAAAGTGTCACCAATGTGGCGACTTTGGGGCAAGCTATTCATTCACACTGGGGATAAGCCGGTGAAAGACTGAATAATCCACCGAAATCCTTGTCCCTACAAAAACATCATCCTTTAAATCTTTCTTTATTATTATAAGGGTGGGTCATCTAAGCCTAAGCGAGAGACCGATGGACCTGACAGACTGGATGTTCACCCTCTACCCATATGCCAAATCACTGCACATCATGGCAGTGCTCAGCTGGATGGCGGGTTTATTCTATCTCCCGCGGCTGTTCGTGTATCACGTGGAGCAGGCAGAGAAGGTTCCTGAAAGCCTGTCGATCTTTGTTACCATGGAAGACAAACTGCATCGTTTGATCATGCGCCCAGCTATGACGGTGACATGGGGTGCAGGGCTGTTCATGGTGATGACCCCTGGGATCGTCGATTGGAGCTCTGTGTGGCCCTGGAGCAAGGCTTTTGGGGTCTTGGGAATGACCTGGTTCCACTATTGGCTGTTGATGCGTCAGCGGGACTTTGCGGCAGGGAAAAATCGTCTCACCGGTCGAAGGTATCGGATGATGAACGAAGTCCCCACGCTGCTGATGGTGGTGATTGTCGTCTCAGTGATCTTCAAGTTCTGACCACAGATCCCCATAGTGGCCATTTAAGGCGATACAGCGCGTCTTTAGGGGCTTCAGGAGATATTTGACTTAAGTCTCCTCACCCCCTATGTATGGCGTCCAACAGGCCCGTCCGGGCACTCGTGTTCTCCGAACTTGATAATAGCAGCTCTCCCCAAATAGCCGGGGCAAAAAGGCCATATATTGATGACCGTCGAATCCCTCAATCTTTCTGATCTCAAGGCGCAAAGCCCCAAGAACCTTCTGTCTATGGCCGAAGAACTGGAGATCGAAAACGCCTCCACCATGCGTAAGGGTGAGATGATGTTCCAGATCCTGCGCGAGCGCGCAGATGAGGGATGGGAAATCGGCGGCGATGGCGTGTTGGAAGTGCTGCAGGATGGATTCGGTTTCCTGCGCTCGCCAGAGGCCAACTACCTGCCAGGCCCGGATGATATCTATGTTTCGCCTGAAATGATCCGTAAGCATTCGCTGCGTACGGGTGATACCATCGAGGGCCAGATCAAGGCCCCCCTGGACGCAGAACGCTATTTTGCGATGACCAGCGTCACCAAGATCAACTTTGAAGATCCTGAAAAAGCACGTCACAAGATTGCTTTTGATAACCTGACACCGCTCTACCCTGATGAGCGTTTGAAGATGGAAGTCGAGGATCCCACCCTGAAAGATCGTTCAGCCCGTGTGATCGACCTGGTTGCGCCCATCGGCAAGGGTCAACGATCCCTGATTGTGGCACCGCCACGTACGGGTAAGACAATGATTTTGCAGAATATTGCGAACTCGATTGAGAAGAATCACCCGGAATGCTACCTCATTGTTTTGTTGATCGACGAACGCCCAGAGGAAGTCACGGACATGCAGCGTTCGGTAAAGGGCGAGGTTGTCTCTTCCACCTTTGATGAGCCAGCTACACGCCACGTTGCTGTGTCAGAAATGGTGATCGAGAAAGCCAAGCGTTTGGTCGAACATAAGCGAGATGTTGTTATCTTGCTTGATTCGATCACAAGACTTGGTAGAGCGTTCAACACAGTTGTGCCCTCATCTGGTAAGGTATTGACCGGTGGTGTAGATGCGAACGCCCTGCAACGCCCCAAGCGTTTCTTTGGGGCTGCCCGGAACATTGAAGAGGGCGGTTCGCTTACCATTATCGCCACCGCATTGATCGATACTGGCAGCCGCATGGATGAAGTTATCTTTGAAGAATTCAAAGGTACCGGTAACTCCGAACTGGTTCTGGATCGCAAAATTGCCGACAAACGGGTCTATCCTGCTATCGACATCCTCAAATCCGGTACCCGGAAGGAGGAGCTTTTGGTCGACAAAGGCGATCTGGCCAAGACCTTTGTCTTGCGTCGTATCCTCAACCCGATGGGCACCACTGACGCGGTAGAGTTCCTTCTGGGCAAATTGAAGCAAACCAAATCTAACTCTGATTTCTTTGACTCAATGAACACCTAACAGCCAAAGGCCAGAAATAGAGGAAGGCCAAGATGGATACGATCTTTGCACTGGCCTCCGCACAGGGGAAGGCTGGGGTGTCAGTCATTCGCATTTCTGGCCCGAACGCACTTGGTGTAGCGAATCAGATTTGTGATCGTCCCCTCCCTGCCAAGGGGCGGGGGCTACGTCGCCTTATAGATTTTGATGGCAGCCAACTGGATGAAGCTCTGGTTCTTAGTTTTGCCGCGCCGGCAAGTTTTACCGGCGAAAATATTGTCGAATTCCAAGTCCATGGCAGTACAGCTGTAGTTTCGGCAGTTCTGGATCGTTTGACTAAAACCCCTGATCTGCGTTTGGCAGAGCCCGGAGAATTCACCCGACGGGCATTGGAAAACGGTAAGCTTGACCTGGCCCAGGTTGAAGCTCTGGCTGATCTGATTGATGCGGAAACTGAAGCTCAACGTAAGCAAGCTCAGGTGGTTCTGTCTGGTGGTCTGGGGCAGTTGGCCGAAAGATGGCGGGTGGATCTCATACGAGCGGCCTCTTTGATTGAGGTGACTATAGATTTTGCTGATGAAGACGTCCCTGTTGATGTTACTCCTGAGGTGACAACCCTTCTGAACTCTGTGGCACAGGATTTGGAAGCAGAGACAAAGGGCGTCAAAATTGCTGAGCGCATTCGCGACGGTTTTGAAGTTGCGATCATTGGTGCGCCGAATGTGGGAAAATCCACTCTTCTAAATATGCTTGCAGGCCGTGAGGCGGCCATCACGTCAGAATATGCCGGCACGACACGTGATGTGATTGAGGTCCGGATGGATTTGGCTGGTTTGCCCGTCACGCTCTTGGATACCGCCGGCCTACGGGATACCGATGATCATGTTGAGGGTATCGGTATTGAGCTGGCGCGAAAGCGCGCTGAACAAGCAGATCTGCGGGTTTTCTTAGTTGAGCCAGACGAAGCAATTGATTTGGAGATGAAACCTGGAGACATTCGTTTGCGCCCAAAAGCAGACATGCGAGAGATCTCCGACGGATCCATTTCAGGGAAAACAGGGCAGGGGGTTGACCGCCTAGTGACCCATATTTCCGATACACTGAAGGATCGGTCCACACAGGTTGGTGTAGCGACGCGGGCCCGTCATCGGGATATGATGCTGGCTGCTTTGAATAGCCTGAGTGAAGCACAGTTGGTCTTGCAACGGGGTGCGGAGTTCTATGAAATAGCGGCTGAAGACATTCGGTCAGCAGTTCGGTCTCTGGAAATGTTGGTGGGGCGCGTAGGTGTTGAAAATCTCTTGGATGAGATCTTCTCCAGTTTCTGTCTTGGAAAATAGGGAGTGTTTCACGTGAAACATTCAGACTTTGACGTTGTTGTCATCGGTGGTGGCCACGCTGGTACAGAGGCAGCCCATGCGGCAGCACGTATGGGGGTCCGGACCGCTCTTATCACTTTGACACGCGAGGGTATTGGCGTGATGTCCTGTAACCCGGCAATCGGTGGCTTGGGAAAAGGACACCTGGTCCGCGAAATCGACGCAATGGACGGCGTGATGGGCAAGGTTGCCGATCTGGCGGGCATTCAGTTTCGGCTCCTGAACCGACGAAAGGGCCCAGCTGTGCAGGGCCCCCGTGCCCAATCAGATCGCGGAATCTACCGCCGTGAGATGTTGAAGCGGACTGACGCGCAGGAAAATTTGGAGATCATCGAAGGAGAGGCGACCGACTTCTTGATGCTGGACACCGCAGTTCAGGGTGTTGTTCTCGCTGATGGAAGTGAGATCCGAAGCAGGTTCGTAATCCTGACCACGGGTACCTTCCTGCGCGGGGTCATCCATATTGGTGATGTGTCCAAACCAGGCGGACGGATGGGGGATCGTCCCTCAGTGAAATTGGCAGAGCGGTTGGATAGCTTCAAGCTCCCTATGGGACGGTTAAAAACAGGTACCCCGCCGCGTTTGGATGGTCGAACAATCAATTGGGATATCTTGGAGGGACAGCCTGGGGATGAGGATCCAACGTTCTTTTCCTTTATGACCAGGGAGTTGTCCGCGAAACAAGTTGTTTGTGGTATAACCCATACCAATGAAAAAACTCATGAGATCATACGGGATAACCTGTCCCGTTCCGCCATGTATGGTGGGCATATCGATGGCGTGGGTCCTCGGTATTGTCCGTCAATCGAGGATAAAATTGTCAGATTTGCAGATAAGTCCTCTCACCAGATCTTTTTGGAACCGGAAGGCGCCACAGATCATACGGTCTATCCAAATGGTATTTCCACCAGCCTCCCAGTGGATGTACAGGCGGACTACGTGCGGTCAATTGTTGGTTTGGAAAAAGCAGAGATTTTGCAACCGGGCTATGCGATTGAATATGACTATATCGACCCTCGTGCCCTCTCTTTGGACCTGTCGTTGAAAGATGTTCCCGGCCTTTATTTGGCCGGTCAGATCAATGGAACAACGGGATATGAGGAAGCTGCTGCCCAGGGATTGGTGGCTGGGCTAAGTGCAGCGGCTAAGTGCCGAGAGCAAGAACCAGTGATGTTTGGCCGGTCAAACAGCTATATCGGTGTAATGATCGACGACCTGACAACGCATGGCGTGACTGAGCCTTATCGTATGTTTACATCCCGTGCGGAGTTCCGGCTATCTCTCCGGGCTGACAATGCGGATCAGCGGCTCACGCCTCTGGCCATCGAGGCTGGTTGCATTTCGGAGGAGCGAAAAACAGCCTTCACCACTAAGATGGAGCATTTGGCGGACATTCGGGCCAAGATGGAGGATGGCGTCTTTACGCCAAAGCAGATCTCTGAGGCGGGAATATATGTTAACCAGGATGGGAACAAACGAACGGGGTTTGAGGTATTGGCCTTTCCTGATGTGTGTTTCGAGGATCTTGTTCCCTTGCTTCCTGAATGCGCCCATGCCAGCACTGACATCCGTCGACAATTGGAACGGGATGCACTTTATGTTCACTACATTGCACGGCAGGAAAAAGAGATAGCAGCGGTTAAGAGGGATGAAGGCTATGTTATCCCACCAGAGTTCGATTACGGATCGATTGATGGGCTATCTGCGGAGTTGCAGCAAAAACTATCCACTGCGCGGCCTGAAACCCTGGCGAAGGCGAGCCGGATTAACGGAATGACACCTGCTGGATTGGCTTTGGTTCTGGCCAGGTTAAGGAAGAACTCCCGTTCACAGGAGAAAGCGGGATGAGCGACAGAACACTCCTTGAACAACTGAATGTTTCACGTGAAACAATAGAACGGTTGGAGAAGTTTGAAGAGGTTCTCCTGAAGTGGAACCCCCGTATTAATCTGGTTTCCAAAAATAGCCTACAAGACCTCTGGAACAGGCATATCGTTGATTCGGTTCAGGTCTTTACCTGTGTCGAAGATCCCGGCGTATCTTGGGTGGATATTGGCAGTGGTGGGGGATTTCCCGGTATTGTCGTGGCGATCATGGCAGCAGAACATGCCCCCAAGACTAAGGTCACTCTAATCGAGAGTGATCAGCGCAAATCGGCTTTCCTGAGGACCGCAGCCCGCGAATGTGGTGTGCCGGTTACTGTTTTGAATCAGCGGATCGAAGAGGTTAACCCGCAGAATGCAGACGTTCTTTCGGCGCGTGCTGTCGCAGATCTGGACGCGTTGTTGCATTTCTCAGAAAGACATCTTGCCAAGAATGGCTTGGGTGTGTTTCCGAAAGGAGCAAGCTGGAAAAAAGAGGTGGATAAAGCTGCAGAGAGATGGCGATTCGAAGTTGAACCGATTACAAGTTTGACTGAGACTGAAGCAGTTGTTCTGAAGATCAAAGGGGTTGCTCGTGCCTGACTTATCTCGCCCAGATGGGCCACGAATTATCGCGGTTGCAAATCAAAAGGGTGGGGTTGGCAAGACAACGACTGCAATTAACCTTGCAGCAGCTTTGGTAGAGACGGGTTTGCGCGTTCTGGTAGTGGATTTGGATCCACAGGGCAACGCTTCCACTGGTTTGGGCATAGATAGCACTGACAGAGATGCCACTACATATGATCTACTTGTTGACGATGCACCACTAAATGAGGTGATTCGCACTACTGATATCGAGGATCTATGCATTATTCCTGCGACCGTGGATCTGAGCTCAGCTGATATTGAGCTTTTTGCCAACGAAAAACGTAGCTTCTTGCTGCACGACGCACTGCGGCAAACGGCGATGGACGAATACGATTGGGATTATGTGTTAATCGATTGTCCACCTTCTCTTAACCTTTTGACCGTGAATGCCATGGTGGCCTCTCATTCTGTGCTGATCCCATTGCAAAGTGAATTCTTTGCCTTGGAAGGGGTCTCACAATTATTGCTTACCATTCGTGAGGTACGCCAATCGGCCAACCCTGGTTTGCGGATTGAGGGGATCGTTCTCACTATGTTTGACCGTCGTAATAACCTGTCGCAGCAAGTTGAGCAGGACGCACGGGATAATCTGGGAGAGTTGGTGTTCAAGACTAAGATCCCCCGCAATGTCCGGGTCAGCGAAGCACCGTCCTATGCCTTGCCGGTGCTGAACTATGATAGCAATTCATTGGGCGCGCGAGCCTACCGGGCTTTGGCGGAAGAGTTGATATCAAACAACCAAACAATCGCGGCGTGAGAGCGGAGTAGAAAATGTCAGAAAAAGCGAAGAACAAGCCTCGCGGATTGGGTCGTGGATTGTCTGCCTTGATGGCAGACGTGAACCCAGAGCCAGTGAGCACCAGTACAGAAGTACAGACTCCGCGTAATGCAGAGGTTCTGGTCCCGATTGAAAAGGTTGTGGCCAATCCGGATCAGCCACGTCGGCAGTTCCTACAAGAAGATCTGGACGATCTAACGGCTTCGATCAAGGAAAAGGGGGTTCTGCAGCCTCTGATCGTTCGGCCCCGCGATGGCGATATGTATGAAATCGTTGCGGGGGAACGTCGTTGGCGTGCCGCCCAGGCCGCGCAGCTGCATGAGGTACCTGTGCTTATCCGGGACTATTCGGATGTTGAGATGATGGAAGTGGCCATCATTGAAAACATCCAGCGATCGGATCTGAACGCGATGGAAGAGGCTCAAAGCTATAAGCAGCTTATGGAGCGCTTTGGTCATACCCAGGAAAAGATGGCGGAGGCCCTAGGAAAGAGCCGTAGTCACATCGCCAATCTCGTGCGTTTGCTACATCTCCCAGAGGACGTGAGGGCATTGGTCAATGACCGCAAGCTTTCAGCAGGACATGCGCGTGCGCTGATCACTTCTGACAATGCTTCAGAACTGGCACAGAAGATTGTCAAAGGTGGGTTGTCTGTTCGCGCGACTGAAGCTCTGGTCAAAAAGGATGCCGCGGGTCTCCAGGCCCCCGCGGCCACGCGCAGATCTCCTCGACCGACGGACAAGGATGCGGATACCAAAGCGTTAGAGGGCGATCTTTCCGCGATACTGCGGATGAAAGTTTCGATAGATCATAAAACTGGCGGTGAGAGCGGCTCTGTCACGATCAGTTATGAGACTTTGGATCAGCTCGATGAGCTGTGCAATATTCTCAGCAAGTGATCAGGCTCCCGGGCGCGTCCAGATAAAGGTCAAGACAGCTGTTAGAACAACGATCTGAATCAGGATGACGTGGGAGGGGGCTCCCAAGATAAATGAGAGCAAAAGAACGGCGGCGATCGAAAGGGTTGCCGCCTTTTTTGCGGCTGGTCGAATGGCACCGCGTTCATTCCAATCCAGAATCATGGGGCCAAATGTACGATGACTGATCAGCCAAGAATGCAGGCGTTCAGAGGAATTGGCAAAGAAGAAGGCGGCAAGAAGCAAGAAGGGGACGGTTGGCAGAAGCGGAAGAACGATCCCAATGACACCCAGGCCTAGCGATAGCAGTCCAAGCGCAGCATAGAGAAATCGCATTTATCTAATCCAACTTCCAATGGGTCAATCAACCAAAAGCTCGCGTAGTACTGCGTTCAGGACAGCACGACCTTGATCTGTCGCGCGGATCACCTGATCCGATGTAGTCACCATGCCCAGATTAACAAGGTCTGCGATCCGGTCCTGGGGGAGTTCTTGTCCCGATAGTGCGGCATAGCGGGTGATATCCATGCCCTCGGCCAGGCGCATAGACATCATCATATACTCTATTGCCGTGTCTTCACGGGGCAGGGCTTGGCATAGGCTTTCACCGGAGCCCGCTGAGACGGCTTTGAGCCAGGCACCAGGTGCGCGATGAGTCTCTGTGGCATAGCGTTGGCCATTCAGTGTCAAACGGCCATGGGCGCCGGGTCCGATGCCGACATAATCTCCATAGCGCCAGTAGATTTGGTTGTGGCGGGATTCCTCACCAGGGCGGGCATGGTTGGAGATTTCATAGGCAGGCATGCCGTGGGTCGCACAGATCTCTTGGGTGGCTTGATACATATCAGCGGCGCTGTCATCCGTGGGAAGATCACGCAGTTTGCCACGGGCGTAGCGATCGCCAAAGGCGGTGCCTTCTTCGATGGTCAGCTGATAGAGAGACAGATGATCAATCGCCATGTTCAGCGCTTCAGTGAGTTCGCTTTTCCAATGGGTCAGATCCTGACCTTGGCGGGCATAGATCAGATCAAAGCTGACCCGGTCGAAACAATTGCGGGCGATGTCAAAGGCCGCACGGGCCTCAGCGACGGTATGGATCCGGCCCAAGCGACGCAGGTCGGCGTCGTTCAGGGCCTGAATACCCATGGAGATCCGATTAACGCCACCATCTCGGTAGCCAACAAAACGGCCGGCCTCGACCGACCCCGGATTGGCTTCAAGAGTGATTTCGATGTCATTGGCAAAAGGCCAAATTTCACGTGCGCCCTCGATTACCGCAGCCACTGTTTCCGGCATCATCAGAGAGGGCGTACCACCGCCGAAAAAGATCGAGTTCAGAACCCGGTCTTCCAACCCTTGCGAGACTCTTTTGAGTTCACTCAGATAGGCTCTAACCCATAGTTTCTGGTCTATTTTTGCGGTGACATGACTGTTGAAGTCGCAATAGGGGCATTTGGCCTGACAGAAGGGCCAATGCACATACAGGCCAAAGCCCCCATGGCGCCAATCATCCACGAAAGCACCCTTCGACGAAGGCGCTAACCGCGCGGCCACGGTGGCTGATGCGGTTTTTCTCGGCCTTGTCCATCTGGGCACAGGTTACATCATAGCCCTCTGGCATGAACATTGGGTCATAGCCAAAGCCGCCTTCGCCACGAATGGGCCAGACCAGATCGCCGGCCATGACGCCTTCAAAGACCTCATCATGGCCATCGGGCCAGGCGAGAACCAGTGTGCATCGAAACTGGGCACTGCGCGGAGCATTGGGGCCCTTTGCGGAAATTTCATCATTGGCGCGGGTCATCGCCATCATGAAGTCTCGGCCATTTCCAGTCTCGGCCCAGTCGGCTGTATAGACACCGGGCGCACCATCCAGAGCATCAATGGTGATGCCGCTGTCGTCAGACAGGGCAGGGAGGCCTGTGGCTTTCGCGGCGGCATGGGCCTTGATCCGGGCATTGCCAACAAATGTGTCTTCGGTTTCTTCCGGTTCCGGCAGATCCATTTCTGCCGCACCCACAACCTTGACGCCAAAGGGCGCCAGGATTTCGGTAATCTCTTGCAGCTTTCCTGCGTTGTGAGTGGCGACCAGGATCTGGTCGCCTTCAAATTTGCGGGTCATGCGCAGGCTGCCTTTTGCAGTGCGGCCAGTTCCTGGGTGCCTTTTTCGGCCAGATCCATCAGCTGGTTCATCTGATCGCGCGAGAAGACGGAGCCCTCAGCTGACATCTGCACTTCGATCAGTTTGCCAGATCCGGTCATGATGAAGTTGCCATCAACGCCAGCTTCGGAATCCTCTGGGTAGTCCAGATCAAGGACGGGCTGGCCGGCATAGATGCCGCAGGAAATCGCGGAGACCGGATCCATCAGCGGGTCAATGGTCACATCGCCAGCCTTCATCAGCTTGTTCACAGCCAAACGCAGGGCCACCCAGCCACCGGTGATTGCGGCACAGCGGGTGCCGCCATCCGCTTGCAACACGTCACAGTCGATGGTGATCTGACGCTCACCCAGGGCGACGCGGTCAACGCCGGCGCGCAGGGCACGGCCAATCAACCGCTGGATTTCAACGGTGCGGCCTCCCTGTTTGCCCGCCGCTGCTTCGCGACGCATACGGGTATTGGTGGCACGGGGCAGCATTCCGTATTCTGCGGTGACCCAGCCGAGGCCGGAACCCTTGATAAAGGAGGGCACCCGAGGTTCCAGGCTGGCGGTGCACAGGACATGGGTTTCACCCATTTTGATCAGGCAAGAGCCTTCGGCATGTTTGGTGAAACCTGTCTCAATGGAGACAGAGCGCATTTCGTTTAGTTCTCTATTGGAGGGGCGCATGGGCTATCCTTTTTTTGCTGCTCTTCCGATAGCCGCCGGGAGTGCGGGGATGCAAGCATGATTGACCTTTTCCCTAATCGCTCTTTAATGCAAATTGGTACGCGGGGTGACCTCAATCCAGAAAATGACTGTAAAATCGTAGATGACCGACGCCAAAGAAATACTCAGTGACATGAACGACCGCTCCCGCGAGGTGTTTCGGACGGTTGTAGAAAGCTATCTTGCAAGCGGCGAACCAGTGGGAAGCCGGACGCTGACACGGTCTTTGAATGAAAAGGTCAGTGCGGCGACAGTGCGCAATGTGATGCAGGATCTGGAGTATTTGGGCCTGCTGGACAGCCCTCATGTGAGCGCTGGACGTATACCGACGCAACAGGGCCTGCGAATGTTTGTCGATGGGCTACTGGAAGTCGAAGATCTGCAAGCGCGTGATCGGGAAAAGATCGACGCTACATTGGGCAAAACCGCAGGCGATGTTGGCGGCATGTTGGACCGGGTGGGCTCGGCTCTGTCGGGGGTTACTCAGGGGGCCTCCTTGGTGCTGACACCGAAACAGGAAAGCGAAATTCGCCATATCGAATTTGTCTCGCTGGCGCAGGATCGTGCGCTGGTGGTTCTGGTGTTTTCCGACGGTCATGTGGAAAACCGTCTGTTTACCCCACCGCCGGGGCAAACACCCAGCTCGATGCGCGAGGCGGCAAATTTTCTGAATGCATTGATCGAGGGTCGTACGCTGAGCGGTGTACGGCGTGACATGCAAAAGGAGATTGATGCCCGCCGACAAGAGATAGACGTTCTTGCACAGGACATGATCGAAAGCGGGTTGGCGGCCTGGGAGGAAGACGGTAGCGAAAAGGCACGGCTGATTGTGCGCGGCCGGGCAAATCTCTTAGGGGAAGGTGGCGGCGTACCCGAGGAGCTGGACCTCATCCGTAGCCTGTTTGATGACCTGGAGCGCAAGCAGGATATCGCAGAATTCCTGGAACTGACCGAAGACGGTGAGGGTGTGCGCATTTTTATCGGTTCAGAGAACAAACTTTTCTCACTTTCGGGTTCCTCTTTGGTGGTCTCTCCCTATATGAACTCGGATCGAAAGATCATTGGCGCGGTTGGGGTGATTGGCCCGACTCGCCTGAATTACGGACGAATAGTGCCGATTGTGGATTACACGGCGCAACTGGTTGGGAAGTTGCTTTCTGACCGGAGCTAGAGGTTGAGAAAAATGGCAGAGCCCAGAAACGACGATTTTTTGGACGACATCGAAAATGTCGAGGCGGAAGAGCTGGCAGCGGAAATGGCTGAAATGGACGATGCTGCGATTGAGCTGGACGAGCTGCGGGCGGAGCGGGATGAATACAAAGACCGCTTTATGCGCGCCTTGGCCGATGCTGAGAATTCTCGCAAACGTGGCGACAAGGCGCGTCGCGAAGCCGAGCAATATGGCGGTTCAAAGCTGTCGCGCGATATTCTGCCGGTCTTTGACAATCTGAAACGTGCGGTTGAATCGGCCACCGAAGAGCAAAAGGAAGTTTCTGCCGCTCTGATCGAGGGTGTCGAACTGACCATGCGTGCGCTGCTGGGTGTGTTTGAAAAACATGGCGTGCGCATTGTGTCACCACAGGTTGGCGATCGCTTTGATCCGCAGGTGCACGAAGCCATGTTTGAGGCGCCAGTACCCGGAACCAAGGCTGGTGATATCATTCAGGTCTCGGCTGAGGGCTTTATGTTGCATGACCGGTTGCTGCGCCCGGCGCAGGTTGGCGTGTCCTCGACCCCTGCCTAGGATAGAACATGGGTAGAACGGGCCTATGGGCCCGTTGCCTGCGGCGCGAATATTTTTGGAAAAGTGAAAGAGCGGCGCGCGAATAGCAGCCGCTCTTTGCTATTTTCCGGCCTCTTTCAGGCGGTAGAGCGCCTCAAGCGCTTCACGTGGCGACAGCTCATCCGGGTGCAGGTCCTTTAGCAGCTCATCCACTGGGGAAGGCGTGGTCTGGACCTTGGGTTGTGGCGGCGGGGCTGCGGCAAAGAGGGGGAGATCGTCGATTTGGATCTTGGCACCCGCACCTTCGCGGCTGCCCTGTTCCAGCAGGTCCAGCACGTCGCGGGCCCGGGCAACAACAGAGGCAGGCAGGCCGGCCAGCTGCGCCACCTGCACCCCGTAGGAGCGATCCGCCGCGCCCTTTTTGACCTCATGCAAAAAGATTACTTCTCCTTCCCATTCCTTGACCGAAACGGTTGCATTGTCGACGCCGGTGAGCTTGTTCGAGAGTTGGGTCAACTCGTGGTAATGGGTGGCGAAAAGCGCGCGGGACTGGTTGACCTCGTGTAGGTGTTCCAGGGTGGCCCAGGCGATGGAAAGCCCGTCATAGGTAGCGGTGCCGCGGCCGATTTCGTCCAGAATGACCAGGGCGCGATCATCTGCTTGATTGAGAATAGCGGCGGTTTCCACCATTTCGACCATGAATGTTGATCGCCCACGGGCCAGGTCATCCGAGGCGCCAACCCGGCTGAACAGCTGGCTGACCAATCCGATATGAGCGGATTCAGCCGGTACATAGCTGCCCATCTGCGCCAAGAGGGCAATCAGTGCATTTTGCCGCAGGAATGTCGATTTACCTGCCATATTGGGACCAGTCAAAAGCCAGATGGCGGCACCGCTGCTGGTGGAGAGGTCACAATCATTGGCGACAAATCTCTCGCCGCCTTGTTGTCGCAGCGCCCGTTCCACAACCGGGTGCCGCCCGCCAGTGATGGCAAAGGCGCGTGAGGCATCCACAAGGGGACGGGTCCAGTTTTCACCACGCGCCAGATCGGCCAGAGCGGTCAGTAGATCCATCTCTGCCAGACCACGGGCTGCGGCGTTCAGCCGTGCGGCCTGGTCCAGGATAGCCCCAGAAAGCTCGCAATAGAGCCGCTTTTCGATTTCCAGAGCGCGGTTTCCGGAATTCAGAATACGGGTTTCGATCTCGCTGAGTTCGACCGTGGTGAAACGCACCTGATTTGCGGTGGTTTGGCGGTGTATGTATTTTTCAGACAGCGGCGGCGACAGCATTTTATCGGCATGGGTGGCGGTCGTCTCGATGAAATATCCTAGCACATTGTTGTGTTTGATTTTCAACGATGTGATGCCGGTATGGGCGGCATAGTCCTGTTGCATGCCCGCAATAACGGATCGGCCTTCGTCGCGCAGGGTGCGGGCCTCGTCGAGCTCCTCGTCATAACCAGCGGCGATAAAGCCGCCGTCACGGGCCAAAAGCGGTGGTTCGGCCACGAGAGCCGCATCCAACAGATCCAGCAGCGCGTCAAAACCGGTAAGGTCAGCAGTCGCTGCGGTAACCAGAGGCGGTAGATCTTCGCTGGCGTTTCTGCTGGCGATGGCGTCAGCCTGGGCCAGCCCGTTGCGAATGGCGGCAAGATCCCGTGGACCGCCTCGATCCAGTGCCAGACGGGACAGCGCCCGGTCCAGATCCGGGGTTTTGCGCAGCGCATCGCGGAGCTCTTCACATAGTTGATCGCGCTCGACCACAAAATCCAGCGCTGCCAGTCTAGCATTGATCACATCGAGATTGCGCGAAGGGCTGGACAGACGCTGCTCCAGCAAGCGGGCACCGCCGGGAGTGACAGTGCGATCTATCACCGAGAGCAGTGAGCCGGCGCGCGCACCAGAGAGCGAGCGGGTGAGCTCCAGACTGGCGCGGGTAGAGGCGTCGATTTGAACCACGCGGTCTTCCGCTTCCTGGACCGGTTTTTGCAGAAGAGGCAGTTTTCCTTTTTGGGTGATCTCGAGATAGTCGATCAAAGCACCCATGGCAGAGACTTCGGCCCGGCTGAAGCTGCCAAAGCCATCCAGAGCGCTGACACCAAACAGGGAACAGATGCGTTTTTCGGCTGCGGTGCTGTCAAAACTTGCCTTGCCCAGAGGCGTCAGCGGTATTTTGTACTCTTGGGCCAAAGAAGAGGTGGATTCAAAAATCGGGCCATCCGCAACGATCAGCTCTGAAGGCGCCAGTCGGGCAAGCTCGGGTGACAGGCGCACCTGGCTGATGGGCATCACATGAAAGGCGCCGGTTGAGATATCGGCCCAGGCCAGGGCGGAATCATCGCGCAATTGGGAATAAGAGACGAGGAAATTATGGCGTCGGGCCTCGAGCAGGGAATCCTCGGTTAGGGTGCCCGGCGTTACCAGTCGCACCACGTCGCGCTTGACCACCGATTTACCACCACGTTTCTTGGCCTCCGCCGGGGTTTCCAGCTGTTCCCCCACGGCAACGCGAAAGCCCTTGCGGATCAGCGTCAGCAGATAGCCCTCGGCAGCGTGAAAGGGTACGCCACACATGGGAATATCCTGATCATTGTGTTTGCCACGCTTGGTCAGGGCGATGTCCAGTGCCTCGGCGGCGTTGATGGCATCGTCAAAGAACATTTCGTAGAAATCGCCCATTCGGTAGAACAGCAGCGCATCCGGGTATTGTGCCTTGATGTCGAGGTATTGCGCCATCATGGGCGTGACTGTGGCCAAGGGAGATCTCCGCGATTTCGGTATTTTGGTTGTCGGACCATACAAATCGCCGGCCTGCGGCGAAAGGTGAAAACGTATAGTCGTTGTGGCAACTGATCGGCTGGGCTATGAAGTTCCAGCCCGCCTAGAAACGCCCCATAGAAAAGAACGACAGATACGATGCCCAAAGCGAAGATTACCGACGAAGAAGCCCTCGCCTTTCACCTGGACCCGACGCCGGGGAAATGGGAGATCAACGCCACTGTCCCGATGACGACGCAGCGTGATCTGTCCTTGGCTTATTCGCCTGGTGTTGCAGTGCCCTGCGAGGCGATCGCGGCCAATCCAGAGACTGCCTATGACTATACCAACAAGGGCAACCTTGTCGCGGTTATCTCCAACGGCACCGCGGTTCTGGGTCTGGGTAATCTGGGTGCTCTGGGCTCCAAGCCGGTGATGGAGGGCAAGTCGGTTCTCTTTAAACGCTTTGCTGATGTGAACTCGATCGATATCGAGCTGGACACCGAAGATCCGGACAAATTCATCGAGGCGGTGCGTCTGATGGGGCCAACCTTTGGCGGCATCAATCTAGAAGACATCAAGGCGCCTGAATGTTTCATCATTGAGCAGAAGCTCAAGGAAGAAATGGATATCCCGGTTTTCCATGACGACCAGCACGGCACTGCGGTGATCTGTGCAGCAGGGTTGATTAATGCGCTGCATATCTCGGGCAAAAAGATCGAAGATGTGCGGATCGTGCTGAATGGGGCAGGGGCGGCGGGCATCGCCTGTATCGAACTGCTGAAACGCATGGGCGCGCGGCATGAGAATTGCATCGTCTGTGACACCAAGGGGGTGATCTATCAGGGTCGCACCGAAGGCATGAACCAGTGGAAATCGGCCCATGCCGTCACCACCGAACTGCGCACTCTGGAAGAGGCCATGGATGGTGCTGATGTTTTCCTGGGTGTGTCTGTGAAAGGTGCCGTGACTCAGGACATGGTTGCCAAGATGGCAGACAATCCGGTGATCTTTGCCATGGCAAACCCTGATCCCGAGATTACCCCGGAAGAGGCACATGAGGTCCGCGTTGATGCCATCGTTGCCACAGGTCGCTCTGACTATCCAAACCAGGTCAATAACGTGCTTGGTTTCCCTTATCTCTTCCGCGGCGCTCTGGATATTCATGCCCGTGCTATCAATGACGAGATGAAAATCGCTTGCGCCCAGGCCTTGGCAGCTTTGGCGCGCGAAGACGTGCCTGATGAGGTGGCCCTAGCCTACGGTAAGTCGCTTACCTTTGGCCGCGATTACATCATCCCGACACCTTTTGACCCGCGCCTGATCCACCGTATCCCTCCTGCCGTTGCCAAGGCCGGGATGGATACCGGTGCCGCGCGTCGTCCGATTATTGATATGGAGGCCTATGAAATTGGCCTCAAAGGTCGAATGGATCCGACGGCTTCAATTCTGCGCGGACTGAATGCGCGGGCGCGCTCAGCTCAAAGCCGCATGATCTTTGCCGAGGGCGATGATCCACGGGTGCTGCGTGCCGCCGTCAACTATCAGCGTTCTGGCTTTGGCAAGGCGCTGGTTGTGGGCCGGGCCGAAGACGTCAAACAGAAATTGGAAGCTGCGGGGCTAAGCGATGCAGTGCGCGAGCTGGAGATCGTCAATGCGGCCAATACAACGCATTTTGATGTCTATAAGGACTTCCTGTTCAAGCGTCTGCAGCGCAAAGGCTTTGACCGCAAGGATGTGCATCGTCTGGTTGGCCGTGATCGCCATGTTTTTTCTGCGCTGATGCTGGCCCATGGCCATGGCGATGGTTTGGTGACTGGCGCGACCCGCAAATCGGCGCATGTTCTGGATCAGATCAACCACGTGTTTGATGCGGATAACACCCACGGTGCTGCCGGGGTGACGGCTTTGCTACACAAGGGGCGCATCGTATTGATCGGTGATACTTTGGTGCACGAATGGCCAGATGAAAATGATCTCGCCAATATTGCTGAACGTGCCGCCGGCGTTGCCCGCCATATGGGGCTTGACCCGCGCGTGGCCTTTGTCAGCTTCTCGACCTTTGGCTATCCTGTTTCGGAACGTGCGGAAAAAATGCACCTTGCCCCTGCGGTGCTGGACAAACGCGGGGTGGATTTTGAATATGAAGGCGAGATGACCGTGGATGTGGCGCTCAATGCAGCCGCACAAGAGGCTTACCCCTTCCAGCGACTGA
>Ga0193961_1000079_pt1 | contig 35973 bp, 36 predicted proteins | sample FB_4_MG_FD_140371 | JGI IMG/M metagenome (GOLD analysis project Ga0193961, IMG submission 140371) | Microbial mat bacterial communities from the Broadkill River, Lewes, Delaware, United States - FB_4_MG | ecosystem: Environmental > Aquatic > Freshwater > River > Microbial mats | place: USA...
AACGCTTGCACTTTCACTCTGCCCAACGATGGTCATCATGCTTGCGTAAATGATGCATTGCGACGCTTCATTGATACGCCGATCAATAACATTGTCGCACAACTCGAGGCCGAGACACAAAAAATTGTGTGGTGGCGCGACACTCTTGCACGCGACGAATTTGTGCGCACCTGGTGCTCTGTTAGCACAATTGTGCTTTCAGACAAGCGGCCTTCAACGGGTGATCGTCTCGAATCTTCCGATGCGCCGCAGCAGCGTGCGTCGTCGACCAACAGCTTGACTCTGCCAGCAGCCGTCGCAGCACAATTGGTGCAGCTGCAAACAACCATTCGTGACCAACTCGAAAGACTCGACGCAGTGCTGTCTATGCTTTCTCTGGCCGAGATGACTCCCGCGGCGACGGCAGTATCGCCGAAAATCTCGCCAAAACCGCTCGTAAAACGTGCATCGCCAGAGTCGACACGATCAAAACGCACCCGGCCGAATGCGAGTCTGATTATTCGCATCAAAGACGGACGCATTGTGCCGCCCTCGCCGGCTCCTCGAAAGAAGCGTCGCTCACGCAAAGCACAGCTGCCACTGCGCTACAGACAGACAGCTGCGTTGCCAACGCAATGAGACAGAAAAAAATGTAAACCTTGCTTGTTGCAGGCCGACAAACAAAAAAACGCGTCCAATCAGTGGAACTATGACGTTGCGTTACGCCGGCGTTTTACCGTACGCATTTGATGAGTATGGAGAAGTTTGGTTGCTTCTCGGACAAGAGCGAGAGTGTCGAAATGCACACACGTCGCGCCGATGGAGCGACTTTGGTGGAATGCTGGACAACGACCCACCGATGCACGCAGCAGCACGTGAGGCATACGAAGAGTCTATGGGGCTGCTGGGAATGCCGGGTGACTTGATAAAGCACATCAGTCACCGCGAAAGCATCCGCGGCGCACACGGCCAGGGAGTGCACTATTGTTTGGAAATGCAGCTTGATCGCACTCTGCCAATCATCTTTGAGCGCTTCTATCGATATGCATGCGATAGCGCAGAACGCTCACGAGCAGAGTTGCCAGGTGCCAGCGCGGGTATGTGGGAAAAGATTGCCATGGAATGGATTCCGCTGCGCACCATCGAGAAGTCGTGTGCACTGCGGCGAGAGTTTGCGAAAGACCTGCCCGGTGTGTATGCCTACTTTAACGACATGGTGCAGCGCAGAGAGCGCACCGCTGCTGGTTCGCAACGATCAAACAGATGATTTTGTTGATTTATTGATCTCGATTTCAAATGAACAAACAACATATCTTTTTTTGACCTGTGTTCAGACTGGACCAACAAAGAACGTCGTCACAGTAAAGCGCATGACAGACCTAAAAGTAAACGTCGATAAGGACGAATTTGAGCATCGCGTTCGTGAAATCGACCGGGACATTCGGAGAGAGAAAGACACGCAGGCGCGCAATGCGAAATTGGCAGACCAGTACAAGCGAGCGGCGGCAATTTGGCCGAGTGACTCTGATCAATTTCGCGCGCAACAGTCACAGGCCGATCGCTTTGCCGCGATTGTCGATGCGTCCAACGACAAACTGCTGGTTCTGCAGCGCGAGAAGGACAAACTGACAGACTCGGCACCGTTTGCCATATCTGAGCGCCGTGAGCGTCAGTTGACAGAGGCGGCGGTCGACGAAGCGCGCTCAGACGACGACCCGGAAACTGCTGCTGACCGCGAACGCGTCTACCTTTACGTAGCCATTGCAGTTTTAGTTGTCGTGGCAGTGACGGTCTTGGTTTGGGCTGTACGCTCTAGCGGAACGCAAGTCGTGTCGAGCGCGCCGCCTGCGTTTGCCCAGCCGCAGCCGCAGAAGCAGCCGCAAGTCGGAAATGTGCAATTTCAACCGATTGTTCAGTAAATTCAATAGTTCACAACTTTATACTCAATCTTAGACGCGCGCGTCGTGCTATGCAGCGTTTGTGTATAAATACAGCGAAAATGCAATCACTTTTCGACCGCATAGTTCAATATGGTAGAATGCATCCACCCTTAAAATCAGCAGCGTCGTTTCGGCTGTGCAAACGGCCGAACTGCGGCATTTCAACGTGCCACAGCCTCTTTTCCTTGGGCATTTCCCCAACAATTTTGTGCCTGGTATCATTACTCTCTCCACCTTTGAAGTGAAACTCGGAAAATGACGCCAGCTTGCAGATCGAATGCGATGAGAGTTCAAATCTCTCTGTGGTCATCCAAATCATTTTTTTTTGCACGGCCGCGCACCAACATTCGTCGCACGCACGATTTCTCACGCACACTAGTTTGGCATACACACACGTGGCAAAGTAAGAAAAGTGTGTAAATCTAATCAATCCCAATGTTTAATTGCCTTCCCGATTTCCCACTGCGTATGAAATGAAGGCACAAACTCGTCCCAGAGGTTTGGGTTGCTTTGTGAAAATATTTCGGTCACGAGGAGAACCGGCAAGTCGAATTGCTCAAGACCCAATGCTATTTCGACAAGGAGCGCCCGCGATCTTTGTTCCAATTCTTTCTTCATCATGGGAAAAAGCCGTGTCCTATACTCATGATTCCGGCAATAGTCCAAATCATCTGAACAGATCTCGACATTGGCGGAAAATAGCAGACGTACAAAAGATTCTTCCCTGTGGCTGAGAGCCGTGCTGAGAAATGTCTGTTTTTTGCTATTTCTGGTGTTGATGTTGGCACCTTGATCCACAAAAAACGCAAGTAAATCTATTTTTGCGCCACAGTCGGCCAAGTAGTGAACAGGAGTGAAGCTTTGGACGTTGCGCTGGTCAATTTTGGCGCCCGCTTGAAGCAGCAAGTTTGCCATCTCTTTTGATTTCACCACGTGCAACACGGTATTGTGAGGGTACCTTTTGTGCGAATCGTTGATATTGGCATTGTTGACCAACATCATGTCGACTTTCGTTTGACTGTCGCATCGCACTGCTACATGCAGTGCCGCGTCGGTATTTGCGTGCGCATTTAGAAGCATTTGAATAATTTCGTCGTGACCGTTTGCGACCGCGATCGAAAGAGCCGTTTCTTGGCTCCAATTGAGCACATCGAGTGATGCACCTTTTGCAATGAGTAGTGCCACCATGGATTGATGGCCGATTTTCGCGGCCATCATTAACGCTGTTTCACGGCAGATAGTGGGATCAATACCAGCATTGTCATTAATATCAGCATTGGCATCAAGCAATGCAGCTGCGGCTTTGCAACAATTATTGCAAGCGGCAGCGTGCAAAGGGGACATGATCCACGCAGTTGTGCTGTTGACACTGGCTCCACCATCAACGAGTCGTTTAACCGCCTTGGCATTGTCATTGTACGCAGCCCAATGCAATGCCGTTTTGCGTTCGCTTTCAACTGCGTCGATAGCAGAGCCTGCGTTGAGCAACATCGAAATACAGCGCACCGATCCATCTCGGGCCGCAAAGTGGAGAGGAGTGCGATCATCTTGATCAGAAATGCAAACGTCTGCACGGAATTTCAGCAAGACGCGCATCACACGCAGTGAACGATGTGCGGCGGCAAATAAAGCCAATGTGCGTCCGTGATCATCGCTTGCGTTGACATCTGATCCATTTCTGAGTAGTCTTTCAACCTCTTTGGCGTCGTCATCGCACACCGATTCGAAAAGAGAATTGTTTGTAGATGTTTCAGGCAAACAGTCGCTCATTGTTGCGTCACCACTGATTTTGTCGCAAACCATGCGGCTTGCTTTCGCTCTGATGAGGGTTGGCAGTTTCGCTTCGATGGTCGTTTCGCCACGATGAAGTTTTGCGCTTTCGTCACGACAAAGTTTTCTGTTTCGTCACGATGATTCGCTCACTTTTTTTGACGTTTGAAATGTGGCTTGCTTTTTGGGACGACATTGAAACACTCGATATGGAGAATCGCAAAGACAACCAATTTGCACGATTTGAACGAAAGAAAGGCAATTGTGTTTCATTTTTCAAAACATCAGGCATCCTCGACCATACACGCCCACTGACTGTCGTTCCAGTGGTTGCGGCGCATGTTTTTCTTTGAATGCCACGCAAAAATGCGCTCGAGGCCGAGGTCAAAGCCCACCGTCGGTCGCCAACCGAGACCGCGAATCTTGCTCCAATCGAGACGGTAGCGCAGATCGTTGAAAGGCCGATCTGTGCCGCTAAACTCCCACGCCGAAGCAAACGATTTTCCGTGCAAACGCTTGGCAAAAGCGACGACCTTTTCCGCCAATTCACCAATGGTCAGCTTGGTGTTGCAGCCGATATTGTACGTCTCGCCAATCACGCCGTCTTTCAAAACAGTGCTGATAGCGCGCGCAACATCTGTTACGTACAAAAACGTTCGCTCTTGCTCGCCGGTTCCGTCAATCTGCGGCAGATTGCCGTGAAGGACGCGCTGCACAAAGCGCGGAATCACTTTTTCCGGGTGCTGACGTGGCCCAAAGATATTGTTAGATCGTGTGACGACAATGGGCATATTGTAAGATGTGAGGTAAGCACGGGCGTACATTTCAGCGGCAGCTTTGGACGCAGAGTAGGGGTTGGTCGGATTGAGAAGCGATCCCTCGTGATGCAAGTCGCCCTCGTCGGTCGTGCCGTACACTTCGTCGGTGCTGACGTGCAGAAAACGTTCCAATCGGCCCTGCATGTGCCACGTACGTGCGCACTCGAGGAGATTGTGTGTTCCGCGTACATTCACGTCGGTAAAGTGAAGCGAGTTGCCAAACGAGTTGTCGACATGCGATTCTGCGGCACAGTGTACAATCATACCGACGTCGTACGTTTCCAATGTGCGCTGTAGGCACGCGGCGTCGCAGATGTCGCCGCGCACAAACACGAAACGCTTGTTGTCCATTGCGTCGGCAAGGTTTTCCTTTGACGCACAGTAAGCCAGAACATCGTAGCCGATTACGCGTCGCTCTGGATAGGCTCGCAGAAACTCTTCGGCCAAATAAGAACCAATAAACCCGGCCGCGCCGGTCAGCAAGATTGCCTTGTTCTCTGTGCTGCCGCTCATGCTTGCGCACAAAATGTTTCGGTCGATTGCTTTTTTATGTTGAATGAATGACAAGTGCGCTGTACAAAATCAGCCCAAGTTATGTTTTTTGCGCATTATTCTGTGTGACGCGGTTTGCAAAAATAACAATGAGCGACTTTCTAAATGTTCCGCCAACAAAAAGTCAAGCGGTCGATGCAATTTGTGAGCGACATGCAGCGGCCACAGAAGCGGCCGACCGAATCTCTGCCCGCCACTTTATTGACGGCAACGCTGATGTTTCGATAGTCATCGAGTCGTACGATATTGCAAACAAGGAGCGTCCACACGGTCGCTCAACAATGCTGCTCTCCAAAGTTGTTCCGGTGAGGCACCTGCTCGGCTCTGAAGCACAGCGCAAGCTGGAATTCCTCGTGCCGCCCAACTTTCCCAATGCACACGAAGTGACGCGCTCCCGCTCCGTGACACTGTGGGGCATATTCAAGATACGCATGCCGCATGCGTCGGTTGAATCGTTGCGCATTCTGCCAAACGACACAGAGAACATCAAAGAGTCGTCGGCGCAGTACCACGTGTGGTTTGACAACGAAGGGCGATACGTGCCGATCGACGTTGAGTTTCGCAAGAACAACTCGATCAAGAAACTTACGATCGATCTGGACATGGAGCAGTTTCCACTCACGCTCGGCAGCATGCGACACGAGTCTCTAGATGCTGTTCGAAACTCGGCGTTTCTTCAGATGAAACGCTCGCGCACAATATTCTCTTACGACACATTTGCCGCAGAGCAGCCGCAAACAAAACACAAGCGCCAGCGTCGAGACTTTGAGTGGTGACGAGCGAAAATCTGCCAAAAGTTTTGATCTGTTGTGAAAGCTTTCATTAAACAAACAGATTGGGTTGTCAAAGTTTCCCACCACTGCAAACGGAAGAGAGTGCATCACATATGAACAAGGAGTTTGATTTGCAAAAATCACGGATTGAGGTGGTCACCGAGGTTGACGAGAACACACAGCGCCCTTTGCTGAGCAATGCCATCAGCACAGCTGACAATGAAGTGTTTTTGCGCAAAATTATCGCAGAGTTGAAACGTGCCGACAGCAAAGTGGACGCCAACAGCGGTGCACATGCGCGCCTCGCTTCACTTCAGGCGGCTGCCGAAGCACGTCTCGAAGATCTGGCGGCTGCACGGCGCGCACGTGTAGAAGAAAGAGTTGTTGTGCACGACGAAGCAGCATCGAACGATTTGAACACTCTAATCGAGTTTGTCGCCAAGACTGGTGACCAAGCAACGCTTGACGGCGTGCTCGACAGCGTTTCGAAAAGTGACGATCTGCAACTGTTGCAAAAAGCGCTGAAAAAACTCGTCCTCATCAGTGAAGACAAGCAACTGCAGCCGAGTGACCAGCTGTTTCACGCGCGCGGTCTGAGTCCCAGTGACATTGCCAACAAACTTTTGCAGATCAAGGTGGCACTTGACAAAAGAGTGATCGAACTGCGCAACAAACGTCTCGAAGATGCTGCAGAAGATCGCAAGGGTGGCGTTGACAGCGACGATGAAGAACTTTTTCTCGGCATGACAAAGCGAACTGCCAAAATCATCGCCATTGCACTGTTGGCCGTTGTGTTTTTGCTTGTCCTTGTTGCCGCAGTTAGAGCGGCAATGCAAAAGAAACAGTCATCGACTGGTGGTGGCGCCGACGGCATGATTCAGCAGCAGCAGCAGCAGCAGCAGCAGCAGCAACCAGTGCAACAGAAAACAAATTACATGCCAATGTGATTCAGCATCGCTGTTCAACCGTGCGCACATGACAGTAAAATCGCAATTTAACGTTCATTGATTGGGTTTGACGGACGGTCTGCGGACACGTCGACGAACGCGTTGCTTGCGCAATTCTGGATTCCATTGCCGCGCAAACTTTTCAGTGGTGTGATTGTACAGCGCAATGAGACTGTCCAGGGCGTGGAAATAGCGTACGCGACAAGCTGCATCGGTTTCTGAGAGAATTATGTTTGTGAAATAGTCCACGTCGGCATTGTGCATGACGTCGAGTTCCAGTGGATCAAATGGTGCGTCCGCGAGCGCATCTTTGAGACGATAGCGGTTGTTTTGCCGACGCAAGTGTCGCAAACGCCGTCTGTACGTTTTTTCGTTAATATCTTGACCATCCCATGTGCGCAGTGCGCGCTCGATTCGCGTTACGACATCCTTGCGAAACAAACGACGATCGGACGGGTCGATGTGCCGAACGAGTGACGTACGACGACCGATGCACGCTGCCTCTGCCAAGTCATCCCAAAGATGTGCATCGCGCCAACCAACCCGCCTGCGACCCGCTTCGCGACACAGCGCATAAAATGCCCATTGCTTCCACTGTACCACGTCGTGCACATGAATTCGTTGTGGAGGTTCGCTTTGCCTTGGCGGTATTGATAGCACCGTACCAACTGTCAAGTTGGCTTCCATTTCGGCGGTTTCAGCGCAACAAGACATAGTTTCCGCCAGAGTGAGAAAGTTATGTACGTTTATTTGCGTTGACATACGATTATTTCGTGATTGCATACAGAAGAATAAACAGACCGTCACTGGGACACACATCCACCCAGTAATACATGACGGCGCAACAAGTCGATTTCAGTTTGCTCGCCGATTTCGGTGGCACTATTCTCACAGATATTCTGCAGCAGGAGATATTGGACGATGTGCTGATAGACAGTGGCAAGTATGACAAAATCAACGTCAACGACGACGACGTGGAGATTCACTTTTCGCAGACACTGACGCCAGCAGAGTTGTCACAACTAACAACAGTTGTGGTACAGGCTCACAGCGGTGTGAGTAACAATCCCGATCAACTAATCGAAAACACAGACGTGTTTGTCAACGCTCAAATCGATGTTGCAAAACTGGCCGACGGAAGCGTATCAAACGCCGAGTTTGCCCACCTCGCCGGCGTCACATCGGCTCTTCAGACACAACTGGATGATAGGGCACTCGCTAGCCATACGCACACTGCTGCAGACATTGTCGGAGCGACAACGTTTGCCGACTCGCTCATTTCAGAGAGCAGCGTGGTGCAACACGAGGCGGCGTTGACGCATCAGAATCTCACTGGTGCCGGCAGCAATACTCATGCGCAACTCGATAGTCACGTGGCGTCCACAGCAAACCCCCACGCGGTCACCAAACAGCAAGTTGCACTCGGCAATGTTGAGAACCTCAAAGTCAATTTGACGGCAATCGTTGCGCCGGTGCCATCAGACGATTCGTCACAGGGTTATAGTCGCGGCTCGCGTTGGATTGATACGGTTGGAAATACAGAATATGTCTGTATCGACGCCGCTGTTGGCGCGGCAGTGTGGACCGAAACAACGGCTGAGCGCACTGCGCACTACTTTTGTGCAGCTGACACAACGGGCAATCAGAACATCAATGCCGGCTACACACCGATCGTGTGGGCAACGCAACTTCGTGCAGACGCGGTCTACAATCACATTCCCGGATCTTCGGAAATTGAATTTCTGTTTGCAGGCGATGTTTTAGTAATGGTCGACGTGACTGTCTATTCGACATCGAGCAACTCTCGCACAGAATCAACTGCACGGCTGGCACAAAACAGTGGGCTTGGTTTCTTCGCTCTACCCGAATCCAACTGCTACATGTACCATCGCAATTCGTCGCAAGGCAGAACGACTGGAAGCATCACAATGGTTATCAGTGTTTTGCCCGGGCATCGACTGCGGCTGGAAGCTGCACGCAGTAGTGGTAGTGCGACACTGCTGACCCTGGCAAATGGCACTCGAATAAACCTTTTGACTGTGTGAAAAACTTTCCGTCTGGTGTCTGTGTGTGGGTAAATAGCGCTCGTTTCGTAAACGAGTCTACACATTCACGACATGTCGACGCAACAACAGTATGACTATGTGCGTGCTACTTACTTTGCAAATCAAGAAGATTTTCGAAGCGGTGAATTCATGCAGCAGATTGAGGCATCGGGCGACATTGTAACGCAACTCGTCAACGTGTACGACTCGACAGTGTCTGGCAATATCGAAATTACATTTGCCGCGGCACTGCCGCCGGCAGAGAAGACCGCTCTCGATACGCTGGTGGCGACGTTTACGCTCGAAGAGAAAAACGAGTACTTTGACACGGTGGTCGATGCCAACGGTCTGGGGAATGTGCAAAGTGTCGCTGAGGCATTTGAACGCGGCGCAACGTCGGTATATGTGCGCGATGGTCTGTACATCGAGACGCGCAACATTGTGGTACCTGACGGCGGTCAGCTTGTCGGCGAATCGCAGAGCAACGTGAAAATCGTCTGCGTCGCCGGCAACAGCGTGGTTGTCGATGGATCGGGTGGTGTCAAAACAAGTGTCGGTACCATTTCCATCGGCAACATGTCGTCCACGGTCACCGGCGTCGGCACGCAGTTTACGGCTGCGGCCGTTGGTCAATTCATTTTGCTCGGAACCAACTTTCACGAAATCGCGACAATTGCGAGTGACACAAGTCTGACGATTCTCGAAGTGTACCAGGGAAAGAGCCTGTCTACAATGAAATACGTCGCGCAACCGATGATAACCGGAATCAAGGTAAGCAACATTGTCGTCGTCAATTCGGCGTCGACCGGCATCTTTTATCGTGCTGTGCGACATTCGTCGCTCGAAGGAGTTGCCATCTTGCACTGCACTCCCAACCTCATTCTCCAAGATTGTGGCGACATGTCAATGACCAAAGTCATTGGGTCGTCGTCGGTTGGCGTCGGCGTGACGCTCGACAATGCCGTGTCTGTGCTCGTCGATACGCTCGATGTGTACAATTCGTCATCGCACGGACTGGAACTCAAAAACTCGAGCAGTAGCAACGTCTTTGACGCGTGCTCGGCGAGCAACAATGGTGGCGACGGCATTATGATCGGCGACGGAACAGACGATCTTACCATCACGAGTTGCGTTGCAAAGCACAACAAGGGGCACGGGCTGCACATTTCCACTACGGGCTCGAATGTAGTTGCGACTGGCTGCACGGTCGTTGGAAATGGAGACGCTGGCGTATTGTTTGAGGGCATCAATGGTATTCTGTCAGACACCAACGTGCGTAACAATGAAGGCAATGGCATCGCATGCGGCGCAGGAACAGTGTTGTCTTCCAATCAGGTCAACGACAATGTCGGCGTCGGCGTGTTAATTCCAAACGGCAGCGATCGGTGCTCAGTGTCGAATTGTCGCGTGACTGGCAACACTGGTGACGGCATTCAAATTGACGCATCCAACTGCAGCGTGAGTGGATCGATCGTGTGCGTTAATGCACTGCACGGAATTGCACTGGAAACCAACGCACGCGATACTTTGGTGACTGGCAATCAGATTATCTCAAACACTTTGGGGACAGTCGATGTCAGTTTGGCGGCTGTTCTCAGCACAATTCAGGCCAACAATATCAAGCAGTAAGTAGGTGAAACGCTGTCTATTTGCAATTTGCATCGATCGCAGCACAACATAGACCAATCCCGCTTCACAAAGAATTGAAAAGTTACTTGGCGCGCTTCATTGCCGGCTCCTCGCTCCCTGCAGTGTGTAATAAAACACGTTGATTTTGAAACTTTAAAATATCTCTGTCAGTCAGCGATGTGCGCAATAACATCAACAATCAATGCAATTGTGTGATCAAATATGGGGCTGTTTGGGTGGTTGTTGTGGCAAGACTTTTGACTGCGCGCGGTGATCGGCAGCAAGAAAAATCACAGACGGACGGACAAAGCGTAGTTTGGGGACGGGCGTGGTTTTTCAACACGCCAAAAAACGATCGGAACGAATGGAGGTCGAGCAAGAAGATTTTTCGCTCAGATGCGCGAGACGCCCAAATTTTCGTTGCGAAAAGCAAACCCATCAGGAAGCAATTGCCCAATTAATTAGCCAACAATGATTGCTGCCGTGTCCAAATCAACCGAAAACGTCGAGTCCTTATCGATTACTCGACGAAAACGCTCGCTGTCTCCTCCAGATGACGCGCCAAAAGCAAAAACGAGTCGACTTGCAGAAATGTATCGCATCGATGAAAGCACCTTGGTTTTTGCCCCCGAAGAGCAACCTGTGTGCGCAAACTGCGCAAATCGATCGACAAAGCTGGAAAACACTGTGACGCACAAACAGCTGCATGCGCTGGTCAACGACATTGCCAGACGATTTACATTCAAGAATGTTCATCAGCGCAGAACCAAAAAACGGTCCGATATCGAAGCAATTGCCGCAATGACCGACTATGTGATTCCGCTCATCGCCGATGCTGCGCAAAACGACAATGCGACTGGGTATTCAAAGCCTTTGCATTTTCGGGGGATGTGGCACATTGATCGACAAACTGGCGATGCGTCGATGGCGTTGTTTTTCAAGGAACAAGACTGTGACGGCGGACACGAATTGGTGTGGCGCATTTTGCTCAACCCAAAGCACAATGATGTGGAATTGACAGACAAAAAAAGCTGTGACGCTTTCTTTGCCAACAAACTTGGACTCGATACATACCTGCCAACAAACGGCGTGTCGACAACCGATGATTTTGCGACTCTTCTCGCAAAAAAGCTGACAGAAAACTTGCAAAGATATGTGTCGCGGTCTGCACCGAGTGATGCAAAGAAAGAGAGTGTCGATTGGCTTGGCTCACTCACAAAGAGATCAGAGTGCGTGCAATGAAAAACAACAGGATGAATGAATGAACGGTTTTTGAATTTTGATTTAATCACGCCGCTGGTGCGTTTCCGGCCATCGGGCATGTTTTGCGTTGCAACTCTTGCAGCGCTGCGTCACGCTCTTTACCCGGCGGCATGTTGCGCACGTGGAACACGTTCATCATTGCAGTTTGAGCCTCTAGCTGAATTTGCGACATTACATTGTTCATCATGGCAATCATGTACTGCAGTTGTAAACGATACCATCCCGGGCTGCTGAGCGTAGAGAGTTTGGTCTGCAAGTCGTCGACATCGTACCATTTTAAGAGCGTTTCAAACTCTATAATTGTTTCTTTCCCCAGCTTTAGCGAGCAGATGCTCACATTGGTGTGCGTTTGCATTTTCTCAATATCTTGAATCGTCATCTTGAACTGATCAAGCGAATGATGCACCATCGAGAGTTCACGCAACAACATAGGCCGCTCATAAAATGCCCCACTGGCTTTCTCCAAGAAGAAGGGGACGTATCCAGCGGCACCTTTGACAAATGGCGCAGTAGTATTTGCCAAATTGTAGCAATACTCGGCACTTGTGCAGAGTTTGTCGAAATACGAAGACATGTTGAAAGTGGCCCTCTTTTACAGGTCGAGTGCTTTAACAACATAGCGCATTGATAAAAATATTGACTCACCTCTCGTTTGCAATCCACGCGATCGGGCAAAATTAATTCATTCAACTAATTGTCGCGTGCGCCCCAATCCACGATCCGTCCATACACTCGTTTGCTTGGTCGGCCCGAAATGGTGCCACAGTCGTTTAATTGTTTTCCAAACGGTTCCATAAACCAAAAAACGAAATAATATGCGTGTGGCCTTTTGCAAACATGTGGCAGTAGATCTCATACATGACCAAGGTCGGTAAATTGAGTGGCCTCAGGAGACTGCTCAGTGAAAGACATAGATTATGCTCGCATGTCGCCTCGTGCAAAATAGTGCCCAAGGCCCTGTGGCCGCGCTGTGCAGCGCTCTCATTTGGCGTGCGACCGTGTGCATCAACGCAATCGGGTTTCACACCGTTGTTGAGAAGCAATCTCACAATCGCTTCATTTTCACGAATAGCAGCATCATGCAAAGGCGTTCTCTGTTGATTATCAGAAGAGTTGACATCAACGTCCAACTGCACCAGAACTTTGGCTGTTTCCAGGCGGTTGCGCAACACTGCAGTGTGAAGTGGTGTGCGACCGAGCATATTGACGCAGTTGGGTTGGGCACCGTGCTCAATGAGAGATTTCACCGCGTCTTGGTTTCCTTGCCCCGCGACACGATGAAGCAGTGCGCTTCCCCGCTTATCTGTGCTGTTGATGTCTGCCCCATTTCGAATCAGACATTCTGCGGCGTTGGCATTGCAGTGTTGAAAAGCAATTTGCAGTGGCGGTCTTCCTTGAGAGTCTTTAAGGTCGACAGCAACACCGTGTTCAAGGAAAAACTCTATCATAGTTGCATCTGCACGCTCGGCAGCATAGTGAAACGGTGTCATTCCACAAAGATCAACCGCGTGAATGTCAGCACCGTGCCGCACAAGCAAATGGACCATGCTGAAATCACGGCGGTACACAGCTGCGTGCAGCGGAGTCTGTCCGCAGTGGTCCACACAGCTGACATCTGCACCACCATCAAGCAGAATCGGAATGACGCTTTCGTGGCCGCCAAACTCTGCAGCAGCGAGCGGCGCTTTGCCTGAGAAATCGACAGAATGGACGTTGGCGTTGTGGGCGATTAACAGTTTCATCACATCTCCACGTCCACATAGAGCAGCCAGATGCAATGGTGTGCGCTTCAAGTAATCAAGTTGGTCGATTTCAGCGCCTTGGTCAATCAGCACTTGTGCGCCAGGCAAATTTCCGCGTTCAGCAGCCTGATGAAGTGCCGTTTTTCCATACACAGCGCGAAAAGTCATGTTTTGTTTGTTGGCTTTTTTTCAGTGGAGCAAGAACAGCGTGTCGCCGGTCGCAAAAAATATTCACTGCGCATGTTTAATGGCTGAAAGAATTTGCCAAGCTTTGTGCCTCGAGACTAAAGTACCAAAATGCCGATTTTCGGCGCAACAGATTTCATAAACAGTCAACACGGGCAGGTTGAGTGGGCGGAGAAGTATTGCAGTTGCCAAAAAACGGTTTTGCGTTGCCTGATTTCGAAAAGTACGCGTGATAAGTTCTAGTATTCTTTGATCGCCACACCGAGCGGCCAAAGAGAGCAAGCTGTCTCCGCTTGCAAGTATGTCTGCGCCGTATTCTACCAACACCTCGACCAGGCAATGTTGGGCGTCCGTCAATGCCAAAGAAAGAGCAGATCTCCCCAAAGAATCGATTGCGTCAATGCCGGCCTTGCCACTTGTGAGCAGTTTTATGACAATATCTTTGTCTCTAACCTGTGTGGCGATAATCAAAGGAGTTCGGCCGCTATTGTCTTTCTGATCGACGTTGGTAGAGGCATTCTCAAGAAAACTCGAGACGATTTGCACGTGGCCGTGCCGCGCGGCAAAATGCAGCGGTGCCCAACCACTTTGACTTGCTTTGTTGATGTCTGCCCCAAACCTGATTAGATATGCAATAATAATTCCATTGCCTGTCCACGCTGCGCAACAAAGCGGCGTCCAACCATCTTCAGAAAGTGCATTTACATCACACCCACGTTTCACCATTTTTACGGTTTCCATCACATCTCCGCACATTATGGCATTGTGCAACCGAACATCGCTCATTGTTAAGCAAACAATAAGTGGGGTCATTTTATTCGTCACGATTGATGTCGATTGACCAAACGTGCGTGCGCATCGGCCGTTTGAACGAATGAGTGACAATGGGAAAAAGTCGAGAGATAATTTGTGCAATTCTTCACGCCAAGTTTGCGAATCAAGTGAAAGAAAGAAATGAACCGTTCAACACTGCTGTCTTCCGAAAACGAAAGCAAAGAAGCACGCCGATCTGCATTGCCAGCTGACGCTTACCTCGACTTTATCCCGCTGCGATCTGAATCGTCGACGAACCATGTCGGCGGCAACGCGAAAAAACCGTCCAAGTATACAAAACGACATCGTGTTGAGCAAAAAAGACAAAAGAACGATGTCAAGAAATCGAAATCAATGGTGCATTTTTTAGACACGTGGGATCCATGCATGCAAGACTTGGAAAACGCAATTGTTCTTGTGATCGGCACGGCAAAAACGGGAAAGAAAACAATCGTCGCACAACTCGCCACGCAGCTGGGCATCACCGAAATCAACAGCATCGACCTGAGAGATTGCAATAATGCAAAAGATCAGATTTCATCGCTTGCTGAAGCAGCGAGCAGCAACGGTGGCGTGGAACCGGGCATCGCAAGTACAAAGAGCCGACAACTGGCCGAAGAAATCAGTCGCATGGTCGGAAGAAGGCACGACGACACGCAGGTTTCACAAGATCGACTCACATTTGGCGTCGTTGCAAGTGTCGCAGACGTCAAAGTGCGACCGCAAACACACGAGATGACCGCAAATGCTGCGCATTTCTACATTGCCGACAGCTGGGGCAATGTGCCACGACTTGTGCGAGAAAAAGCCGACTTTATGATTCTGTGTGGTCTCCAGTCCCCCAAATGCTTGCGGGCGATTTGGAAACAACACCAACGTGCATTTGCGACATCGGCGTGTCTCTTTAGAAACGATGTCGATGAGGCGACGCAGAATTGGCAAAGGGCGGTGATTGACGTGTCGGTGCCAGTTCGACAGCGCACCCGGCCTGCAACAGTGATGAAATTGCCTGGCAGTGGCGAATTGTGATTGAAACAAATCGGCTCTAACTATTTCTGTTGATCAAGCAATTTATCTGCAGAGTTTAATCAATGCGCACGCTTTTCTGTGAGCCGATCTGCATTCTCAATCATTGCGCTGAGAAAATCGTCGGCAATCGAATGTGCGATAAACACCGGGGCGCAAATGCCACTCATTGCGCCGATAATGCCATAAACAACGGCAGCACGAGTTCCGAATACGGCAGATTCAACAATACCATCTCGACCGTTTGCGCCAACAACCGCCCCACAACAAAATCCAATGCTGGCGTACATCGCAACAAAGTAGGCATAGCAGTCCTTATAAAAACCACTTGCGTTTTGGGTTTGGGCATCGTCCTTTGTGTCATCGCGCCTATTAGAGTTTGTCGAGTGCGCGCGAGCGACTGGCGCGCCACACATGTGCGGTGTTTTGTTCAAACAAAGAGTGTTGTTATTTTGCGTGGTCTGCAAAGCAAAGCGTCGGTTGGTTTGCGCTGCGAGCAAACGAAACATTGTTAGCGGTTTCAGACAAGCGTGTTTCAAAGATTTTTTCGAGCGTCTTTCCCTCATCAAATGTGGCAGGCAGACCGCAAAAATTGTCGCGCGCAATCTGGCAACCCGAATTGATTTGTTTTTTTTTTGGAAACGCCGAAATGTTTTACTGCTGCGACTGTCTGTCTCAACATAATCAACATATCCATACGCGCGTGATAGGTTCTGAGCGATCATTCTTCATTTTTTTCGACAACACGATATGCTGACATAGCAGTCGGCAACGTCCTTTGCGATGACGAGAAACGCCGTTGAGAGCCCACTGGCGATTCCGATAGGGAAGCACGCGCCGTGAATGGCACCAGCAATCGCGCAGCACAATGCGCCGCGCATACCACGCTCAACAGATTCCAACACACTGCCGCGATCTTTTGAACCGGCAACTGCGCCACCGACAAAGCCAACGCTTCCGCCTGCCGCAACACAAGCTTTCCAGAAAGTGAAAAAGAGTCGGCGTTGACGTTGCTTTCCGTCCTCTTCTTCTTTTTGTTGAGCCTCTGCTTCAAGTTTATCGACGTCGGTAGAGTACGGGCGGCCGACATGCGCAAGTGCACTGTTGCCGCCAAATCGAAACCTGTTGCCGGCGTTGTTTGTCATTGGGGCGGCGGAGAAGCGGGCAAATTGTTTAGGCGCTGTTTGTCTCAACAAAGATCGCATCATCGTTGCGAAAAAAGCGTGTGTGTGCGTTTCAACATTTTTTTGCTCTTTAATATTTTTGACCGCATCTGCGCAAGTGCGCTGTCACTGTTTTTTTGCTCAAGGGTCGTTCAGTTGAAGCATCAAGTCGGTCCAGAGTCCATCCGTGTGGTGCAGCTTTACTTGGTGAGCGGCGAGCGACCATAGGTCTGAAGAAAGCGCAGCGCCGCTTTCTGTTCGCACTGCTCGCGCGTCTCTCCCGGCTCTGCGTTGCACTGAATGCACAGATTCACTGCAGAACACTTGATGCACGTGATGCGTCGCGGGTGTTCCGGGTCAACCGGAGGGAACGTGTCGGTGTGTGTCTTGATGGAGACGCTGTGCTTGTTGCGTGCGGCCCATTCCAAAAGGCGCTTTTTGTAGTCTACTGTCGACATGTTTTTCTCGGCTGGCAGCTACTCTAGTCGGTTTGAATGCATCAAGACTTGACACGTTAAAAAAGCGCAGCCAAGTGATCGATGCTTTGGAAAAAACCGACAAAGGGGTCTGCAATTTTAGTGGAGCATGTAATCTTGGTTTAATTACACAATTGCGCACAGTTCCACGAGTTGCGAGCGGTAGTAGAAGGGGTACGATTCGCGATTGCAGCGGCAGTCTTTGCCGGGGCACACAATGTCAAAGCAAATCGATGAGAGTGTGATGTAGGCAGGCGCCGATGAGCGACTGATGATCCAGTTGGGGTCACTGTTGGGGTTGGGCTCTGGCTCGGTGCTGCTCGCGTCAAACATGTAGTGGCGCGGCGTGAGCACAAATTCCGCGACGGTGTTGCAGCCGAGACGCAGGAAGGGATCGACTTCCGAAAGCGGAAAGTAGCCCGTGCGACACACCGGAAAGCCCGGCTGATCAACCGGCCAGCGCTGCCACACGCGAAAGAGCAGCGGGAACGGCATGGGACTGGGGATCGCCGGCGAGCCAGGCAACTCGGAGACAACGCCAGAGCGCGTGAATTCCGCGGCCGGGTCGGCCTCTGTCGGCGGTGTGGAGCGTGGGAATGCCGCGAGGAACGGTCGATCCACTACGCCGACCTGCGCCGCAATAAAATGCTCTCCGGGAAGCACATAGCTGCTGCCATTGACGTTGTTCAAATCAATGAAGGCATTATCCGAACCATTAAAGTACCCGGGTGGTCCCGAAACGGCACCTGTTGTGCTGATTGTGCGAAACACAAAGCGTCCGGAAAAGCGCTGCACCACCGGAAAACAGATGTTGGTGCGAGTGCTGCACGTTTCATCCTGCGTGAAAGCCATGTAGCCGCGGTACGACATCGATTCGTTCGCCGCTGTCGTGGCAAGCCAATCATACGAGTGCTTGGAAGCCGGCACTCTGATCCACTCGTTGTCCACTTCCGACTCGCAGTAGACGCTAATGTCCTTGAAGAAGGAACACCAGGTCGCAAAGATGTGTTTGTTGGTGCGGTGCGTGTACAGCATGTTGTGCGGCTCAGCAAACGCAATGCAGCCGGACAACTCGACGCTCGGTTGCGCCACAAACTCTGCAAAGTCACCGCGTCGCAGTGTCGTCGACCAAGCGTCGATAATGCCGTCACGGCAACTCTCGACCTCCTTGCCACAAATGTCTGTCAGCAACGGCTCGCGGTCAAAGACCTGCAGCACTGCAGACTCGGCAGTGTAGAGTTTCCACGGAGTGTCGCGCGGGTCGAGGATCTCTTTGCTGACCTCGTTGTGCGACGCACGATCGACGAGGCGCATGATGCGGTTGTCGTCTTGTCCCGCAAAAAAGATGCGCGCCGTTCGTCCCTTGGTGCAGTCAGAGTAGGCCTGGCCAACAACCTCAAAACTCGCAAAGTGACCGTCCTCTGCCGGATTGCATTCTTCGACAATTGAACTGGGAATAGAATCACCGTTCGCTGCAACGATGCACAGTTGGCCATTGTAGACCTCTGTGAGACCGGCCGACACTGCGTTGATCGCATTGGAGATGTCCTGCACTGTGAAACCGGTAGTGTCGACGCCGGTGACGACATTCAGCGGGCCAGCATTCAGAAACAAGATTGTGTACTGCACCGAGGCAGCGCAACCAAAGGCGCTGAGATCTTCGACGCAATAGCGATTGCCGCGGTAGCCAGTCGGCAGGTCGACGTAGGGAATGTCCTGGCGCAACACATACTGGCAACTGCAGTCTTCTTCGCTGACCGATTGCCAGTGGTAGACGCGCAGGCCCTCAAAGCCATCCTCAATGTTGGAGCCGGCCGGCTCACCTGCGATGACGGGTTCGCCGGTGCCATACTCTACGAGCAGCGTTTGACCGTCGCGCGACACGGTCACCTCTTTGTAGTAGAACTGCTGGTCGCTCACAATAGTTTGCACAAGCTTGTGCGGGGCACTGTCAATGCTCGGGCTGAGAATGCCGTTGCCGGAAACGCACGAAAAGTCGTTGGTGAGCACGTAGATCTTGCGCTCATCTGTCGTCAGATTTTTGTTGGCAACAACAATGCGGCTTTGGTTGGCGCTGGCGTGCATTGCGCCACACACAGCGTACGTCGTGTCGAGGTTTGACTCTTCGAGTTGCACGGTTTGCGTGAGCAACCAGTCACCCGACGCGCAACCATAGTTGCGCAGAATGTAGATCGTGTTGGCCGACACATTGTAGGCAATAATTCCCGAGCCGTCAATGGTGACGTGCAGCTTGTTGATGGTGACGTTTGTCAACATCGATTGGCGCAAAAACCACTCGGGTGACTCATCGCTCTGCGTGCATGTGCCACGCTTGGGTTTGCAGCGCGAGTAGATCTGAATGCCCAAGAGAGTTTCCTCGCGCGCGTCGGTCAGTCGCGACGACGACTCGGAACACTCGCGATACTGATCGGTCTCGCCATCTGGCTGATAGCGGCGCTTGACACCCGAGCCAGCGGCGACCATTGTGTTTGCGTCGCCAGAGATCTGCACATCATTGTAGTCGGCCAAAAAGTCGGCGTTGAGCGCAACCGGCTGCTCGACGCCGTCAATGCAGCGCAGCGCGCGACCCTGATAGTCTGAGCGCAGCGGGTTTTGGAGAACTTGCGGTCCGCCGAGTTGCGTTGTGGCAGCGTTCAAAGCTTTCTGAATGATGATCAGCTGCTCAAACTGCGGCTTGCGAAAGCTGTTGTTGGCAAGCGAGCCGTGCAGCGGGTCGAGCAGTGCGAGGTACTCTTGCAACAGAAAGGGATCGGTGGCATCGGCGACGTCTTGGAGGATGTCTGCGAGCAACTCTTGCGCGCCCGCTGAATCGGGGTCGGTGATCGGGGGAACTTCATCTTGTGGAAAGATAACGAGCGTGCGTACTTTGTCGCGCCACTCTAGGCCGGCAGCTGTCGGGTCGTTGCAGTTGGACATTTTTTGTTCTTTGTTTTGCAGGTGTTTATGTCGTCACTTGGCGCTGCTCTGTTTTACATTGCATTTGTGGTCGCAGCAAAAAAACTCTTTGTCGTTTTTTTGTCAACCAACCAAAGCTTTTTGCAAACCAACTTTTGTTGCGAGCCACCAACCATATATATATATATATTTGGAAAACGGCGCGCACAACACACATCGTCGGCGATGAGTGTCGTAATAGTCTATACATCTGCGGCATTTGGTGCTTTTTGTGCCGCAGCGATGGGGATATATCCGGTCGTTTATGCCAGTGCAATGGTGATGACGGCAGAAACGCCAGTCAAGGATGAAAAATCATGGAAATTCGCGTGTCTTGTTGCGGCCGGCATTGTCGGATGTATTTGCGCCGGTGTATTGTGCGGTACTCTCGGTGGACTGCTCGTCAGAGGAACAGTGCTGTTGGCGGATAGTAATAGTAATTAAACGCTCAAACATCTGCCACAAAAAATGAGCGCGCCAGAGACTGTCAGCTGTTTTCTCTCTGAATTGGAAGCGCTTTCTACTTTCCAAAGAACAAACAGACCACTGGCCGGACGAATTGCAACGGATGTGCAAGACGATATTGTGCGTGGAACTTGCTCACGAAAATTAAAAAAACCAACGAGACGATCGACGGTTGAAAAAATTAAATAAATTGTTTGTGTTCTCACAACAGATCCGTACTGCAACAACATTGATTGTCTCCAAGTGAACAATCGATTTTTCATACGATCATCAAAACAAAAACTCTTTCAGCAACCAACCAATCAACATGAGCAGCAACCAAGCAGAGAAAGTCTATGTGCACGAGTGGTGTCCGACACTGGAGCAGCTGCGCGGAACCGACATGCTGGTTATCGGCTCAAAAGACACTGGAAAGACAACTTTTGTTGTCGACTTGGTTGCCAAGTTTTCAGCGTCGACAGAGACAATTCTGATTCCGACCGGTGAAGCGCCGCGTCCGGACCGAGAAGCTGAGACTGTCGCGTTTGCTGTTGAAAATGCAGTCAAAACCAATCCTGTTGTTTGCGAAAGTTTGCCCGCACCGGCCGTCTTTCTTCCAGCCAACAATACTGCTGACGAAGCTTCCCAGACGACCAAAACCGCAGCCGCGCTTTGCCGCTTTGGTATCACCGATATCTATGCGACAGATCGCAATTGTTTTCAGCCGTGGGAGCGCAATCTGACGAGAATCTTTGTTGCAGACTGGTGGCTCAACGTCGAGCCAGCGATTCGTCGCACCGCAGACTACATTGTGCTTGTTGGTCGCCAAGACGATCGCACAATTCAAAACATCTGGCAGAAAGTCGGTTCTTCATTTGACCAGACATTGACGCGTGAGCAGTTTGCCAATGCGATCAAAGAGGGAACAACAAACTGGCGTCACATTGTGATTGACATCTCTGCCAAGGTGCGTCAGCACTTGTCTCCGGCCAAACTCTATTGGTCGACATGCACTGCAATTGAGCACCCTATTAAATACTGCTTTTAGTTGGTGAATTGATTGTTCCATTCTCTCGAATGACTTGTTGCATACACAGACACGCTTGCGCAGTTGCGCACCAAAAAAAGGTTTAGGAAAAAGCAAGCAATCGGTCAGCGAAAGACAGACGATGACCACGTGGAACGAAAGATGGAGACCAGATGTCGCTATAATCGATGATATCAACAAGGCCGACTGCTATGGAAAAACAATTCTGCACTATGCATCAGGAAACTACGTCGACTTTGTGGTTCAAGAGTTGCTAGATTCCGGAGCAAATTCCAATGCACGAGATTTCAGCGGGAATGTACCGTTGCATTATGCTATAAAACGAGACAGCACAGACGTTGTTGCACTGTTACTGCAAAATGGTGCCGACCCGAGTGCCGCAAATGTGCACGGTGTCACACCGCTTCACGAAGCGGCTATGCGAGAGCACGAGCCAATTGGTCGTCTTTTGCTCGATGCTGGAGCAGATATCGATGCACGCGATAAAAGTGGAGCATCGCCAATCTTTTATGCCACAAAGGCTCGTTGCAGCAATTTAACAAAACTGTTGGTGAGCAGAGGGTGCGAAATCGATCTCGAGGCCACGGTTGGTCGCGGAGAGAACATTTTGTGCAACACGTATCTATTTTGCACCGAGGGCGCGCTTGTTCGTCGCATCGCGGTGCAGCAGCGACAACACCGCAGACTTGTCAACTTGGCACTGCTTCTCAAGCCATTGAACTTGCCGACGCTCGCAGTGTACACAATATACTGCAGTGAAGCTGGCAACACGTCTGAAGAGATGATGTTGACACAACATGCGGCGTGGCGAGTTGTGACCCCAATAAAACATCACAATTGATCGATTTTCAACGACGCCAATGTTTAATTGCTGCGACAACCTGCCACTCTGTGTGACGAGAGACAGCGGGGCAGGACCTTTCATAGAAAGAACGCGCGCGATAAATTTCGGAAACGACCAAAACCGGCAGACCGAGTGCCTTGAATATAATTGCCGTCTCAACCAGACGCTCGTGCTCTTGCTTTTGCCACCAGTTGCGTACGAGTATTCCCAAGTCGGTGCCGGCCACCATCGCGAGCCGACACAGATCGACTTTGATCGGATTGGCGCCACGTTCCAACAGTTTCGCAACAGCATTCCTCTGTTGACCGAAAAATGCATACCACAGGGGTGTACGATCGCAACAATCTAGCGTATCAACATCGGCTCCGTGATCAACAAGAATATCTATAATATCAATGCGTGCCCAGCTGCTGGCACTGTGTATTGGTGCCCGTTTGCCATTTCCCAATGTTGCATCGGCGCCTGCCTCGAGCAGCTGCAAGACGACGCGGGTTTTGCCCCACTGCGCGGCACTGTGTAGCGCAGACCACCTTCCGTTGGATAGGCGATCTATTTCGACGCCTTTTTGTTCCAATATCAATGCGACCGTTGATCGATGACCGGCCAATGGTCGATGCCTACTCAGCGCCGTGAGCAAATAAATCGCGCAATACATTTGTGTGACCTCGTCTTGCAGAGCGTAATGCCAGATCAATGGTTTCAACATTGCTCATCACTGGTTCAAGATCACGGGTGAATTTTTTTTTCATTGAGCCGTTTGATGTCGGCGAGAATCGGCCACGCTGTGCCCAGTGATGCGCGGCGTGCTTGGCGATACTGTGCCGCGCAATAGATTTTGTAGATTGCCAGGACAGGTAGACCGATCGGATTCAGCAGCAATGCGAGTGATAGTAACCGAGCGTGCTCTTGCTGTGCCATCAAGCGCGTCAACAACAAGACAATGTCTTTGTGCTCTTTCTGTGTTGCGAGTTCGAGTGCGGTGAATCCACAGTTTGTTTGCATGTCAATCTCGGCTCCATACAAAATCAACGTGGTGACCAAGTCGGCTTTTCCCGTCCAAGCGGCACGATGAAGCGGCGTCCAACCGCCGTGAGTTTGTTGATTAATGTCGGCGCCGCAGTTGAGCAAAAGTGCAACCATCGATTGGCCTTTGTTGTAAATCGCACAGAACAGTGAACTCCAACCCTGACCGTCAACAGCATTGATATCGGCGCCACCGACGCTGACCAAGAGTGCGACTGCAGCGAATTGTCGATTGAGGACGGCACAATGCAGTGCCGTGGCATTTCTGTAATTTTTTTCCTCAACCCGATGTACAGCGCTCTGCAAAAGTCTTTCAAGAGTTTCAGTGTCACCGAGAGACGCTGCTGTGTGCAGAGGAAACTTGTCAAGACTCATGGTTTGTGCAGCAAAATTGTGACCATTTTGCAAGTGGCTGTTTGCGATCGCCCAAAAATTTGGTCAACCAACCCCAATGACAACTCTGATGAGTGATGCGCAGCTGCTTTGTCTGGCCAAGCAGATGGATGCCGAAAAAGAGTTTCAAAACTACGTCGACCAAAAAACGTTCACTCCCGCACATGCTCTGTTGCGCACAGCAATAAACAAATCGCGATGTGATATTGCGCAGTTGGCAATCGATGCGGGAGCACATGTTGACTCTTTTTCCAACGGGTTCATATTTGTCCCCCTGCATCATGCGGTTCGCACAAAAAGTGTGAGCATGTGCGAGTGTCTCATCGCTGCCGGCGCCGACACAGAGGCGTTTGATTTCAACGGTCATACGCCACTCTTGGTCGCTGCTGCATCATTTAATTACGACATGGTGGCGGGTCTTCTTGCGGCCAGAGCCAACATTCACTGCGAGTCGCAACGACACTGGAACGTGCTGTCGCTTTTTCTTCACCACAGAAAGCCGCGACAAGATACGAAACTGGACAGAGAGAACGCGAAAAAGATCTTTGCATTGCTGCTGAGCGCCGGCGCCAATGTGCATCATGTCGAACAAAACTGTCGACAAACGCCGCTGCACATTGCCATCAGCACAGAGTGCGCCATGGAGGCCCAAATGCTTATCGATGCGGGTGCCGATATTACCGCTCGAAGCAAGTATGGGTCAACGCCGATATCACTTGCACGAAGAAGTTCTACGCAAGTTGCATTGGTGGTGCACAATGCGCAGAAACAACTTGCGATGCGAAATTTGGTTGACCTGGCCATTCTCCTCAGGCCTTTGGATCTGCCTGTTCTTGTCGTTTGCGAGATAAACGCACGACTACTGCAGCGGCGGAAGCAAGACGATAGATATTTTGAATTGACACCGATACCAGACGCTGTGATGTGGTCGGTGCTCGCAAAAATCAAGCACGTAAAAAAAGTGTTTCAATAATTTTCTGCAAGAAAACAATGACAAGCGGCTGCATCGTGTGGCACAGCGCAGAAGCAGAAAAGCGCTCAATGATAAGACCTTGGTGCGCTGCAGCAGCAAACGGCGACATTTTAACAATGAAGCGTTTGTGGGATGCAAACGATCGTGCCGGCGTTCATGTGTGTTCGGTGGGGGCGCTTGCCAGACCGCCGCTTGTTTGGGCCGTGCATTTTGGGCGCATCGATGCTGTAAGATTGCTGCTAGATTATGGCGCCGATATTGATTATTCGGGTGAACCTTTTGAGGAGGAAACCGCACTGCATATGGCGGTTGGAATGCGCAGCGTGCAAATAGTCACGCTCCTTGTCAACCGCGGGGCCGATGTGAACAAGTCTATAAATATGGGGCTCTCCCCGCTACATTACGCTGTGGCAACAGCCAATTATGCGGTTATAAAGCTGCTCCTCGATCGAGGAGCCAATCCACGTTGCAAAAAGATGAACCACCAAACGCCGTTGCACGCTGCAGCACAAAAGAAGCAGATCGACATCATAAAACTGCTGCTTGCGCACGGAGCAGCGGAAACAATATTCTGGACCGATGTGTTGGGCAGAAAGCCAATCGATATGATCGCCAACGATGGGCCAGCGTACAAGAACATCGGCAGTCTGTTGAAAACAGCGGGGCGCAATCATATCGAACAATGTCGTCTCCTGGCAACGTCGCTGCTTTTGGTTGGTCTCGATTTGCCTGTGCTCGTTGTCTACACAATATACAAAGCGCTTCCGACGCATCGCAACAATGCAGTGCCCCTGCACAGAGCGTGGACTGTGCTCAAAAAAATTAAAGAGCAGCCGTGAACATACAGCAATCAATCGAAAAAAAATATCATCAACAATGCACATTCAGGTTTTAGAGCGCGCGTGCAAAGACAAAAACTATCGCGCAATTGCGAGGTTTCTCAACAGAATCGTCAACATGGCAAACAACAACGTCATCAGCCGTCCAAACGGGGACGGTGCACCGTGTCAGTGCTGCGGCCTCTGCCAAAAATACAGCGCCGGCCGCAGTGCCGACAGTTGGCACGAGAATCCAGAGAATTTCATATCACAGCAACACTATCGCGCAGCCGTGCTCAAGCAATTTCGCCGGGCGATGCAAGAAAATGATCGTGTGATGCTGAAGATGTTTCTGGACAGCGGCTATGTGGTCTTGCGTGACATTTCCCTACGCAATGCTGCGAAATACCGGTGCGACTACCTTGTCGCAAAGCTTATCGATGCCAGAGTAGATGTCAACGAGCAATATCGCGACCTTTTATATAAAACAGCATTGCATGCCGCAGTGAGGTCTGGGAGTCTCAGTGTCACAACGCAGCTGCTTGACGCCGGAGCGACTGTCGATGTTGTCGACTCGGACGGCTTTACGGAACTCTCGCGGGCAATCAAAACCAACAGGGGAAGAAAACAAAACGGCGACAAAATTGCAATCAAGCTGCTTTTGGCTGGAGCAGACCCCAACGTGCCCGATCGCTATGGTGACACACCGTTTTTTCTCGCTGCTCATTTATGCAGAAGCAAGGTTATTGCTCAGTGCATTCGCATGAAACTTGTAGACGTATGTCAACAAAGCGAAAAAGCCGCGTGGGCACCTCTCGACTGTTGTACGGCCGACCCGCACGAAGAAATGCTTGCGACTGCGACATTTTTACTCGATGCCGGCGCCAATGTTAATCACTGCGACACAAATGGATACACAGCGCTCATGCGACACGTCTCGACTTGCGATGATGCGACCGACGTTGTGCGATTGTTTCTTCGGCATGGTGCCAATGTCAATGCGCGCAGCAACCCCGGCACACAGCCCACTTTTACGGTCAGGTTTGGAACACAAATCTGTCCGTATACAAGCTATCAACTGAGAAACGACATTGGAAGCGATCAAGATAATGGCCATACAGCGCTCGAACAAGCCGCGTGCTGTGACAGTGTCCAAATCGCCAAACTGTTGATCGAGCAAAATGCTGATGTCGAGCCGATTTGGAGATGGACGTTTCCTGAATCGAATCATGCAAATGGGCGACCGGTGCTCTCTAAAAGAATGCGGCATGTGTTGTCTGTTGGCAAGAGTCGGCAAGAATGGCGACGCCTTGTTGATCTGGCACTCTCGTTGCAGCCACTCGCTTTGCCCGTCTTGGTGGTCTATGAAATCTATCTGATGCTGCCCGTGCACGTTGGCCATGTGGCCTCGCGATTCGAAGCATGGAAGACGCTTGTCACGCTCAAAAACCACCGATAGTTGGAAAGTTGGACAACCAGACAAACCGGATCAATAAACGATTAAACGACCACCACCACGCAAACAGAAAGTTTTTTGCTTTTTTTGAATTGAATGCCACCGCCACTCGCACCGTTTTGTATGATGCATTTGAAAGTATGACCGACTTTGCAAAACAGCGAAACGCTTTCGGCGCGCTGCGCTCTGTTGTCGACGAGAAAAACACTGAAATATGTCCCAGCGGGCATCTGAAACCGAAATCAACACCCGAATGTGTGTATTGCTCGCCCGTGGTCGACGAAAAAGAGCCGTGTTACACGTGCACCGAATGTGTCGCTGATAGAACCTACCTGGGTGAAACTGATTCGCAGTTTGTTTTGGTTGGCCACGAGTGTTTCGGTTGGCCGATTGTTGAACTGTGGTACTGCAACAAATGCAAAAATAACATTGCAATTGAGCAGTACCGACGTGGTATGATGCGTGATGTGGTCCACGTGAATGCGCGCAAACTGCATACGCAGTACGTTTGCAAAGGGCTCCAAAGCGGTCGCTATTCATTAAATTAACCGACCAGCGGTTGCGCACCGCATTGAACACAATGAAAAAACCATTGGGGTGGGTCAACGTGGAATAAACGTGCCACTTGCTGCCGTTTTTTTAAAAAAGCTGTTGTCGCTCTGAAAGAAACGAGCCCTCCCAAAAAAACATAGACGATGACCTTTGTTTGCCGCAATCGGGCGACTTTTCGTTGTGAAGAGTTTGTTTGCGTGTTGGGTGTGATTTTGAGTACCGTGTATTGTGTTTTTCTCTTTGTTTTTGGAGCGGCGCTTGCCGCGATCATGTCGCTTCTCGTGATCACACAGTTTGCTTTCCTCGCCTATTCAGTGCACGTGCGCCGCAGAGAGATGAGCGATGCATTTACAAATGTCGACGGTGACAATTTGGAGAACGGAGCCAATCGCGATATTGAATTAGAGTCTGTGAGCCAATCTCCACAACTCGCCGACAACCTTGACGAGAGCGGTGCCCTTGAAAGCAAGTCGTTGTCCACCCGCAGCTTCTTCCTGCGCGCACTTGTCGCTATAGCGCTAACCATCTTGTTTACCGGTGTTTTCTTTCGTACACCGATGCCACTCAATGTGGTTATGCTCTTTCTCTCACCAACATTGCCAATTGTGGGAATTCTGTTTGCAACGCTGGAGCAAGAGTCGGCAAATCGCGTGATATACAATGTCTGGGCGGTGCTGTTGGCAAGTGCGATGGTTGCGCTGATTGTATTTGGAACACACATTCAATCGGCGGTCACGACCACTTTGCCTGTTCTCGACGTTGCGTGCATGGCCAGCGACAAAAGTGCGCCCGCAAACAACTTTACTGTGACATATGCGCACGTAGACGTAAATTTGCCGGGCAACTGCGGCGGCTTAGAGTGGCAGACGGTTGCACAGCCACAACAGATGCAAACACCGCACACTGTCGGTGACCAAGATCTCGGCAGATGCCAGCTGTGGACAGAGCCACATGTTTTTAACAGAGGTACAAGAAGATTGGTTATCGAAGCGAGTACACCGCACAATGCCACGCAAAGCTGTTGCAACGAGTGCGATCAAAAACGTCTGCCGATTTTCCAACTGCAGATTCGCTGCAGTCCAATCGAAGCGTGGCGGTGGGTTTCGCCTGTCTATTTGCGAAACAGCGAGAAACAATGCAAGACCAAGAGAGACAAAGGTATGCTTGTGCATCGTGAATGGCCTTTCCGTTCATCAACGTTTCTTGAATCGGGTATGTGGGCTATAGTGACCCTCCACATTGGAGGCCTGCTGTACATACACCTAAAGAAGGCGATATGACCCATTGAACATTGAACCATTGATTATACTCGTAAAAATCCCGTTCAATTGATCAATCACAGTTCCACCACTGTTCATAATTTTTGTTCTCAGTCTTTGCTCTCTCGACCGACTGCGCAATGCAACAAACACCGCCGGCAGCACGATTTGCGGCACAGTGTTTGTGGTGATCGCGTATAATAAGCAATGCCTGTAATGCGTTTTCCCGCAATAGCTGGTTATTTTTGGCAAACCAAAAGCCATCTGCATACGACATGTTGTGCAATGCGTCGACTGGATCGGTTGCGGCAGAAAGCTTTGCATTGAATTTTGCCTCGCCAAATGCTTTCGATAGCGCTTTCCATTGTGTGGTGGTCATTCCGGTGTGCGTTTCAAGCAAGTTGCAATCTGCCTGCAAGCAATCTGCAATCGCTGTCGCCCATTCGCTCAATTGCTGCACCCACGCCAACTTTTGTTTCGTGTACGCTTTACGTCGCTGATTTCGCAACGTCTGTTTATCTCTCTCTCGGCGAGCCACTTCCTTGGTGTGTTTGACAGCAAGCGCAATTGTGGCAGCACTCATGACTGAAACTTTTTTTTTGCTTGGCAAAGAAGCACCACATGTTGTTTCCGATGGATCTTTTTTTGCGACAGCAAAAACCCCCTCTAAAGATGACCGATCGCGCAGACGAACGCTTTGCTCTGGACAGGGTTGCACTAATTAAGCATGCCGCAGTGTTTTACGCCACTGATTCGCAAGTAATTCGCACCGACGTGAATGCCACGTTGGCCTATGACGATTGGAAAGACGATGTGGGCGGCTACTGTGACATCATGTCTGCTGCGATTGAGCGCAACGATGCAAAGTTGGTCGAACTGTTGCTTTCAGTGACGGACAATCATTTGGCAGAATGTGGCGCTGAACAGTGTCCATATATGCTTCCCGCGCAGCATGCTATACAGGCAAACAGGGGCAGAATTGCAAAAATAATCATCGATGCCATGCGGAATGTTGACCTGGTGTGTCCGCTGGGCAACTCGACATTGCACTCTGCCGTCTTTCATAAAAACGCTGCGATCTTCAAGTTGTTGGTGAAACGCGGTGCACGCCTGGATTATGTGGCGAGCGGCGATTTCCGCGACACAACAGTGTCGCTGTTTAATGCAACCAACATGCACACGAAGGACACTTTTTTCACGCTGTTGATCCAAGCAGGCGCCCCTGTTCCACGTCTCGCAGATTTATGGACCGACAACCAGCGCAAGTTGTTGACGGTGGCGTTGAAAAAACACGAGTGGAACGTCTTGATCGATACAGCACTGCTTTTATTCTCAATGAACCTGCCGGTGTTGGTCATGTACAATGTCTATCTAAAGTTGCCGCTTGCGGCAAACTGTGGGCCAAAAATCGCCATGCACAAAGCGTGGCCGATCATACGCAAGATCAAAGTCGGTCGTGATGAAACGCACAGTCTTGCGTAAAGATGCTTGAAATGTAGTTTAATCGTTCCTGATGTGTGGGCGCTGCAAAGCGAGTTGTACGGGTGTCTCCCGCGCGTTGTTTCTTGATTTACATTGGCATTGTATTTGAGCAACATGGTAACGTCGCCGAAATGTTGCGCGAAAGTCGATTGTACGGCATAATGCAAGGGGGTGTTGCCGAGACTGTCACGGGCGTTGATGTGAGCGCCGTTGTAGAGAAGAATCTCCCCTGTTCTGCTGCTCGTTGATTTTTGCGACGCATGCAAAACCGTTCGTGTGAGCGATGGCGCGCGAAAAAATGGTGCAAAATTTTTACCCCAGCAACGAACAACGACGAACAATGTCGCTTTACGTCAAGATTGGCAAAAAGTTTGAAAGGTTGATTTACACGAGAAAAGAAATCGATAGTGATGGTGTTGTGTGGGAAACCTACTACATAATTGCCAAAAGAATGGGAAATGTGGGCAACGGTGTGGCGGTTGTCGAAGTGAACCTAGAGACGGGTGAACGAAAACTGGTTTGTGAGCGGTTTAGAAAGTTGATACACCGAAAAAGCAAGGGCTTTTTCTCTTCATCAGAATACCGCAGAGTTTTTCCTGATGCACCCGAAACACAACCTTAAAAATCCAGCACAACATACAGAGACAAAAACGTAAAAAAATAAAGAATTATAGACATCATAGTACCGAAAATTGCTTCTTTTTTAGTTCAACAGACAACAGACCGTGCAGCGTGCTAGTAGAATCATGTTGCCAACAACAAAAGAAAGTTGCTTAGCAGTGATCGCTGAGAGCGCGCGCCAAAGCTTCTTCCTCTGTTTTCGCGAGACTGACAGTTTCTCCCAGCTTTTTTCCTTCCCAAAGCTGATCGTCACGCTGAAACGCCGCAAACCCCTTGGCAAAAGCGTCCGCTTTCACGGATGATGTGGTTCGTTGCTGTTCTTCAAACAGCTTCTTCAACAGCGAATGAGTGTCCCAACTAATGGGCGTGTCGTCGACGATTTTTTGTGTGATTGTGGCCCCGGCATTCACCAATAGTTTGACGCAATGAGCAGCGCCATAGCAATACTGGAGCGCAGTATTTCCCGAATTGTCTTTGACGTTGACGTCAGGTTTGTATTCCAGCAAAACCGAGACCAAATGGCGGCGGCACTGTGCCGCATAGCCCAGCGCGGTTTTTCCATCCAAGCAGATTGCAGAAATGTTTGCTCCGGCTCTCAAAAGTTCACGAACGTTGTGTACGTTGTCAGCCCGCAGTGCGAGGCCCAGTGGACGATCTCCGTTTTTCAACGGCGCGTCAATGTCGATCGTCATCTGGGTCAGTTGATTCAAGATGAATTGGAATTCACCGCAACGTTGCACAACGTTGCACAAGATGCGCGGATCGGTGACCTCTGCGTCCATAGCGATAAGCTGCCGAAAGATTTCAGGGTCAGCCTGTCGATTGCTCGCGATTTCAAGTGGTAAGAACGCGCCATCTTCCCGACAGAGATTGACATCGGCACCTTTGGCAACCAAGTGGCGCACAATCCCAATGTTCTTGGCGCCAGCACCACATGCTGCAGAGAGTGCGGTTCCTCGCAAAGTAATAAAGTTGATGTCCGTTTCCGAACGAGAAAGCAAACAGTCGATCGCCCCCTTTTGGCTGTACACCGCGGCGCTGAACAGAGCCTCTTGCAAAAAGTGCTTGTAGTCATTGCTTTTCGATACGCGACAAAGCATTTGCGACAGAAACGACACGTGGCCATTTTGGGCAGCCTTGTTGAGTAATTTGATGCGCATTGATCGATCGTCAGAGCGAACAAATGCCACCACATCTTGGACGTTGACAAACACATTTTCGTGCCCGGCGGCACGCAAGAGTGAATCGATTGCGTCTTGATCATTGACAGAGGGGTTGGTTGCGATTTCGGGGAAAGAAGACATTGTTTGCAGTTGTTGGTTGCGTGAAACCGACAGAACAATTCTCAGTCTGCGCGCATGCATCGGAACGAATCGCGCATGCATCGGAACGAATCGCGCATGCATCGGAACGAATCTCAAACATTTTTTCAACAAACAAAAGGCAATGAGTGTGTGGTTTCCTTTGCATAATGCTGTAAAGTATAACAACGTGGAACGGGTTGAGCAAATTCTCGCTGAAAATGTTGTCGATGTCAACCAACTTGACAACGCTGGTAAAACACCACTTCACTACTCGTCTATATGCGGCAACGAAAACGTAGCCGAAATGCTCTTAAACGCCGGCGCGGACGTCAATCAATTGAACCGCTGTGGTTGGACACCGCTTTTCTGCGCTGCTTTCAACGGTCACGAGAAACTCGTCGCACTTCTCATCGATGCCGGTGCCGATCTCAACCACACTGACAGCTATGGTTGGACACCACTGTACCAGGCTGTGGTCGAAAATAAGACACACATGATCGCATGTCTCATCAACGCAGGTGCAGATGTTAACAAAGCTGCCAACAGTAATTCAACACCGCTTTACCGTGCCACTGTCAGAGGTCGTGAGAAACTGGTCGCACTGCTCATCGACGCGGGTGCCGAGGGCTACAGAGTCGCCGAGCGGCAAGCTGCTCGCAGAGGTCGCACAGACATTGTTGCTATTTTGCGACAAGGCATGCGCAAACAGGAACATTGCCGTCTTGTGTCTCTTGCCACGCTTTTTAGGCCACTCGATCTTCCGGTCCTTGTTGTCTACAAGATCTACTCTTCTGTATCGATGTATAAAGAGCACACAGTCTCGCGATTCGATGCGTGGCGAGTGCTCACTGAAATTAAACAGTGTGAGAAAAATTCATGTTGACCACCAAACATTTTTTTCAAACACAAGCGATGAGCGCACGATCTCCTTTGTATGATGCTGTAAAAGATAACAACGTGGAACGCGTTGCGCAACTTCTCGCTGACAACAGTGCCGATCTCAACCAACTTGACAAAGGTGGTTGGACGGCGTTTCACAACTCTGCTTGTCTAGGACACGAAAAGGTGACTAAAATGCTCATAAAAGCGGGTGCCGATGTCAACCAAGCGGACTGCTACGGGTGGTCACCGCTTTACCGCGCCGTTTTCAACAGAAACCAAAAAATGGTCGCACTTTTAATCGGCACCGGTGCCGACCTCAACCAAACTGAAGAACGTCATCAGACACCGCTTTATTGCGCTGTGGACAAGCATGATAATGAAGTAATTACACTGCTCATTGACGCCGGTGCAGATCTCAACCAAGCTGACGTCCATGGTTGCACACCGCTTTATCACTCTGTTTCCACGGGAAACGAAAAAGCGATTGCGCTGCTCATCAACGCCGGTGCCGATGTCAACAAAGCTGACATCCATGGTTGCACACCACTTTACCTTGCTGCTAAAAATGGTCGCGAACATCTTGTTGCACTGCTTATCAACGCCGGTGCCAATGTCAACAAAGCCAACAACGATGATTGGACACCGCTTTATTGTGCAGTGTATCATCACACAGAAAATGCGGCTGCTCACACTGAAAAGGTGGTCACACTGCTCATCAACGCCGGTGCCGATGTCAACAAAGCTGCAAAGGATGCTTTCACACCGCTTTGCCGTGCTGCCAAAAATCTTCGCGGAAATACGGTCGCACTGCTTATCGACGCCGGTGCCGATCTCAACCACACTGCCGGCGATGGTTGGACACCACTTTATCGCGCCGTTTCAAATAGCAACGAAAGAACTGTCGCACTGCTCATCAAAGCGGGTGCCGATGTCAACAAAGCAACCGACAGTGGTTTCACACCGATTTACCTTGCTTGCGCAAAAAATCACGGAATGCTTGTTGCACGGCTCATCGACTCTGGTGCCGATCTCCACAAAGTCAGCAAGCATGATTGGACCCCAATGTTTGTGTTCGAGCGTTGCACCGACATTTCTGCTCTTTTACGACACGGCATGCGCAAACGGGAACATTGTCGTCTTTTCTCTCTTGCCAATCTTTTGCAACCACTTGATCTTCCGGTCCTCGTTGTCTACAAGATCTACTCTGCTGTACCACTCTATGCCGACAAACTGCTGTCACGTTTCGATGCGTGGCGAGTGCTCACTGCAATTAAACATCATGCATGACCGAATTGAGTGATAAGAGTCTGCATTTTGCGATCTAACAAGTGTGTTTTACTTTTGAAAGCATCTGCCACGCCTTTGCACGAGGCAACACATATACTTGTTGTTGTTGTGCCGGTGACCGTCGTGCGGCACAGCAAATCTCGTAGACGACTAGCACTGGAAACCCAAACGGTTGTAATAACAATCCAATGGAAAGAAACATCTGCTGGTCTTGTTGCATCATAGCGCCGACAAGTGCTTTGACAACGCTCACGTCGTTGCGGCGCACGGCTCTCTCGAGGGGAGTTTCGCCGTAGATGTTGGCAAGCGTCAGATCTGCACCACGCATGGCCAGGGTGTTTATCACACTTATTCGGCTGTGCGAGGCGGCACAGTAGAGCGGCGTGCGCAAGCGCGCATCTCTCTGGTTTATATTGGCACCATGCGCGATCAATGTAATGAAAGGTTCAGGTTGACTGCAACTTTCTGCCGCGCAATGAAGTGCCGTTTTCCCGTGAAAATCAGATAGGTTTGGCGATACGCCCTGTTTTATGATGATTTCGAGCGTGCTGGCTGCTCCCCAGCAGTTGCTCGCTGCTCGATGAAGAACCGATTGGCCCTCCATATCACAGATAGATAGGTTGGCACCACGTTCAACCAGATAAAGAAGTGCACCGTCTTGCGATTCTTGCGCCGCATAATGAAGTGGCGTCCAGCCATCCAATGATCGGTTTATGTCGGCGCCGTACTGCAGCAAAAGAGACATTTGGTCTGTGTATTCGCACGACGCGGCCACGTGAAGAAGACCCAGATGATTCGGATCGGCTCCGTTTGCCAAAAGAGCACGCATGGCCAATAGTCTTTTCTCGCAACTTGCCAAAATGAGTGGTGTCGCACCAGACCTATTGACGCCGTCTGGGCAGTGGCCACCATCCGTTATCAGCGACGTAATCGTTTTGACATCTCCCGTTGCAGCAGCGGCATGCAGTGGAAAGTCATCTTTCTCAGCAATAGCTTCATTGCCGATACGCGTTATCACGCTCATAAGCGATTGTTTCGCAAGTGATTGCGTATTTTTAGACAGAGTCTGCAAAGATTTTTTTAAAGACAGAGAGCCGCTCGCAAAAAAACGACACCGCGCAAAGCAGCCACCAAAAATGTCTGATAGAAAAGGCAACCTCTGGTTGCTTTTGGAAAGCAGCGACGATCTTGACGATCCAAAACTTTTGTACAAAGTTGGACGGCAGATAGATATGTGCGGGGTTCTGAATCGTCAACTCTGCAAACTTGTAGAATACGCCGCACAGCGTGGCAGCTTGAAAATGGTATGCAAGCTGCTCGACTGTATACCGTCGGTTGGAAGAACGAACGCTCCGAAGATTTGGAAAGCTGCATATATTCGCGTTTGTGACAGCACAGTATACGAGTTGTTAATCGATGCCGGGCACTCTGTCGATGATAGCATAGACACTGGGCAGACAGCGCTGCACTGTGCGGCGGAACTCAACGATCCGCAATTTGTCGAAACCCT